>Ga0209751_10001198_pt1 | contig 26943 bp, 24 predicted proteins | sample RifCSP13_1_FD_184019 | JGI IMG/M metagenome (GOLD analysis project Ga0209751, IMG submission 184019) | Soil microbial communities from Rifle, Colorado - Rifle CSP2_sed 13_1 (SPAdes) (version 2) | ecosystem: Environmental > Terrestrial > Deep subsurface > Rock core/Sediment | place: Rifle...
TGAAATGTATCTCTATCAGATTTTCATCAAGTTTAAGTATCTGCTTGTAGACAGCTATTGCCTTAAGATAAAAACCCCTCTGGGTATGTATCTTTGCCACTTCGCCGTACTCCTTGATGGCCTCATCTTTCTTGCCGATTTTTACATAAAGGTCTCCGATCCTCAAGCGTATGGTCGGGTCCTTGGGGTCTTTTTCAGTTAACCTTTTGTACTCAACGATAGCCTTGTCAATATAGCCCTTCTGTACCAGCTTCTGGGCCTTATCTATTATCTTGCTTTTTTCATCCATGACAGATTTCCCTCAGATGCGGTGTTTCAATCCCTTATTTATACAAAGCGTCATAAATAGATGCGCATACAGAACGTCAGAACAAAGCAGGCCAAGGCGCCACGAAGAAGAGCCCCCGATTGAAACTGTCGGGGGGAGGCGTATTTTTGCGATACACCACGGCGATGAATCCCATAAGACCCTTGGTCTCTTACGGGGCGAGCCGAGGAGCAATACAGGGCATTGACATAATATGTCAATGCCAGGGATGCAAAGTGAAGAACCCCGCCCACAGGGCTGGGCTTCTTGACTGCAGAGGAAATAAATCTTATTTTCCATTCACCCGCCTTCATCCCCGTCCATCCGCCTCAGGCGGACGGGGCATACAGCGGGCTATGGCAGTTATGACGCTCTGTCTATATGAAACTTATCAATACCATGGAGATTCCACATATCATCTGCATATTTTGCAGCCATAAGCCTTTCCTTTAAAAACACCTCATTATCGCTAATCCTGCCTGGTATAAATCTTATATTCAGTCCCTTTCTAATCTCCTCTGCAAATACGGCTTTGAACTCATCCTTTTTTATATCACTGTAAAGTCTTAGCCACGTCATCCTTGATACTGCCTCTTTCCCAAACAGGCTTGAAACCAGTTCCTCGTCTACTCCAAACAGGATAGAGCCGTGCTGCAAGAAGGCCTTCTTAAATCTCCTTTGGGCGCTCCCAACAAGTTTTTTGCCATTGGTAATAATCTCATATCTGGATGCGGAATGGAAGCATGAAATTCTATTTGTACTATAACCCCTGCCGTTATCCGGATGCATCTGCGCCTTTACGCCAGCTGCAGCCAACGCCTCAAAGAGGCATCTGCTTATAATCCTGTATGCGCCTGATATACCTTCATTGAATAATGGCTCTTCTTCACGGCAAACTATTGAATATGTAATCTCATCAAGGTGCAGCACAGCCCTGCCTCCGGTAATACGCCTTACAAAGGGAATTCCTGCATGCGAGCAGCAGTTGATTATGTTATCTGCCCTCTGAAAACAACCGAGGGAAAGAACAGCAGAACTCCATTCATATAGCCTGAAAGTAGAGCTCTGAAAACCGTTGTTGCAGTTTATCAGGATGGCTTCGTCTATCGCCATATTCTCCAACCCATCTCTGGGCCGGTCTATAAGCAATCTCCAGTCACTCATGGTTTAATCAGGTAAAATGGGCTGAGGGCAAACCCCTTAGAAATGGAAGGAGCCTTAAACTACCATCTAAATGCAAATGCTCACGGCATTCCTGCCATTAAAATACAGCGAGGCCTTATAACAAACGGGGTAAAAGAGATACGAAAACTTCTAAGCAAATCTGCTTAAGAAATTTATGTCAACTTTGCCGGCAATAAAATCATGGTCCTGCAATATTTTTCTGTGTAATGGGATATTAGTCTTAACCCCTTCTATTTCCATCTCATCCAAGGCCGTCGCCATCTTTTTCAAGGCCTCTGGCCTATTGTCTCCATGTACTATAAGTTTGGCGAGAAGAGAGTCATAATGGGGGGAGACAGTATAACCGCACGATATCGCCGAATCCACCCTGACACCTGGACCACCTGGCATATGAAGGCTTGTAATCTTGCCAGGAGACGGAACAAAAGTTTCAGGGTCTTCTGCGTTTATCCTGCATTCTATTGAATGCCCTTTTAGCCTTATATATTTTTGTTTAAACCTTATCCTCTCACCCGCTGCAAGCCTTATCTGTTCTTTGATTATATCTATACCTGTTATCATCTCTGTTACAGGATGTTCAACCTGAACCCTCGTATTCATCTCAATGAAATAATACCTCATATTCTTATCAAGCAAAAACTCCACCGTCCCGACATTGCTATAACCTATTGCCCTCGATATCTTCACGGCAGCCTCTCCCATATTCCTTCTAAGTTTTTCATCCAGGACAGCTGATGGCGCCTCTTCCAATATCTTCTGGTGCCTCCGCTGAATAGAACAATCTCTCTCGCCCATATAGATAACATTTCCATACTTATCAGCCATAATCTGTATCTCTATATGCCTCGGCGCCTCGCAGTATTTCTCTATATACACCTCCCCATCCCCAAACGCAGCCTGTGCCTCATTCTTTGCAGTATGAAATGCATTGCCGAAACTCGCGGGTGTATGGACAAGTTTCATACCCCTGCCGCCGCCGCCGGCAGCGGCCTTTATTATGATGGGAAATCCAATCCTGCGGGCAATATCCACTGCATCCTTCTCATCCTTAATCCCTGCGCTGCTCCATGGAAGGACAGCTACCCTTATCTTTTCCACTTCCTTCTTTGCCTGTATCTTATTCCCCATAAGCCGCATGCTGTTGGCGCTCGGCCCTATGAACTTTATGCCGCAATTTTCACATATCTCTGCAAATTCAGCATTCTCCGCTAGGAAACCATAGCCGGGGTGTATTGCCTCTGCATCTGTGACTTCAGCAGCGCTGATAATGGAGGATTTGTTTAAGTAGCTGTCCTTGCTCTTTGCAGGGCCTATGCATATAGCCTCATCAGCAAGTCTTGTATGCAAACTGCCCCTGTCTGCCTCTGAATATACGGAAACAGTTCTTATACTGAGCTCTTTGCAGGCCCTTATAATCCTTACGGCTATCTCGCCTCTGTTTGCTATGAGTATCTTATGGAACATAGGTTATATAAAATTACAAATTTCAAATAACAAATCCCAAACAAATTCCAAAATGCAATGTATGAACGACTAAATTGTTTGGGATTTTGTTTATTAAAATTTATTTGCTATTCGATGCTTGTTATTTGTAATTTGGATAGCCAACTCTTTTATTCATGGTTTCGTTACATCATGCCGTCTCAACAACAAACAACGGTTCACCGTACTCCACTGGCTGCCCATTCTCTATAAGGATAGACACAACCTTTCCGCTGAATTCAGACTCTATCTCATTCATAAGCTTCATCGCCTCTACAATGCATACTATCTGCCCCTTTTTAACCGCACTGCCGACCTCTACAAACGACTGAGATTCCGGAGAAGGAGCCCTGTAAAATGTCCCAACCATAGGGGATGTGATATGCTTTATTTTTTCAGCTTTAGCAGCCTCTTTTTCTGTTTTTTGTTCTTCAGGTTTATACTCTGCTGCAGCAGCAGAAGGTGCGGTAGAAACAACGGGCGGCTTCACCTCAATAATTTCAGACCTGCCTGCGCCCCTTTTTATCCTTATCTTGCCATTTGGCCTCTCAAGCTCAAACTCAACAATATCTGTATTTTCTATAAACTTTACTATATCCTCTATCTCTTTAAAATCCATTTCAGCCTCCTGAACAAACAATTACGAATTACTAATTACGAATTACAATTTTTTTTAATTCCTAATTCGTAATTCCTAATTCTTAATTACAGCACTGTCATCTCCTTGGACATCTTTGTCAAGACCCTGCATCCGTCTCTTGTGACAAACACCATATCCTCAATTCTCACACCGCCCCAGCAGGGTATATATATTCCCGGTTCTACTGTAAATACCATCCCTTCTTCTATTGTATCGCTGCTGTAAGGAGATATATTGGGCCATTCATGAACTGCAAGGCCTATACCATGTCCTGTGCCGTGACCAAAATATTTACCGTATCCTGCCTTTCTTATGAAATCCCTTGCCACAGAATCTATATAAGATGCCTTAATCCCCGGCCTTACAGCCTCTATTGCCAAATCATGGGCGTCTTTGACAGTCTGGTAAACCTTTTTCTGTTCCTTGTTTGCCCTGCCAACTATAAATGTGCATGTTTCATCAGAGTGATAGCCATTATATCTCGCGCCAAGGTCAACAATAACCAGCTCTGACTTCCTTATCTTCTTGTCAGAGGCCTTGCCATGCGGAAGGGCTGCCCTCGCGCCAGAAGCAACTATAATATCAAACGAAACAGCCTCAGCCCCGCCTCTTTTCATCGCTAATTCTACATCAAGAGCCACATCCCTTTCCAGTGCGCCGGGGTCTATACAATTCATGGCTGCATCAAAGCCAATTGATGCAATCATGGCAGCCTTTTCCATATTATTCAATTCATCTGAATCCTTCCTCCCTCTTATCCTGTCAATATCTTCAGGCACAGGAACCAGTCTCTTACCCTTAAGCAGTCCCTTCAACCTGCGATATGTCGCATAGTTAAGCCCCTTCTCTTCAAACCCTATCCGTCTGCACTTAAGCTGATCTATGAAGCATGCAATGTCATTAATCTGTTTCTTGTATATCCTGACCTTGAATCCGCTTACCTCATCTTTTGACTGGGCAGCATATCTTGAATCCGTGAAAAAGAAAGCCTGGGCCGGAGTTACAATAATTATACTGCTACTGCCTGTAAAACCGCTCAAATAGCATATATTCTCAGGAGTGGTTATAAGTAAGGCACCTACCTGCCAGGATAATAACTTCTTCTGAACAGCGATTAGCCTTTTTTTCTTCAAAATCCGGGGCTGTATTTAAAACTCCTTTCTGGCTTTAATAGCAGCCCTCTTTAAGAAATATCTCGCCTTTCCTAAATTTCCACCAGCGCCAAGCACTATAGCAATAAAATAATCCTTGTTTATCAGCCTCATAACTATAGTGGAATCCTTAGCAGATACAGTCATCTCTTCCACATCTCCGAGCTTAAGCAATGAAGATACCTTTTTTGCCTCTTCCAGTATCCTCGCATATTCCACGCCTAAAGAATCCATATCACAGGCAGAGCCGTCCTTCACATAATTCTGAATGGCAATCCCGTCCCTGGCCATTATGGTACCGGCAATCCCGCCTTTTATACTATCAACCGTCCCCTTCAGTATATCTTGGAAACTCATCTTACTACCCCGCCTTTAAGTCTATTAAGCCTCTCGCCTATTATACTGCTGTTATGGTCTCCTTTCTTAAGTAATGCATGGTATATCCTTACAGCATCCTTTTTAAACCCTTGTTTTTCCAGAATCTCTGCCATTGTCAATGTATAGAATCTATCATCGCCTGACAGCCATTGCCCTTCCCCCTCCCTTTCAACTTCTGCAGCCTGCGCATTTACTGTCCCTGCTGTTTGATTCATTGTTGCTGTCTCTATATCCTTTAAAAGTCTCTGCGCCAGGATATTATCAGGTGCAACCCTTAAAACATCCTCAATCTCGGCCATTGCCTCTTTAAAGAATTTCTTGTCATAATATGCCCTTGCCAGGGCAACCCTTGCACTCAGATGGCCTGGGTGAATCTTCAAACCTTCTATAGAAACTTTAATAGCCTCATCAAGCCAGCCGAGTCTTCTGAACGACTCTGCAAGGGGGGCAAACACTGTTGAAGAAGGGTCTTTTTCAAGTATAGCAATGTATCTTGCTATATCAGCTTTCAGGCTTTCCTTTCTTATACCATTTTCTGCCATATAAACAAGGGATTTAAACAGAGGCAGTGGCAGAGAACAAACCTTTAATCTGCCAAGACGCCTGAGTTTTTGATTTTTTCACTTTAGCATATTAAACTAAATTCCGGCCAAGTCAAGTGGAAATTCGGCGCTGCCGATTGCTTTAAATACCACCCGGCCGATATCTTCCACCAGTACAAACTTTATCTTTCCCCCAACCACCTTCTTGTCTATGTCCATGGTCTTTAATAATTCATCACAGAAAGGCCTTCGCATAATCGGCGGTAATATATCCGACATCTGCACCGGAAGACCGATATTTGATATCAATCCCTCCACCCTCCCGCAGACATCCTTACTGCACAGGCCAAGTTTTAAAGATAATCTTGTGGATGCAACCATCCCGATGGCAACCGCCTCTCCGTGCCTCAGTTCCTTATAACCCGTTACAGCCTCTATAGCATGCCCGAATGTGTGTCCAAAGTTGAGTATTGCCCTTAAACCGGACTCCCTCTCATCTTCCTCTACTACACCGGCCTTTATCATGCATGACATTTTAATGGCATACAGCAGGCTGTCCCCCAGGGCAACCATATCTACATAATTTTGTTCCAGGAATGAAAAAAAATTACTGTCCTTGATAATACCATATTTAACAACTTCAGCCAAGCCTGCCTTAATATCCCTCAATTCAAGCGTCTTGAGGGCATCTGCATCTATGATTACCATTTTAGGCTGGTAAAATGCGCCTATTAGATTCTTGCCGTCTGCATGATTAACACCAGTCTTGCCGCCTATAGAACTGTCAACCTGCGCCAGAAGTGTTGTTGGTACCTGAATATACGGAACACCTCTGAGGTATGTTGCAGCCACAAAACCTGCGATGTCGCCTATGACTCCGCCGCCGATGGCAACAATGGAAGACAACCTCTCCATCTTACATTCAATGAGCTTGTCATACAGATATGATACCCATTCAAGGTTTTTATACTCTTCACCGTCAGGGATATCTATCCTGCAGGCCTCAAAGCCAGCCCTGCCCAAGCTGGAAAGCACCCTGTCAGCATAAAGCCTTCCGACAAGCGGGTTTGTGATACATGCCGCTTTACCTGCAAGGCCTTTGTTCTTCATCATTTCTCCAACCAAATCAAGATTATTTCTCCCGATATAGATTGGATAGCTCCGTTCCTTAAGATTTACAATAATCTGTTCCATAATTACGGTGGGCAGTAAGCAGCAAAAGATGAATTTAGCCTTTTGCATACTGCTTACTGCCTACTGCTTACTATTCCTATAATCTCCTTCACTATATCGTTAATGCTCTTTGCGGTTGTATCAATAATGAAATCCGCTTTCTTATAAAAAGGCTCCCTTAATTTCAAGAGACCAGATACAACCTCTCTACTGTCACCTTTAGCAAGAAGCGGTCTTTCATCACCATTGCCTATCCTTGAGAGTATGGTATCCACCGAAGCAGTCAGGCATATTATAATTCCCTTTCTCTTTAACATTTCGAGGTTAGACTGATTAACAATGGCCCCGCCCCCAGTGCTGATTACCATACCTGCAGACGAGGAGAGTTCTTCTATCACTGCTGATTCAAGCTGTCTGAAATATCCTTCGCCGAATTGCGCAAATATTTCATTTATGCCCATCCCGGCTCTTTTCTCTATCAGGTCATCTGTATCTGCAAAACTAATATTTAATTCATGCGCAAGCCACCTCCCGACAGAAGACTTGCCTGTCCCCATAAAACCTGTAAGGATGATGTTTTTCATATCAAGAATACAGGTTAAGGTTAAGGTTAAGGCCGAGGTTGAGGAAAAAATCGCACCAACCACTTTTTTTCTTAACCTTAACCTCACCCTCAGCCTATTTTTTAAAACCTCCTCAAATAGTCCAAATACCCTCTATAGTTTCTCTTTATCTCATCAAGAGAATCACCGCCAAACTTTTCTAAAAAGACATTGGCAATCTCAAGGGCAACCACAGACTCGCCGATCACAGAGGCAGCAGGCACAGCGCATATATCTGACCTTTCCACACTTGCCTGAAAAAATCCCTTGGTATTTATATCCACTGACCTTAATGGCTTATAAAGCGTCGGTATCGGTTTCATCGCAGCCCTTAACAGGATTGGTTCGCCGTTACTCATACCTCCTTCAATGCCTCCGGCATTATTTGTCTTCCTATAAAACCTCGGTACCACCGGCCAGTTTTCTTGCCTCTTGCCCTTTGCCCCTTGTCCCGTTTTATAGAAGATTTCATCATGCACCTCTGAGCCAAACCTACCGGCCACTTCAAATCCCATACCCACCTCAACTCCCTTAATGGCCTGTATACTCATAAGGGCTTTAGCAAGATTACCATTAAGTTTTCTATCCCACTGAACATGACTACCTAACCCAGGCGGAACTCCGGTTACAGCAACCTCAAAAATTCCGCCAAGGCTGTCGCCGTTCTTTCTTGCTTTATCTATAGCCCGCCTCATCTTTTCTGAAATCTTTTTATCAGGACAATGGACATCGGATGATTCTGCCATTTCAAAAAAAGTTTCTATATCTTTTTCATTCTTGACCCTTGACCCTTGACCCTTGACCCCGCCTATTTCATTCACCCAGCTCATCACCTTAATCCCGAATTCGTCTAAAAATCTTTTACAAACCGCGCCGACAGCAACCCGCACAGCCGTCTCCCTGGCGCTTGACCGCTCAAGGATGTTCCGGATATCATAGTGTCCATATTTCAATGCGCCTGCCAAATCTGCATGTCCGGGTCTTGGTCTTGTCACTTCTTCTATCCCTGCCCCCTTACCCTTTACCCCTGACCCCATCACTTCTTTCCAGTTCTCCCAATCTCTGTTCTGAATCATTATCGTAATAGGCGAACCAAGGGTCCTGCCAAACCGCACCCCTGAGGTAATCTCTACTTCATCCCTTTCAATTGCCATTCTGCCGCCGCGGCCGTAGCCTGTCTGCCTGCGGGCCAGCTCTTTATTTATATCACCCTCAGTAATGGATAAATTTGCAGGGATGCCTTCCAAGATGCCTGTGAGGCATTTGCCGTGTGATTCACCTGCTGTTAAAAATTTTAGCATATGCACTCTCCAAAAAAAATGCACCCCTGAGGGTGCATTCGTATTTGCACAGCACAGTGTCCATAAATTTAACTTGATGGCTCAATTTGGCCCTTTGCAATATTAGGTGTAATAAATATCAGAAGCTCTGTCTGTGAATCTGATATTGCCTTATTCTTGAACAGCCAGCCGATAAGGGGGATATCCTTCAAAAACGGTATGCCGCTGGTTGCATCACTGTTATCGGATACAACTATTCCTCCAATAACTGCAGTTTCCCCGTCCTTTACAATTATCTCTGTAGATGCCTCTTTCTTGCTTATGCTTGGCGTACCGGATGCAGATCTGAAAGAGCCTATTGAGTTCCTGCTTGCCTTTATCTTCATACTCACGCTGCCGTCCGGGGTTATATGCGGGGTAACAGTAAGTTCCAGGGTCGCATCAATAAAAGAAGTTTGCGTGCCGGAAGAAGAGGTTGTTTCAAATGGCACAGAATCACCCTGGGATATCTTGGCCTCTTTATTATCCAGTGTAGTAATCCTCGGTCTTGATATTGTCTTTGTCAAGCCTTTCTTTTCACCCGCAGAAATACGGAGGTCTAACAGAAAGGGGTCGCCTGTCAACTTGCCAAATGAAAATCCCATAGCCCCTAAAGTCCCTGCGCCGCCGGCTGCAGGAAGGCTTACCGCATAATTTGGCTGCGCGGAAAACTGTCCGCCTGACCCTATAAAGCTTGACCCTGGTGTCAATGTATTCGGCGGAGAGGAAGAGGTGCTGCCAAACCCGCTGGTAAACTTATCCTTGCTTGATGAAAGTGTTGCTACACCCCACTGCACGCCAAGGTCCCTTGCAAAACTGCTCTGGGCCTCTATAATCCTTGCCTCTATCAGGACCTGCGGCGTTTGCGTATCAAGCTGCGTTATCAAGTCAACCGCCTTTTTTATATTGGCAGGAATATCTTTAATAATAAGCGTATTTGTCCTTGCCTCTACTGTGACGCTTCCCCTGTCGCTTAATAAACCTTTAACCTGGGATTCCAGCGAACTTGCCGTTGCATAATTCACAGGCAACAATTTTATCTCAAGGTCCTCCAGTTTCTCCCTTGCCTTCCTTGATGCAAGCAGTTCCTCGTTTTCCAGCTTTATCTTTGAAACAGGCATGACCCTGACCACATTGCCTTCCTGAACCCTGCCAAGGCCGTTTGTCTTTAATATTATGTCAAACGCCTGGTCCCATGGGACATCCACAAGCCTTAGAGACATCTTCCCTTTTACATCGTCACCGGCAATAATATTTAAGTTACTTATCTCTGCCACCAGTCTTAAGATATTATTTATGTCGGCGTCCTTGAAATCCAGTGAAATCTTCCGCCCGGTATAAATACCAGCCTGTTCTGTGCCGGCTGCATCCTGTGTCTGAGTTTTCTGTGACGGCAGAGTTTCTTCGCCGGATTTTACATCAGCATACTTTGGGACACTCTGCCTTGCTGCAAGCAGCGGAAAATTCATTTCTATCTTTTCTCCATCCTGCGAGATATCGTATGAAGACCTTTCCTTCAATTTCACGATTATGCGGACTTCTTTGGCTGGCTCGGCAGATGCCTGAAATGAGCTTATGCTGCTTACAGGGGTATTTAGTTCTGAGGCGTCGAGCGTTCTTCCCATTTCACCTGTTATAACAGCATTTCCGATATCCAGCACAAGGTTCAATTCATTTGAACTTTTGGATAATTTATACTCAACCTTTTTTGATGCAATAATAGTCAAACTTGCCTTGTCCGTAAGCTGTTTGAAGTCAACCGCCTTAATCTCCGCATAATCGCCTGTCTGAGGTTCAGCCGGAGAAATTGGCTGGACATCTGCAACGGAAGGGGTAGCCTGTGCGGTCACAACAACAGCTTCCTTTGCCTTCTCTTGTTTCTTTGCATCAATTACCCCGGCAGTTACAACCAGGGTGTCTTCAATCCTCTCTATCGTGTAAGAGGGCAATTTCTTCTGATTGGAATCAAATACAAGCCTTACCTTGTCCGGATGTTCACCTACCCTCACCCTCTTTATCATCGGGCTGTTTACCCTCAGGCTCCTCTTTGTAATGGAATTTTTAACACCCCATACATCCACTACCAGCCTTGGGGGCGCAGGTTTATCTATATCAAATGCATTAAAATCGCCTATCACGCCATTGCCGACAATCTTTATAATTATTGCACCACCTTCCCTCTTTGTTTCTACGCGCAGCAGCTTATCAGCCTTCTTTTGCTGCTTTGCTGCTGCAGGGGCTTCCTTTTCTGCAGCTTCCTGCTGCGGCTCTTCAGTTCCGGCCTGGGTTTCAGAAACCGCTTCTTCAGCCGGTGCCGGGGGTTCAGCAGCCTGTGGCAGCGGTTCCTGCTGCGTTGCCTCATAATTCAAACTCACTATGATGTTATTCTCCGCAAGTTTAACTTCGCTGTTCACACCTTCCTTCAACCCTATCTCCACCCTTGCAATGGGCGCAACTGTCTGCTCTTTATAGCTGGTAACGGTAATAGTGCTTATAAAATCATTATTAGGCTCCAGCGGCCCGCTGACCTTTTCTATATCCGCATCAGGTATATCAAGAACCAGCCTGTCCGGGTCAGGTAGTTTAAAGGCAGTGTAAGTTAAAGGCCCTGAAGCCTTTATCAATATCTCCCTCCCGCCTCCCTCAACAGAAATGCCTTCCAAAACCACCTTCTCCTTTGTCTCATCTTCCTTCACCTGCTGCATGGAGGGCGCACAGCCTGTAAATAGCAGTAAGCAGTAAGCAGTAAGCAGTAAAAAGTAAAAAGATTTAAGATTTGAAATTTGAAATTTGAAATTTGAAATTTGAAATTTCATCGCACCTCCTCCTCTCCTTTAGGCAGCGGCAGTTTTATTAAAAATTCATTTGTTGTGACCTCACCGCTGGCCTCTGCAAACCTTTCTTCCACCACCACTCTGTCCTTTTCTATCCGCCTTACTTTGCCGTTTCTATTTCCGATAAGGTCCCCTTTTCTTATAGAGTAACCTTTGCCGTCCGGCGCCTCCACCATCGCTATGGGATTGTTAACCCCCCAGATTACAGCCACGAGTTTAAGCTGCTCAAGTTCGTATCTCTGAAGCGGTGTTTTCGGAACAGCCACCGCAGGCCTTTCTGTCACCTTGACAATAAACGACTTGAAAGGATTCCTCTGCGTTGCAGCAATTGCGGTTTCCTCTTTTTTTATCTCCTCTTTTATTTCTACTGCAGGGGTTGCTGCCACTGGCTTAGGCGCCTCCTTTTTTGCCTGCTGTGCAGGGGGCTGAGGCGGAGTGCCTTGCTGGCAGCCGGCAAGAAGCAAGAGGCAAGAGATAAGTGCCAAGAGAAAAGAGGCAGGGGGCAAGATTTTTTCTTGCTTCTTGCTTCTTGCTTCTAACTTCCTGCATCTTACATCCTGCATCTTGCATCTCACTTTTTGCATACCTATTTTTTCTTTGCCTCCGGTTTTACCTCGGGCTGCGGTACGAACTTAAATGTTGTTGCCATAAATGTAGCTGCAAGTACCACTTCGCCCCTGACCTCTTTGGCACCGCCTGCTATATTCAATCCTCCCATATTTACTATCCTCGGCAGGGCTGCAACCTTCTCGAAGAAGGTCATTATGCTGGCATAAGCGCCCTCTACCTTCATATCAATTGTCACCTCGGCATAGAAGCCCTTGGGTGTTTCCTTGCCGGGTTTAAATGTCAGAATATCCAATCTCGCAGACCTGGCTGCCTCGGATATGTTTTCAAGCAGGTTTGCAATCTCCTTTTCATTTGGCAACTGTAAAAGCGCCTTTTGGAATTCCTTATTCAACTCCTCACGTTCCTGCCTGAATTTCGGGAGATTGCTGGCTATCCTCTGTTTTTCAGCGGCTGTATTCTTAAGCCCTTCCAGTTTTGTGGCCAGGGCCTTTTTCTCGGCCAGCTTCCCGCTGTACAGGAAATAATAGAAGGCACCTATTATGATAAGCCACAAAAATACAAGAATAAGCAGCCTCTGCCAGAGCGGCAGTTTCAGTATAATATTTGCATCAATTTTAGGTAAAGGGCTCATTATTCTTTTCTATGGTTCGGCCGGATAAAAAATACCTATTTGGGTTTTTCAAGTCTTATTGTAAAACCGGCCAGTTTTATCTTCTCCTTTTCCTTCTGCTCAACAATCTCAAGTTCCACATTCCATGCACCGAGAATAGCTTTAAGGCTCCGCATAAAATCAGCCACTACATCATCGCTGGCAGCAAATCCTGTTATGGTAACAGTTTGTCCTGCCTCCTTCAGCGCCTCAATCCAGACCCTTTCAGGCATAGCAACAGCAATATCGTAAAGCATCTTGATATGCCTTCTCTTATTGACCTCAAGCTGCCTGACTATGTTCAGCTTCTCCATTATCACTTTCTTCTCGTTCTCAATATTTTTTAACTCGCCGATCTCCTTATCAAGCTGGGCAATATTTCTTTCCTCGGTTTTTATAGCCTCATTGATTTCTCTTACCTTTTTAGTAATGGAAAAATAAACAATCCCAAGGACCAGCAGCAGCAGCACAACACTTAAACCTGCCACAGAGGCCTGTTGCCTTATAGATTCCTTCTTTTTTGCAACCCTTACCGGTAGGAGGTTTATCCTTATCATTTATCGCCAACCCTCCTCATGGCAAGACCTACACCAACAGTAAAGTATGGTGCAATCTCCCTCAGGTATTCAGGTGTAAACTTTTTGGGGTTGCATTCTATATGTGCAAAAGGATTAATCATTTCAACAGGTATCGCTGTCTTCTCCTGGATAATGGCTGAAAGACCTTTTGTTTTTGCGCAGCCACCGCCGAGATATATTTTGCTGATAAAGATGCCAGGGGCACTGCCCAGGAAAAAATCTATGCTCCTCTTGACTTCAACAGCAACATTCCCACAGACCTTCTCAAGTATCTGCGGAATACCACCTGCATCTATGCCGCTTACCTCTCCTCCAAGCTTTGCTGTTTCAGCATCCTTAAAACTTATACCGAGCACCTTCTGTATCTCCTCGGTAAACTGATTGCCGCCGAGAGGAATTGCCCTTGTAAATATAGTTATTCCACCGCGCAGAATATTTATGCTTGTAATGGTAGCCCCTATATTCACCATGGCTATATTTTCATTCGGCCCGACTGCGTAATTCAATTCGAACATATTTTCCAGCGCAAACGAGTCTACATCCACAACAACAGGAATTAACCCTGCCTCTTTTATGACATTGGTATAATCGTTTATGACATCCTTCTTTACCGCAACAAGCATGACCTCCATCTGCCCCCTCCCCTCAGTATCTGCACCAAGTATCTGAAAATCTATATTCACATCTGCTATGGGGAATGGGATATACTGCTCAGCCTCCCATTGAATCGACTCTGCCAGTTCTGCATCACTCATCACAGGAAGATTCACTTTCTTAATAATAACTGAATGGCCTGTGAGCGCAGACACAGTGCTTTTTATCTTTGTCCCCTGTTCTGCAATGAGGCCTTTTACGGCATTTATGACAGTCATGGAATCTATGATGGAACCGTCTACAATGGCCTCTGGCGGGAGATGGCTCAATCCCATCTTAACCATTTTCCACCCCTTTTTCGTGGGAGCGAGATGGATAAGCTTTACAGAGTTTGAACCAATATCAAGACCAATAACATCTGTTTTTTTAAATAACGATAGCACCATAATTTCCTAACCCGAATAAATCGGAAATGATAAATGTCAAAATTCAAAGGTCAAATCAAGCTTAAAACCCAAATGCCAAATTCCGGCATTTGGTGCATAAGCTCACTCTTTATCCGCTTTTGGCTTTGGATTTTCTTTGGCATTTGAACTTTGTTATTTATAATTTGGATTTCTATTGCCTACAACCTATCACCTATTGCCTGCCTTCAGATGTGACTAATATCACTCTTTAAATACCCTGTCCTTTTCAGAAAGCTTTAAGCCGAGGGCCTGTATGATCTTCCTTTTTGTATCGACCCTGCAGCTATAGCCATTTTCAATCCTGTCTATTGTAAGCGGAGAGATTCCTGCCTTTCTGGCAAGTTCAGCCTTGCTTATCAGAAGGTCTTCCCTCATCTTTCGCAAATTGTTCTTTGACATATTTTCTAAGTTTAAGTGCCAGGTGTCAGGTTTCATGCATTAGCCTGCAATGTAATAGCACATAAAACCCTTCCCTGTTTAGGATTTATGCCAACTTTATTCCAATTTTATTTACTTGTCAAGTATTTTTTTTAATTTAATATAATTTAATATAAATTAGCATAATATGTAAAAACTCTACACATAGAAAGAAGGGTTATCAGGGAAGAGATTACACAAGTTTGATTGTAAAAAGGAATGATAGAATGAAGTTTTTATTTTGAATGAAATTCTATTTGGTCTCTATTTCAGGGGTTAAGGTAAATATCTGAAATGCCTTAGCATCACCATCGGTTGCCGCTATTCTAATGTTATGAGTTCCTTTGGCCTCTGGTGGAATATCCCACCTGACAACGCCTGTTTCAGGGTCAATAGTCATGCCTGACGGTGCTTCTTCAAGAGAAAAGGTAAGCATATCATTATCTGGATCCGCTGCCTTTACTTCATATATGTATTTTCCATTAGAAATAGTAGTTGAGGGCATGGAGGTTATCTCCGGCGGTCTGTTGGCAATCATAATGGTAGGAGACCACTTTGTTTTACCACGTTCCTTTCCATCGGAAGGTGTAACAAAAAGGGTGACAAGGTCATTCTTTTTAAACCCATCTGTTGAAAGTTCATCTATGACCTGATGTGCTATAATATTTCCATTCTTCTTCCATTCATAAGAAAAGGTAACCGCATCGCCGTCTTTATCATACCCCTGAACCTCTGCCTTGATGTTGGTGCCCGGATAAACGAGTTTAGGACTCAGTTTTATTGATAATACCTCGGGCCTGCTATTTTCAACAACTGCAGCAGTCTCTTCAACCTCTTTCTGTGGCTCTTTAACAACTTCAGGTTGTTGCGGCGCAGGGGCTGCTTCACTAATCTGGTTTTCAGCGGGTTTTGGGGGAGGGGCCTCCACCTTATCTCCGCTACATCCATCTATAAAAAAAGAGGTGATAAAAAGAAAAAGGGGGGCGATGTAAAGCCGTCTAATCTTTCTCTCTATCTCAACTTCTTTAAGTTTATTTCTTGCATCTATTGGTGCAACATCCACAGCACACCTTCCTTCTCCCTGTCTTGCTTTTATTTCTTTCCTTCTTATCGAATAAAAGGTTGCCATAATGACTTCTAATACAAACGCATTAAATAATGTTACATCTTACAAACGCAAGAAATGGTTTTAGGCAAGGCGGACGACAAGGAAAACCGCAGGCATACTTTGTGTAGTATGTTGAGGATTTTCCGAGGAGTCCAACGTAGTATAAAGACATTTACTGCGTTTGTATTAATTAACCCAATAAAACCATCTGTGTCAATCAAAATAACCTTACCACCGCTCACCTTTCTCCTCTCCCCCTGAGGGGAGAGAGATGGGTGAGGGGGATATTTTCACGGTAAAAATTAAGGCCATGAAAGCATCATGGCCTCAATTTGCTAAATAATCAGCAGAAAATACCTTTTACTTTACTATATGCCTATACACCTCTTCAATTTCAATAGTTCCGCCGCCACCTGACTTTTCCCTCCAGCCTGCAGGACCGCTCTTCACACTTATAGCCGGTTCTGTCTCAATCTCAACAATAGTGCCTGTGGAGGTCTGGATAAAGCCCTTGGTCTTCTTGCCTACAGCAACACCAACGGTTGTAGGCATACCTTTGCCAAGGTCGGTTGAACGCAACACAGTCTCAGATGTTCCGCTTCCTGTTTCGCCTACGACAGATTTATAGTATGCAGTTCCTGTTTCATAGTAAAGGGCATATAGCTTGCTGTCGCCAAGCATGGCGCAGATATCGCTGCTCGGTGTAAATGAGGTAAACAAGAGTACCCCACCAACCACAACTCCTCTGGATATAATCCTTTCGCTCGGAGTCGTGGCAGGATTATTTAAGTTCAAATACCAGCCAGAGGCTGCCCGCACCGCGGTAAGGAAGGAACTATATGAACTGTAGGCGACAGTACCAGAACCGCATGTGCCGGTACTTGAATCATAAACCCTGCCGGCATTAGCGTCTGCTGTGGCTGTGCACACCGCCATAGTGCTGCTATTAAAGAGTGAACTGAGTAAATACGGGTTTGCAGCAGCAGGGCATGGGGTTGCTGTAGTATTCCTCTGCCAGCACGCATCCTTTATACCATAGAAGGTTTGCTGGTCTGAATTGACCTTGTCGTCAGTGGATATAAATCTGCCGGTGCCGAAGAACACCCAGAAGTTATTGAACCGGTCTTTAGAAACAGATGGACCGATAAGAACAGGTTTTCCTGTATCAAACAGGGTTGACAGCGCCCATTCAGACGGTGTTGTGCTCTGATTGATGTTTATCCTGAATACCTTGCCGCCTGTTGTTGATATTACGCTTCCCATATAGATAACATCGGTTGTAAAGTCAAGGTCGCCGTCCACAATCGTGGGGTCGCCCATAAAGGCATTTGCATCAAGAAGAGTTCCTGCATTGTTTATGCCCAAATTGGTAAATGTAAAGGTGTTTGCTCCGGTCAGCAGGTTTACAACATACACCCTCGGCCGCTGGGTGCTTGTTCCAGTATAACCCCGTGTGCCTGCTGGTGCATTATTATCAGGGCCTGAACCAACTACCATAAACCACTTTTCTGTGCCTGTGCCAGGGCATGTCCCGCCGCTGCATATATGGGCTATTCCAGGATAGCTTGTGGTAAAACCAAGGTTGGCATCTGTAAACCTCCAGAGAAGCCTCGGCGGTTTTTCCGGATTTGTTACATCAAGGGCATAATAGGCAGACCTGAATGTCCTTGTTGTATCAGCTGTTCCAGCATCGTTATCAAAATCTGCAGTAGCATCTATTGCACCGCCGCCGTACTTCATACCCACGATAAGGATTGTGCCCCATCCACCTGGATGGGATACACCACTCTGGCCGTTAATACAGTTTGCACCTGTATCCGAATTCGTAGCATCGCAGAATATCCTCACATCAGTCGGCTTTGGCTTCAAGTCTGTATAGTAGACATGGGCATAGGCGGTGCTGGTCTGCCATTTGAGATGCGGGATATTATCATACGGCATGAATGCCCAGAGTTCCTCACCTAATATAGCTCCCCATCCATCAAAATCACTGTCAGCCCCATCACCGTCAGTATCAACACCGTCACTGCTTGATGGGTTTGTTAAAAATCTGCCATGCTCTATATCCGATGTGCCGGATTGGTCTCCCGGAATATATACGCCTGCATTAAAGGCATGGAGCATGCCATCATTTGCGCCAACATACACGATATGCCGTCTGTTATTATACTTTTTTCTAAAATCGGTATATGAAGCTATACCGTAGATTTGGTCATATTGCTCCTTTGTTGGACCAATGGTTGTAGGCGTTGAATAAATAATATCACCCAGGGTCCATACCCTCTCTACAGTCCCTGCGCCCTCTGTTGCGCCTGTGCACCCGCTCTCCCTGGATAGCCCTGCTTCTGAAGTAACTGGCACACATCTGTTAGGATAGCCGGTAACATTATTTCCCCTCATGAAATCAATAATCTTATCAGCCTCTGTAACATCAGCGGCATTAAGATATGGCTTTAAGGCTGTTGCATTATTGTTGGTGGCATCATTGTTGACAAATTCCAATGCCTCGCCGCTGAATGAGCTGAAATCGCCGTTATCAACCACACCGTCATTATCACTATCCACCCATGTGTAGATATCCCGTGTGCTCTTATCCCTCTTGGCAAGTTTCTCGCCTGCCTCCCAGAGCGCTGTAACATCATCAATCCCCATTGTTGTCGGCGAACCTGGATTATCAGGCTGTCCATTTTCATCTGTATCCACATAGAGGTCTGCATTCACCTCATTCGTGGATGTATCCAAACGCATCCTAAGAATTCTATCATCTGCGTAGATGAGCGCATTATCCTTTGACCCGCCATTGGTATAGTCATCCCTCAGATTTCCATCTACATCTATAAAAAGCCCTCTGCAGTATCCGAGCCATGTCCTCTTTGTAAAATCCGACATAATTTTTTCAGGATAAAAATATGCCTGATACAATGCGCCTTCACCCTCTGCGGATGTTGCAAGGATGGAGACTGATGTGCCTGATGCGCTCCTCCGCAGAATGCTGGCAATGGCATTGGTGATGCTCTCTTCCAGCGCAAAACCATCATCGCCTTCAAAATAGGTAATAGGGTCATCCTGACCATTGGATTCCACAGTACCGTCACCGTCACTATCCCTGTAACATTCCCTCGGCTCTGTGCTGCAATCCGGCTTATTATCGCCGTCCATATCCTCAAACCCGCCGTATATGGCTGCGTCCTTTAGCAGGGTAGAGCCGCTGCCAAACATAAATACCGGGTAGACGATAACGTTCTGGGTCCCAGGGAGACACTGCTGCCATGAAGTAGGGGTAGAGGTGCATGCACCTGGACGCGCATCATCTGTCCGCGCCCAGTAGGCCGCATCAATAAGATAGTCTGTTCCACTTGATGAATAGGTTTGTCCAATAGAAGTGCCCCCAAATCTGGGGTTTGGAAGACCTCCATAACCTGAACATGCTTTTATGTTTGTAAGCGAACAGGCAGCATACGGAGATGTTGTAGATGTTCCGGGGATGTTGGTGTCCTGGGTTGATTCGCCGTCTGTCAACATCAGGATAAATGACTTGGCGCAAGGCACATACTGGTCTGCGAGTCCAGAACCTGCCTTAGTGGTATATCGGAACCAATACGGGTCGTAATTAGCGCCTGTCTGGTAATCCGCAGGAGAATTACCATAATATGGGGAATCCTGTCTAAAGTATCTTGTCATCTCATAGAGGGTCTCGCCAAGAGGCGTCCATGTGTCTGGAGCAAGATTGCCGATGGATGTAATCATATTAGTCGCGGCGCCGAAACCCACATATTCCTCAACACGGCCGCCATTATTAGAGGTAGCATAATATGCCAGTCCAAATCTGGCATCGTCGGTAAGCCTGTCAATAATACCTGTTGCATCTACATTTCCTTGGTCAATGATGATATTGTATGGCCCGCCAGAAGGAGTACTTGATGTAATGACCAGATAGACCTGCGTTATGCTGGGATAAATGCTTGAATATGCATTGTCTGCCTTAACTCCAAAGGCTGTCAGATTTCCCGGGATCCCCAAGCCGTTTGACTTTATATCATTCCACACCCATGCCGCACCAGTTGCAGGATTGGTAGCCCAGTTGAATGAAGAATATGTTGTATATGGACATGAGCCGGAACTACTGAGATTGCTATAACTGGATGGATAGTCCGTCCCGCTTATTCTCAGCACACCTCGAATTCGTCTTGTTCCAGAACTGCAAGTACTCCTTTTTGCGACTACCCGAACACCCACATTTGTAATGCTGCCAATGCTTCCGCCTGCATAATCATAATCAAATATAGCAGATTCTGCGGTGTTCTGTGCCTGGATATATGTGGTATCGCCGTCATTTGAAATTGACGGAGAAATTGTATCATCCACATCATCCCATGCATTAGTAGAAGCAGGAGAAACAATCCATCCCGCAGGGACGGAGATATTTCCATTGGGAGAGGTATAAACAGTGGATATCCCTGCTGAAACCGGCTCTACATAAAGATCAGCAGAAGAAGACACCCTGTATCTGTAATTCCCTGCAAATATGGAAGAGATGAGATCGGGATTGGATGGGATTGTATTATCAAAGGTCTTGGAAAATCCCCATGTTGTTTCACCCTCAAGCTTCACAGTAACCGAGCCGTTCCATGAACGGGGATTCCCTTTGCCGCCTATTAAAAGTTTTTTAGCCACACTAATCCTGCTCATGGTTGCCCAGTTTAAAAGGTTTCCGCTGGCAATAGGGTTGGTAGTTGAAGCAGAGCCAGAAGGGCCAGAAGATGGTATGGCGTCGCTTGTTGTAGTATAACCAGAAATAGGTTCCCAGCGGGTGCCATTATATTGATAGTATTTTGTAGCATCAAATAAGCCGTAATACTGCCCGCTTGAGAATTGAGTGGGATCGTATGTAGTGGCATATGCCTCGTCATTCATACTCCCTGAGTTGTCCAGCACAATTAAGACATTCGGCTCTAAGCTTGTGGACATAAAAGGCGGCATAGCAGCATAGTCGCTGTTTGTAGCTGCTGATAAAATCCCTGGAGAAGTAACAGTAATTGACCATATCCCGAACAGCAAGAGCGCCTTTATAATATATTTTCTGAATTTCATACAAACCACCTCCATATAAGCCGCTTCCTATCGCGGCATTTCCTTGGGAATCTCTTTTATCAATTTAATTACAGGACCTTTCTTTGTATATTCATATTCAAAATATATGCGGACAGGGGGCGATAAACGCCTTAGCGAGATGCGTTTATTGGCGCTGTCAGATACCGCAACCTTCTTGTCTACCATATAGCCCATTTCATCAATTATTATGCTTCCGTCCTCTTCAATAGAGCTCATTGTTCCTTCTCCACTCATGGTAACACCAGCAAGGCTCGTCCCCATGAAAGAAGATACTACAAGAAAGATTAGTAATAAGAGAAATGATTTTCGCATAGAAATACCCTCCTGTGTTACATTGTGCCTTGACTATCCACTGAATAAAGCACACCAGTACCGCCTCCGGCCGCGCCAGCCCCAACACCCTCATATCCTGATGCAAACTCTATTGAACCGCCTGCAATCATATACGAATACATCCTGTCTATATCAACACTGACCGCAACCCCGTTGAGATTGGTGATTGATAAGTCTGCACCTGACGAAGAGGTGTCAGTATGGTAGTCTGTCCCTCCTGTGATCTCTGTGCCAAGAGTTACTGTATCTGTTGCATCAAGAGCCGCTGTAGTTCCTGAACCGGATGGAAAAGTAATAGTGGTAGAGACTGTTGCGCTGGATATGCTTAACTGGCCCATAGCTAAGGTGCTCTCAATAAGCGGTATGCTTAAATCTATCCCTGCCTCTGCGCCCTGAGAGGCTGTTGAAACCCTCTTTAGGTTCCCTGATATCTGGATATCCACTGTTGCAGTATTTATGGCTATAACACCTATGAGGGTAACAATAACCATAAGAAGAAGCATGGTAATAAGTATTGTGCCTTTTTCATTTTTAAGTGTTTTCATATTGACTCCATTATTCCAGTAAACAGTGGTCGGAATTTTACTCATCACTCACCACTGTCTTTAAGCCCCCTGTTTCGGATTTCTTAATTTTATAATTTTAGTAAGCGCCCTCCGTCTGTAGCCATCGGATACTGCACCTGTACAGTTAGTAGTGCCGGCATCCACAAGTCGGTCTTCAAAACACTGGCTTTTAAAACCTGTAGCACCTTTTGGATCCTGATTCCTTGTCTTTGCCACTATATTTGCCTTCACTGCTATTATGCTGGAAGGGTCTGACAATGCAGCTGCGCCTGTGGCGCTAAATACAAATGCTCCATCACTATAAGGAGAAGTATAATCAATCATCCCATCCCTCGGACTTACATCTATGCCGTATGCAAACTGGATATCTTCTATGTTTTCGGCAAGGACTTCCCTTGCTCCGGGTGTGCTACCACCCCTCAGCATCGTTGTATCCGCACTTACCAGACATGGATTTGTCGCTGAACAGCCCGTAAGAAATGGTGCAGTATCATTTATCGTATATTGAACAGCCTGAATAATGTAAACAGATGTGCCATCTGGATAGTTCCTGTCAAGGGTGGCGGGAGTTCCAAGCGATAGCATGCCTGCTGACCTATTAGCATCGGTCTGAGCATTAGCAAGTTCTATAAAGGCTGCCCCGTTCAGGCTTATATATCGCCTATTTGTCTCATAAGTATATGGGCCGCTGCCTGTAAAAAAATTATTTGCACTATTCGCACTGCCGAGGCATATCAATCCATCTCCTGCGCCATTGCATGAATTATTATCCTCTATCCCGTCATCATTAGCATCATTCTCTAAAACACCAGCCTCATACCCAATCCCAAGAATGGTTATGGTATCAGGGACTGCTGCGCTATTGCTGACCGTAATGGGTGAAGTCAAGGTTATGCTGTTGCCAGATTGACCGACAAATGTGGTTGAGAGACCGGTGAAGGTAAGTGAAAATGGCGGATCAGGAAGGCCAAACCCTGCTGTCCTTACATCCCCTGCAAGCCTCTCCATAGCCACCCTCACATTCTGCTGGGCCTCGCTTACATCCTCCTGCACCTTGTATGACCAGTTGCTGGATGAAAATATCACATAACCCGCCATTCCTACAACTGAGGCAATGGCCATTGATATCAAAAGCTCAACCAAAGAAAAACCCTGTTGTTTAATTGCAAATTGCAAATTGCAAATTTTAGATTGCAAATTTTTATTTTTAATTTTGCATTTTTCATTTTTCATTTTGCATTCTCCTTAAGTCAGCCATGTTTCCATAATAGTTGTAAAGGTTATACTCCGTGTTGTAATACTGCCCCATGTAATGGTAACTGTAATAGTAGCTGCCTTTGAGATGGGTGAATCATCTGTAACTGTAATAGTGCCTCTTGCCCCTGAAAGCCCTAAACTTGCGTCTATCAATCTTGCCCTCCACTGGGTGCAGTCTCCAAGGGCCGGGTCAGTCAACCCTGCACAGTTATTATTTGTATCTATGTTATTATAAATCCCAGGTGTATCTCCTGCATTCACCCTGATTCTATCTACCATCTCTTCTGCCAGCTGAATGGCAATGGTCCCATTCTTTGCAGAGGCATTTGCTGATATGGCTGTAGTCTGCATACCTGCAACTGCGAGAAGGCCTATGGAAACAATAACTATGGCTACGAGAACCTCCAAAAGGGTAAAGCCTTGATTATTAAGTGACTTCATATGCTCTCCCATCTAACAGGTTGATGTATTATCAATCCTTATGTTTCCTGTGTTATTATTAACAACCACACCTTGCTCCCTTGAACTATTACAAAGAGTTGCAGTGCCGCCTTCTGCTGTTCCATTGGGGTTAAAGTTCAATGTATTAGCACTAAAATTATGCGTCATATTTACACCACTGTATTCAGAGGCTATAGCAACGTTTTTTTCACCAGTTGTATCTACTACATCTACACCAGGGTCACATATACCATTTGTACCAGCCTCTACCACCGTGTAACTTGTAAAAGGGCTACCATTGAATATAATACACATCACCTTTCCTTCTTTTATTGCCTTTAACCTTGCCATTTGCATATCTGAATATATTAACCTTGCAGCGCCCCTTACCCTATAGCTGGCCAACATATTTGGGGTATATAGTATTGCCATTGCACCTAATATCATCATTACTGCCACTGTTATAAGCAGTTCTACCAATGTGAAACCTTTTTCAGATTTCATATTTATTCTCCCAAGTTGTTAAATATGCAACTTATATGCCAAGCCATTACAAAAACTAACTAATTGATAAACAAGAGATTTTACTGAAGGGATAGGTATGACAGAGGTAAAACTTATATCAAACTATGAAAAAATTTCAAGGCTAAGCAGGTTGATGCGAAATTACATGGAGCTACAGCCCATATTCCTTTATCTTATACAAAAGCGCCCTGTGGCTTATCTCCAGAAGCTCTGCGGCCTTGGTTTTATTGCCATGGGTCATTTCCAATGCCTTTGTGATGAGCTCTTTCTCTATGGCCTCTTCTGCCTTTTTGATGGAAAACCCTGTATTGGCTGATGGCTGATGGCTGATGGCTGATGGCTCTTTTATGAACGGTAGATTTTCAGATTTTATCATATCGGCATCTTCCAGAATCACTGCCCTCTCTATGACATTCTCAAGCTCTCTTACATTTCCTGGCCATGGATAGCTTATGAGATATTTCATCGCCTCATCATTAACGCCTCTTATAGGCCTGCCAAACTTCTTTGCATATATGACTGTAAAATGGTTTACAAGAAGGGGGATATCACCCTGCCTTTCCCTTAAGGGCGGAATCGTTACAGGCACAACATTCAGCCTGTAAAAAAGGTCTTCCCTGAAATTGCCCTTTTTAATCTCCCCTGATAGGTCTCTGGCAGTGGCAGCGATAACCCTCACATCTATCTTCCTGGATTTGGAATCGCCTACCTTCCTGAGTTCCCCTTCCTGAAGGACCCTTAAGAGTTTAACCTGCAGTTCCTTTGGAAGTTCGCCTATCTCATCCAGAAATATGGTCCCGCCATCCGCCTCTTCAAAGAGCCCGCTCTTGTTCCTCACGGCGTCTGTAAAGGCACCCTTCACATGGCCGAACAGCTCGCTTTCTAAAAGGGTTTCTGGAATTGCCCCGCAGTTGATAGCAATAAATGGCTTATCTTTTCTGCTGCCATTATAATGTATTGCCTTGGCTATGAGTTCCTTTCCTGTGCCGCTTTCCCCTGTTATGAGCACCGTGGTGTTATAATTAGCCACCTTTTCTATGAGTTTGAATATATCCAGCATTTGTGGGCTTGAGGCTATGATATTTCTAAAATCGTAATCTTCCTGAAATGCCTTTTTTAACCTTATATTTTCGCTCTTCAGCCTCTCCCTCTCCTCTGCCTTTTTCAGGGTGATTATTATCTCGTCAGCCTTGAAGGGTTTTGATATATAGTCATATGCGCCAAGCCTCATGCATTCAACTGCTGTGTCAATGGTGCCATAGGCAGACATCATGATAACTACAGGCTGAGGGCTAAAGGCTGAAGGCTCAAGACTTAAATCTTTTATCTCGTGTCTTGCGTCTTGAGTCTTGAGTCTTCTTAAGAATTCCAGGCCGTCCATATCAGGCATCCTTATATCGCAAAGTATAAAGTTAAAATCATCCTTTCCCAGCACCTTCAGGGCCTGCTGGCCGCTTTCAGCAGACACCACCTCATAGCCTTCCTTTTTCAGGATTATGGAAAGCATGTGGCGCATGGATTCTTCGTCGTCAATGATTAAAATATTAGACATAAGACTCAAGACACAAGACTTAAGACATAGAACTCAAGACACAAGACTTAAGACTCTTTATTGATACAGGCTATCAACCCTTGTAATACCTTTGCGGCCTCTTGCTGCAACTGACTACATTTTTGATAGGAGGCGCCATCAATATATCCCAGTCTTTTACATAAATGAAGATAATATTCTACTTCTGTCAATGATGACTTTGCTATGAATAGAAACTGCCTATATTCATTTTTATGGTTACGCACAGACCCCTCTGCAATGTTGGCAGAAACAGAAACGGCAGCTCTTCTTATTTGGCTTGTCAATCCATACAACTCGTCTTTAGGGAAACTTTTGGTTAAACAATAAACTTCTACAGCCAAATCATCAGCCTTTTGCCATGCAATTATCTTCTTAAAATCTCTAACCATATATTTAAAAACAGACTCAATACCCAAGACTCAAGTTCCATGTTCCAAGTCTGAAGTCTTAAGTCTTATGTCTTGAGTCTTATGTCTTGAGTCTGTAGTTGGTAGTATCACTTCAAACGTCGTCCCTTTGCCCAATTCGCTCTTCACCTTTATATCTCCGCCGTATGCCTGTATTATACCCAGCGACACTGTAAGCCCGAGGCCTGTCCCCTTTCCGGCCTCTTTTGAAGTAAAGAACGGGTCAAATATCTTGTCAAGGTTTTGCATGGCAATGCCCTTACCGGTATCAGCAACAGAAATCTTAACATATTTGCGCTCAGCCTTGTTCCTTATGTCTTTGTAGTCCTTATCCGGCAAATCTCCCTTCCTTTTTTTTATATGAATATCATAAACAGACATCGAGGTCTCGGATGTTTCCACAGTAATTGTCCCGCCCGTTTCCATCGCATCCTTTGCATTCAGGAAAAGGTTTAGTAGCACCTGCTGAAGCATCCCCTCATCCATAACTATATGATATATATCCTCATCAAGCTTTATATCAACGGATATATTGCCGGCAGAAAACTGGGGTGATAGCATGGCAACAGCATTCTTTATTACACTGTTGACATCCACATCCTTCATAGCCCCCTTTGACGGCCTTGAAAAATCAAGGAGCCGCCTCACTATGCTGTCAATCCGTATTATTTCCTTTTCAAGCCTTTCTGTAATTTCCATTGCCTCCTTGCTGTCTGTACCTTTCTTGAGGATT
>Ga0209751_10001199_pt1 | contig 26914 bp, 30 predicted proteins | sample RifCSP13_1_FD_184019 | JGI IMG/M metagenome (GOLD analysis project Ga0209751, IMG submission 184019) | Soil microbial communities from Rifle, Colorado - Rifle CSP2_sed 13_1 (SPAdes) (version 2) | ecosystem: Environmental > Terrestrial > Deep subsurface > Rock core/Sediment | place: Rifle...
AGGCGGTTGAAAGTCTAATTGAAGCTTTGCAATTATTTGTGGAATCGTGTTTCGAGCGGGGGGTGCTTGAAAAGGTACTTAAGGATTGTGGGTTCAGGCCAGCCACTCGCAAAAATACCACCAAACTAAATAGCACTGTATCTTCATTAGAACGCATGATTGACGTGCCATTACCTTTGTTGGTAGCCAATCATGTCGAAAAGGCTTGCGCCCACTAATTGGCAACTTCAAGTTAAAATTTTTGAGGCAGATGGATTCTGCTTTGAAAGAAAAAAGGGTTCCCACCGCAGTTACATCAAAGAGGGTATTCTAAGGCCCATCATCATTCCAGAATATGATGAGGTTGGAATCGATATAATTAAATCAAATATGAGAACTGCAAATATGAGTAGGGACAGATATTTTGAATTATTAGAATTAGTTAAATAATGCGGGCGAAGTACAATTTGTTTACCGCCCGTTAAATCTAAATTGGCCTGATCAACTCCTTCCCATCAATCCCCGGTAATCCTTCCTGAAAATGGTTGGCCCAAATCATGGCGTATCATCGGTTTTCTTTTTTACTTCATATATCTCCTTACCAATAATAAAATGTACACTGCCGTCCCACCGATCCAGCATGTAGCTTGCTCTCTCTGATCCCACCAATTCATAGCGAAATAGCCAGGACACGACAATAAGGGTAATAATGGTTAATATTATCAGTGACGTGTTTTGCATGGCTCCTCCATTAAGGTCTGATCATGCTAATAGTCTAGCGTGATTTTTATTATAATCCCCCTCATGAATTGATCTGATAATGCAGATCAATGTCCCGCTTGGTTGCTGATAGGGTGTATCTGCCGCACATGAACAAATTATAAATAAAAACACGCCCTATCTAATCTTTCCCCGCCTGTAGTCCCTCAAATGGAGTAATTCTCAAACTTCTACATCATCCGGACGGAGTACGCGCTTCGCTCTAGGGTGCGATTGTGCCGCTTGTAAGGAATTAGAAGCCCCGTAACTTCGGATAGCTTATTTCGGATAGATATCAAGGTTTATGTTACTACCAAAATGTAAATTAAAACTGTACTTTGAACGCGCGGCCATCGTTAGTTCTTGCTTCACCATATCCATGTCCGCTCCATTCGCTATACGCCACGATAATTTCCATTGCTAATTTGGATGTTTTGCTTGTTAACAAAGCATAAGCGTTTGATGTACCGCCTACAGTAACTCCTGTTCCAAAACCGCTGGCAGTAATGGTGCCGGAAAATACAAAGGCATTCCCAAATGTTAGGGCTGCATTACTGAAAGCGCTGTACTTCCCAGACAAGATATCAGCGTCCGGCATCGTGACCGTCACTGATCGATCCAGTTCATTATATTGACCGTGAAGGACTTCCCCGGTCTCAAAATTTGTGAGCGTTACTGTGTGTGCGCAACCCGACAAAACCATCATCAATAGGATGAGTAATAGTCCTTGCATAATGCCTCCACTAATTACCAGTGTTTATTGTTATAGCAGAAAATTATCAGGCTGACAGGCGTTTTTTATAGGGAACGTGTAACAGTCCGATAGCATTTTTCTTTGCTCTCTCACCCCTGCGATCATACCTTGAAGTTGTTTGTACACTGGCATGACCGGCCAAGCCCTGAACGGTGACAACATCCGCACCCCTGTCCAGTAATTCACTGATAAAAGAACGTCTCAGATCGTGCGGACTGAACCGGGAGATCCCGGCCTGCTTCGCTCTCTCCTGTAACATATTGTAAATGGCCTGATCACTCATGCGTCTGTGCTGGATTGTCCCGCCCTTACGGATGGGATAGAACAATGGCCCCGGATCACTGCCACGAATAGCAAGCCAGTCATTCAGTGCGTCCAGTGCGCCGTTATCAATATACAGCAGCCTTTCCTTGTTGCCCTTGCCGATTACCCGTAATTCACCATTGTTAAACTTATCCAGATCAATAGAGGCAATTTCATCCCGTCTCAATCCGCAAGCGTACATGACTGCAATGATTGCAGCGTCACGAATTCCAATAGGCGTACCCGCGCACGTATCCAGCAAGGCGGCTATTTCACCCACTGCCAACGCTCTGCCTTTGGGGAGTCTCTCACCCCGTACCGGCTTGACGTTATTTAACCGGGCGTAATCATCCGCACTCATCAGACCAAGATTAAAGGCACTCTTAGCCACTCCGCGTAATGCGTACAAAGTCATATTGATTGTTGCAGGCGCTAACTCTGTTTCCTGCAACTTTGCCCGGATCGCTTCAAGGTGCTGATACTTTAACGTGTGCCAAGGCATAGACTCAAAGGGACAGTCAAACAGATTGGCAACGTATTTCAATCTACCCTCTATTGCTCTCCGGCCTGTAGGTGCAAGTGATGACAGATAGATCGTTGCCGGGTTTTGCTTGATGACTTCCGGAACAACACGCGGGAGATTATTGCTGGTGATATAATTTAATGTAGTCATGTTGGATACCTCAACTATCTTGCATGATTAGCGCCCTTGTGTAGTTACCGCTACATCGGGGCGCGACTGCTTCCTGCCCTGACTTCACTTTCCCTGAATGGTTGTGATAATTGCTATTATCATAAGTAATGATAGACGGAATAACAGGCAAATCAAGGTGGGGCCAAACTGTTTTTATACTATTCGATCATATAAAAGTTGCCTCATTATATTTTTATGGATAGCAAAACGGCGCAGCCGTACGGGCTTGCTGATGTGAATAGGTTTGTTTAGGTACTACATTGGGAGCAATTTGAAGAGGGGGGGGTGGGGGCAAATTCCATTCGTATGGTTTATGTCATATGGCACATTGTAACGGCGCTAAAATTTAAAAGGGGCCTCTATTGCACCGCTGATGATGGAATACCCGTCTCTTTCAGCTTTTCCAAAACTGCCATGATGAGTATACATTCTTCTTTTTCCCGCATATCATCCGCGTTCTTTATTTTATTCTCCACTTTTTGTATATACTCACCGAGCAGGGATACCAGACTTGTCTTGTCCGGAAATTTTGTAGTAGTGCTGGCAATTACATAAACTTGCGGATCGTCATCTGTTGTCATGATCCTGAGATTAGAAGAGGGTGGAAATGGAATATCAATTAGCATGGCTGTCGTTATCGTCTGACGTAACAAGACGAGAACCGTCACTTAAAATAGTTTCACCATCAATTATCCTTCCACCGTCTGCCAGCTCTTTTAATCGGTCACTGATTTTATTCAGGACTGACTGCTGGGCATCCGCTTTGATGCTTGTAGGCTGATTTCTCAATAGACGTAACTTGTCAAAAGTAATGCCGCCTACAGTGGCCAGGTCTCTTGCACTAACCGGCTTCCGCACTTTCTTGCTGCCTACCATGACATAATCCCCTTTCTCTATTCGGTCTTTGAGCTGGTTAGCAGTTGTGTGCAATATTTCATTGAATTTTCCGTCCAATATATCATCGGCTTCATCTCTGACAGATTGCATCTTCTCATCCCACCAGTCCTGTTGCTTCCATTCCCGTATTGTAGAGGCTGGGATACCAGTCTCTTTAGATGCAGCTTTAGAATTGCCAGTTACTATATAGGATAGTATCGCCTGTCTCTTCTCCATTTCTGTGTACATTTTTAAACCTGTTTTTGTAGTACTAATGTTTTTCATGGCTCTGGTGCTCAAGCAACTACCTGCCACCATAACCTCCGGTGATACTGTTTTGTAAGTGATAACCTATGGTAGATCTAAGAAGGTTACCGATAGTCGGTACAGTGAACCCATAAAAAGCGGTCGTTTTTGCCTAATTAATCGCCATTTCATTGCCTAAAAACCTCTGTTTAAAGTGCTCAGTACCGATAATCGGTACAACAACTGCCGATTTCCGGTACAGTGAATTTAATTTTTGTCTCTTTGGAAGTTTCCATTTCGGTTTTGACTGCTTCCAGTCATTAGGGGCCACTCTGGTTGCTTCGCAGTGTTTCTCACTCTCGTTGATTGCAAAGAATGTCAGCGCATACAAAGCCGGTGACTTACGGCCTCCAAATGATCCGCTCCTGGTCTGTTTGATAAATCCGTAGTGGATTAATTCATCTCTTGCCATATACAGTGAGCTTCTGGATTTTTTCCAGCCCCGTTCATTCATCATGCTGATTGTGATTGCCAGATCACCATTATTTACCGGGCCGCCCTGCTTGACCCGTATTTGTGCGGCAACATCCCAAAGAAGTTTTGCAGCCTTTGCACTCAGCTTTTGGTAATTGTCTGAATTGATCACTGCAAACGGTACAGCGAGAAATGCGCCGGATTCTCTACGTCCTTTTGCTTTTTGTAGCGTTCTCATGCTGCTAAACCTCCATGGTCGGTCAACGCCCCCGCTACCTTGCTATTACTTTGCGGATTACGTTCAGCCAAGCTGCCAGAAAGCCGCATTAGTCTACGTATTTGAGCCCTTTCTTTAGTAACTATTGATCCATTTCTGGGGATGTATAGATGATATTTGCGATTTGCTTTGGATAATGCGCTTTTTGTGACACCTAATTTTTTAGCAATCTGCTCCAGCGTGAAGTCATCTTTCAGCCATTGATTAATTTGTTTCTTTTGCTCAGTCCAGTTGATCTCGCTGCGCTGATGAGTGAGCAGTTCATCCAGTGTGATCACTTTGCCGTTGTCAAAACATCCGATCTGTTTTGCCTTTTCTGTGGCAATTCCCCGGAGAACCTGATCAACCACATATTGCAAGGCCACATTGTCTGCCCTGCCGTCAGGACTGATGTTGCCTAGCTGTTCAGGGTTATCGGGATGAAAGGCGGGGATCATGCGTTCACCCCCATAAGCAGTTTTGCTCTCTCGACCTGATCAGGCAGTAAGCGGTAGCGGCAAACATCAACGCTCTTGCTACCATTTACACAGGGGACAGTCTCACGCTCACGGTGAATCTGTAATCCTTTGCCTTGTAAAGTGGCAATGGTGCTGTTTAAAGCTGTGTCGTTGAGATGGATCGCCTCAAAGCGATTCAGTGATCTACCATTGGCGAGAACAGATAAAATAACGTGTTCTTTTGTGCCGGGTTTTACTCTCGGAACTTTTATGTTAATCTGGCAGTCAGTTGTACTTGCTAAAGTATTTTGAGCCTCAGCAGTTTGCCCTGCTGGGGCTTTCTCCGTTTTGGTCTCCATAATTCATTTCTCCACGATCATGCCGCTAACGGATGATCATTTCCGTAATGAATTTGGGGCCTTGATGCCTTCCATGCTTCAAGTTCTCCCCGCAACCAACCGGGGCGATTCCCGATCTCTCTAGGTGCTAAAAATTTTCCATCTTTAACAAGGCCCCATATAGTTGAACGATTGCCATAACCCATACGCTCCAGATCGGGGTAACGATAGATGTCTTTTTCGTGAATCATATAGCCTCCATAATTCCAAACTTGTTAAATAGATACAGAACGAAAAAAAACCGTCCTATGCTATATACAAGACTTGTAACCTTGAGGCGCTTATCTGATTGACTATCAAAGAGAAAATATTTTTTCGTGGGAGATTACTTGTAATCTCTTGTAATATTACAAGCTGTTTTAATAATTAATCTTGGGGTTCATCATCCTGAATACCCAATCTGGTTGGTATGCTATATGTTGATTCATCATCATCTCGTTGTTGTTGTATTAACTTGTCTATCTCATTTTTATTTTGTTCATAACTGATTTGCTTGCCGGATTTTATTGCCGCCGTTTCTAAGCGCTTATCCTGCTCTGCCAACTGAAATTTGATGCAAAACAAAGGATGGTAGCACTGATTATTTACATAGAATGGGTCAGAATTAATTTTAAAAAACTTCTTCAACTGTAGTCGCAGTCTTGATATTTCTGTTGCAGTTTTGGGGCTGGTCTTTGGCATATCACCTTTGCACATATCACCTAGTAATTTATATCGTTGATTCACACGGCTACCTTTTTTAGCCCCTAACCCCAACTTTGATTGGTGTATATTTTCTGCCCTACCTGTTTTCTTATTCTCTAAAAATAGCGTTGATTGCGCTGTTATTGTGATAATTATATCTTCCCAGTTTTCCCCCCAGGTTTGATTATCAGTGTGTGTTCCCCAGTCTGAAACAGCAACGCCGATCGCCTTCACCGCGTTATTAAACTCTTTCAGCCTGAAACAAAACTCGTTAAGCTTGACGCAGCTTTCATCGGAAGGTTTGCCCATATACTGAGAAAAATATTTCTTGTCTATTTCCTGATTAAATCCTTGCGCTGGAACTTTGCCTAGAAAACTGCTTGCTATAGATGAACGTACAATTACGCTTGGACTAGCGCAAAAATCATCATCACGAATTTTATAAAGCCCAAGACAACCGTCACTATCAAGTATTGAGGCGGTACATAGAGCAGTAATTATCGTCTCAATATCGTTGCCGGTGATCTGGACTAGCAGGTTAATGGCATTTTCAACATTCACATATTCTCTCAAATATTCTTTTGCTTCGTTCACTTTGCGCCTCAGTTAAGCCCTGATCCGGCTTATTTTCTCTACAGGATTTATGGTTAATTCCAGATAATTATTCCAGACCTTCATAGCTTCCCGCTTCTCGGTCAGGTAATCGTATTTATCATAATGCTTGCTGGATACGTCCTTGATTGCATGGTTCTGAATCCTGTCCCTGATCTCCTTCGATAACCCCGCCTTGCCTGCAAGGGTTTTCCACGTCCTGCGAATGTCTCTGGCAATGAATTTCCTGATCTCCTGCTTTTCGCAAAACTCGCGTATGACCTTTGCAATGGTTGAGTTATGAATGACCGTTCCTTCCTTGAAATTCTCCTTGTACTTGCCGGTAAAGATATGCGTATAGTCTTTGGTGATCTTGTGTGCTTCATTCAAAACATCCATGCCGATCTGTTCCACTGGCACCAGATGCTCTATTTTGTTCTTGGAGATACTCGCGGGAATGGTGATCACCTGTTGATCAAAGTCCACATGCTGCCATTCCAGACGGGACAGTTCCCCCACTCGCTGCCCGGTAGTCAGTGCCAATTTGATTAACAGTGAAACGATAGGCGGCAGGGTGTCATCGTTCCATATCGCCCTGATTTCATCCTCAGATATGACGTGCTCCCCGGCTTTCTCGTAATCGGATTGCTTGGGGACAAACGCTACCGGGTTATATTTCAGACCAAACTTTAACCGCTGTTCAGTGTAGAACCTGGGATTGTTGTCCTGCTGGAGTCCATGCGTAAAGGCCGCGCTGAGATACGAGCGCACCCGGTTTGAATGGGTTGTAATCCCCTTGCTGATCATCTTGGCAATGATGCTGCCTATATCGTGCGCCTCAATGTCTTTGGCCTTGCGCTTCGCTAGTTCCGGGAATGGGTTAATCACATAGGTTTGCAACGACCTGCGGACAGACTTCACGCTCCGTTTATTGTTGGCCTCCATAGCGGACAGATAGGACTCAATCAGTTGGTTAAGCGTCCCCTGTGCTTCGTGTTGCCTGAGTGCCTCTTTGGTCTTGGCTGCTTCCTGTGCGACTACCAGCTTTGGTTCGTTGCCGTGAGAGAGTTGATCAGCGTATTCCATGGCCTTTTTAGTGGCCCCTTCCAGCGTCCAGCCAGGGCTTGCCGGGGTTTTCTTGTATGGCCCTATCCTTGTCAGTAACCGCTTGTTATCCCGGTAATACTGGTAATAGAAAATCTTTGTCCCGCTTGGGAGTACATCAATTGCCAGCCCGCCACGTTGCCCGCCTGCTAATGGCTGCGATACGCGGTAACGCGTTTTCTTCTTTTTCAGTGCCTTTATTTGCCTGTCATTCCACATAATGTCCGCCAGTCCAAGTTCAAAAAATACCCGTCAACAGTTGACGGATATTATAGAAACTTGCTGAAACGATTGCAAACAGTAATGAACAATATGAAACAGACAGGAGTTAGACTATATAAGGCTTTCAGCGTGGTTTTGCTAATGAATTGAGGGGCTTAGATAAGGCGATTTTCGGGACTCTGACTCCGCCAGTCTAGGTTCAAATCCTAGTCCCCCAGCCATATGACACAAATGAGGTTTATTAAATCTCATTTGTGACATCAGGTCTGTGGGGAATTCAGGATTGGAACCTTCGTTCACAAAATCGTATGGAACGATTTTATAAGCTACATCCATGTAGCTTCCCTTTACAGGCCATCAAGCTGACACATGATGTTCAAAATTGTTCCCGACAATTTTGTGAGCAGCGAAGCTGACCTGCAGGGTCAACTACATGGATGTAGTTGATAAATCCTGGTCCACCAGCCAATAAAACAAAGGGTTTCAGCGGGATAGCCAATTCAGGCAATAGTCACGTAGCACTATGTAAGCAGGCAACAATAAAATTTATTTCACAGCTTCGCGGGGTTTTTGATGTACACATAGCTGGTTTTCAAGTTCCCGCAGTACTTCCATGGGCTCGATAACCGAATTGTATTTCTTGCTGACAACCTCTCCGGCATAGTTGCGAATAGCGTAGTATACCTTTGTGGTTGATCCGTCTTGGGTGTGAATGAAGCATGTCACTTTAAACCCAAGAATTTCGCAGATGTCTTTTGTGGTGGTTTCCATTTTTTACTCCCTACTGAAATAAAATCCCGCTGAATCCCTCTTGATATAGATCAAAGTATATTACATTGTCCTGTAGTGTAATAAAAAGCATATGGGATTATGGTTATAACATAGACAAAAAAACAGCAATACCATGATAAATACTTACTCAAAATTTGCATTATTTAATTACGGATTCCGGCCATTCTTTCTTCTGGCAGGACTGTATGCTGTGATCGCCATGTTGATATGGTTGACAATACATATAATAGGGATCTGGCCCATAGGCACACCAACCTCGTATTTATGGCATGCGCATGAAATGTTGTTTGGTTTTGTCGGTGCCGCCATTGCCGGATTTCTGCTGACCGCTGTCCCCAGCTGGACCGGTCAGCGTGGATTCTCCGGATTACCATTGATCATTCTGGTCGTAGTCTGGCTTGGGGGCCGGCTGGTATTCCCTTTCTATGCACATCTGCCTTCTGTATTTATCGCTATTGTTGATCTTGCATTTTTTCCAGTGCTGGGTCTTATGCTCACACCCTCGCTGATAAAAGGCAAATCACGCAACCTGGTTTTTCTGCTGTTTCTTCTTTTCCTTTTTAGCGCAAATCTGATATTTCATGTGGCGCTGGTACAAAACAATGTAGTCTTTGCCAGTTATGGCCTGTTGTTTGGAATAAATATTGTGCTTTTGATAATTACCATCATCGGTGGACGCATCGTGCCTGCATTCACCCTGAGTGCCATCCGGCGTACGGATGACACATTTGTAATCATGCCCTGCCCTGCCCTTGACCGCATAGCTATTGCCAGCATCCTGCTCGTACTGATAACCGATCTTATATGGCCCTACTCAGCAGCAGCAGGCTGGCTGGCCCTGATTGCAGCCTTGATTCACGCCGTGCGTCTTGCCCGCTGGCAGACCCTGCGGGGTCTGGGCGAAGCGATTGTCTGGATACTGCACATTGGATATGCCTGGGTCATCATCGGTCTTGCCTTGAAGGGGCTATTTCTCCTGACGGGTGCGATATTCGGCGCGGCATGGATGCATGCATTTACGACGGGCGCTTTTGCAACCATGATCCTGGCCGTGATGACACGGGCTGCTCTCGGGCACACCGGACGTCCATTGATTGCCCCGCCCCTGATTGTGGTTTCCTATGTCCTGCTTACACTGGCAACAATTGTGCGTGTATCAGGCCCGGTATTTCCGGAAGTCTATTTGTACAACATCGCAGTTTCCGGTGTGCTCTGGATCGGCGCCTTCATCCTGTTTCTTGTTGTATATACGCCTATCCTTATCGGGCCCCGTGCAGATGGCAAGCCCGGTTAAAATAACGCCGCCGATACCCGCAATACACTCTGGTCAAATTTTAGCCAAATGCCCTTAATTATTGCCGGATATACACCCGGCCTTTCCGTTTCCCGCAATCATTGCGGGCAGAATATGCGCTCAACTTGATATAGATCAATTACCGGATGCCCCGCTGATTTTATATTAAAAAAGCACAATATCCGGTATTTACTGGCGGTATTGCATACAATTACACAGCAATCATGTCATGTCAGCTACCGGCAGCTTCGTGTTCTAACCGCATTGCAATAATACGGGCAAAAGAGCTGGATTTTCAAACCGTTGATTCATATGAAAGGGGATATTCCGATTGAAAATTGTTAATTTAAATAACTCTTCTGCACCAGGTGAAATTCCGTTGCAATCCACATCACTGGATATCTGGGATCAGAAATACTGCCTGAAAGACAAGGATGGTTTACCGGTCGATAAATCCATTAATGATACTTATAACCGTGTTGCCCATGCCCTGGCAGATATAGAACAGACACAGGAAAAGCGAACATTCTGGTACAAGGAATTTTTTTGGGCACTGCAGCATGGCGCCATCCCGGCAGGCCGGATCATATCCAATGCCGGTGCCAGTGATTACAAACCTGCTACCTCAACCATAAATTGCACTGTCTCAGGCACGATACGTGATTCCATGGATGATATTCTGGGCAAACTGCACGAAGCAGGCCTGACATTGAAATGCGGCTGTGGGATAGGTTACGAATTTTCAACCTTGCGACCCAGGGGTGCTTATGTTTCCGGGGCTGGTGCTCATACTTCCGGTCCGCTTTCCTTCATGGATATCTACGACAAGATGTGTTTTACCATTTCCTCGGCCGGTGGACGGCGTGGTGCCCAGATGGCGACATTTGATATTGGCCATCCGGATGTCCTGGATTTTATTCAGGCAAAACGCGAGGCCGGGCGGTTACGTCAATTTAATCTCTCATTGTTAATCACTGAATCTTTCATGCGTGCAGTCAAGGAGGATGCCTGCTGGCCGTTGGCCTTCCCGATTACCCGGCAGGAATTGAAAGATGAAAAAATTGAGCTTGCAGATACCGCAAAAATCATCTGGCGAGAATGGCCAATCGATAATGGCTATATCATGAATGGCAAAGGTGAAGTGGCATGCAAGATTTACAAAACGATTTCCGCCGGCGCATTATGGGATGAAATCATGTGCACCACCTATGAATATGCCGAACCCGGATTCATCCTGATTGACGGTGTCAATGAGCTTAACAACAACTGGTATTGTGAAAAAGTCCGTGCGACTAATCCATGTGTAACAGCTGATACATGGATTCATACTTCACAGGGCGCACGCCAGGTAAAGGATTTAATTGGGCAGCAATTTACAGCCATAGTGGATGGTCAAGCATATGCCAGCAGTGAGCATGGGTTTTTCTTTACCGCCAGTAAAGAAGTTGTCGTTTTGCATTGTGCTGATGGCCGTACATTACGGTTAACCAATGATCATCGTGTACGTCGTGTTACGCGTTTTACACGTTACAGTCTGGAAACTGAATGGTGCGAGGCTGGCAAGCTGAGTCAGGGAGACCTCGTTTTATTGCACAATCATGGTAATTTTAATGACTGGAATGGTTTTGGCAGTTATGAAGAAGGTTATCTAACAGGTTTGTTGCTTGGCGATGGAACATTAAAATCAGACAAGGCCATACTTTCAGTATGGAAACCTGCGGCAATAGTTAATGCACCTGATGCTGCATATAACTCTGGAGTGGATGCAATCATGGAAGAAGCTGAAATTGCTGCACGAACACTACCTCATCGCAGTGATTTTAATGGCTGGATGGAAATCAAAGGACGCAATGAATATCGTCTGTCTACAGCTGCGATTAAACAATTAGCTGAATCTCTGGGTATGTCTGCCAGACAGAAGAAGATCACACCGGCCATCGAAAAAACTTCTTCTGCATTTCATCGTGGTTTATTACGTGGTTTATTTGATAGCGACGGATCGGTACAAGGTTCACAAGCAAAAGGCGTGAGCATACGTCTTGCTCAATCCAATTTGGTATGTCTGGAAAGTGTACAACGTATGCTGTTACGTCTTGGAATAAATTCGACAATCTACCAGAACCGGCGTTGTTCAAGTCAACATAGTCTACCCGATGGCAAGGGTGGTTTCCGGGATTATCAAATTAAATCTCAACATGAACTGGTAATCACTGGTGAAAACCTGCTCACTTTTAACAAGATTATCGGCTTTTCAGATACCAACAAGGCAGAAAAATTGCGGCAAGCTTTATCCAGCTACCAGAGACAATTGAATCGTGAACGTTTTGTTTCTCGTGTCGTGAATGTTACTCCAGATAGAACAGAAAAGGTTTACGACGCACAGATACCCGGCATCAATACTTTTGACGCCAATGGTTTTCATGCTCACAATTGTGGCGAACAACCACTGCCGCCTTATGGAGCTTGTTTGCTCGGTTCTATCAATCTTGCACAATTTGTCCTTATACCTTTTACGGAAAAAGCTGCATTTGACTGGGATACCTTCCGGCGTGTGGTGAGGATCTTCACCCGTATGCTGGACAATGTGGTTGAAATAAACGGTCTGCCGCTTGAATTACAGCGTAATGAAATTTTCAGGAAACGCCGTCACGGCATGGGCTTTCTCGGACTTGGATCTGCACTTGCCATGCTGCGTTTGAAATATGGCGATGCTGCATCGCTTGAATTTACTGAAAAGGTCAGCCGCGAACTGGCGTTGATTGGCTGGGAAACAGGTATAGAACTTGCGAAAGAAAAAGGGCCTGCACCCATCATGGAAGAACCATTCACTATTACAAATGAAATGCTTAGGGTAAGGCCGGAATTAAAGAAAGACGGATATAAAGCAGGCGATACTGTCAAAGGAAAGGTATTACATGCACGCTATAGCCGTTACATGCAACGCATTGCTGCTATCGCACCGGAATTGATCGAGGAAATGGCAGAAACTGGATCGCGGTTTACCCATCACAGTTCGATTGCGCCTACCGGCACAATTTCATTATCCCTGGGCAACAATGCCAGTAACGGGATAGAACCTACTTTTTCACATCATTATTCAAGGAATGTGATCCGTGCAGGAAAAAAGACTAAAGAAAAAATGGATGTGTATTCTTTTGAATTACTTGCTTACCGCACACTTGTCAATCCGGGCGCATCTCCGGATTCAGATAATCCCGATATCCGCCTGCCGGAATATTTTGTGACTACCGATGATATAACGCCCAAACAGCATGTCGATATCCAGGCGGCCGCACAGAAATGGATAGATTCATCGATTTCCAAGACGGCCAATGTGCCGGCAGATTTTCCGTTTGCTGATTTCAAGGACATTTATCTCTATGCCCACGATCAGGGACTGAAAGGTTGCACTACTTTCCGATTCAATCCGGAGGTCTTCCAGGGGGTGCTGATCAAGGAAGAAAATCTTGAAAATACCCTGTACAGTTTTACTCTGGATACAGGTGAAGTAATCAAGGTGAAAGGTAATGAAATCATTGAATATGATGGTGAACAGCATACGGCCGCCAACCTCTATGATGCATTGAAAGAAGGGTATTACGGAAAATTCTGAAAACGGAGAACAATAGTGACAATCAAGATAGACAGAAAAATAGTTGATTGCAGCGTGGTCAAAGAACCAGATCAGCCGGCAATGACCACTACAGATACCGCCATGCCACCTGCTGCTGTTACTAATGTCGTGCATATGCACGAAAAACTGAAACGGCCACAGATGCTGCATGGGACCACTTACAAGATTACTACTCCGCTTTCCGAACATGCGTTATACGTGACCATCAACGATATTATTCTGAATCCTGGCACGAAGCATGAATTACGGCGCCCGTTCGAATTATTTATCAATTCAAAAAACATGGATCACTTCCAGTGGATAGTCGCAGTGACCCGGATCGTCTCTGCAGTATTCCGCAAGGGGGGAGACGTGACTTTTCTCGTTGAAGAACTCCGGTGTGTATTTGATCCACATGGTGGCTATTTCAAAAAGGGAGGTAAATTCATGCCTTCGCTGGTAGCCGAAATCGGAGATGTACTCGAGAGTCACCTGATCATGATCGGCCTGTTGAAAAGTGATCAGCTTGATAATAATCAAAAGAAATTGATACAGGAAAAACGGGCCGAACTGGAAAAAAGACACCCGGAATCTGTCAATACTGCAACCGGTGCATTCCCGGAAAACGCAACTCTGTGCAAAAAATGTCTGACCAAGGCCATGATCTTTATGGATGGTTGCCTGACCTGCCTGAATTGTGGTGAATCGAAGTGCAGTTAGGATAGCCCATAATCGAATTACGATGCTAACTGCCACTGACCACCGCCGGGACCGGCTTGGACTGAATTACATCTATCCGGTTGTTTCGCGCCGCGCAGGCGGCCTGTCCATTGGCATCAACCTGAATACCAACAATGCCTGCAACTGGCGCTGTATCTATTGCCAGGTACCCGGCCTGCGGCGCGGCAAAGCCCCCGATGTTGACCTGCAAACACTGGCACATGAATTAAATAGTGTACTGACCGATATATTGCAGGGAGATTTCTGTTCACGCTATCAATTACCGGCTGCGTCAGACTCTCTACGGGATATCGCTATCTCTGGCAACGGTGAACCGACCAATTCGAGAGTTTTCGCGCAGGTTGTTGAACTCATCGGTAGTACTGCCGGAGAATTCGGGTTACTCAACAAAATCAAAATAGTATTGATGACCAACGGCAGCCAGATATACCGTCCGTCAGTAAAAAATGGCATTACACGCCTGTCACAAATAAACGGAGAAGTATGGTTTAAGTTCGACAGTGCAACAACTGCAGGACTCCGTTCTATCAATAATACAGGCGTCCCGGTTGCAAGGCTGCGCAGGAACCTGGAGACGGCGGCGAAACTCTGCCCCACCTGGATACAGACCTGCGTGTTTGCTTTGGATGGCAGACCACCAGCCGTTGCTGCACAAGAGCTCTACCTGCAATTTATTTCTTCTCTTATGGAAAACAGAATTCCGCTCAAAGGCATACTGCTTTACGGAATTGCGCGCCCATCACAACAACCTGAGGCGTCCCGCCTGACACGACTACCTGCGGACTGGCTGGCGCATTACGCGGCACGGCTCCGTAGCACGGGCATTGAGGTGAAGGTCAGTGTGTAACGGCCGTGCTTGATAAACAGGCCATGGCTGTGTTGTGCCCGGGAAACCAACCGGCGTGTCCTGATAGAAACCGATGGTGGATAGTGTGCAGGTATTGCCTATGCCTTGATCGCCTTCAAAAACGCGTTTTACAAAAAGTTTGTGGTATCAAAAGTCAGCGTCATTGAGGAAAACGGCAACAGGGCGTTTATGGCAGGGTCTCATTGATAACAACTTTTATAGCGGCAATTTCATCCACTGTAACTACACTACTTGTTCCCTGCAGATCTCCGCTTACTGGCATGGCATTACCGCTTTTGGATACACGCGCGCCCACCACGATCTGTTTGTAAAGAGACAAACTCATTTCAGGGGACATTGCCATGGAATCATCCAGCGTCACCTTAAGAGGCAGATCCTTCACCTGTTTGCGGACAATAGCCAGCGGCATGCGCGGTCCTTCTGCAGCACGTGCAAAAATAAAGACTGTATCCTCTCCATCAGCTTTTCCTGAGAGTGCAGTATCCAGGGTGACCTGTACCTCGATAGATGAGGAGGATTGAAGGGGCGCAGCAGACTCCGTGATGCTCGCGGAATTATCAGCGGCAACAGGACTATCTATTGTCGCAGCCAGCGCAGTACCCTGTTTGATTTGGGCAATATTCTCCTGCAATGCTCTTGCGTCCTGGCTGTCCGGTGGCAGTTGATTTAGCACCCTTTCCCAGTATTGCAGTGCCTGCATATGGTTACCCTGCTCCAATGCGGCATATCCTGCAATCCACAGTGCCTTGGGTTCATCGGGATCGGCCTGTAAGGCAAGCGCGATCACATCCAACGCCTCCTGTGTGAATTTGTCGTCATTGGCCACAATCAGAACTTCAGCCAGGTCGGCGAGTAGTGGTGCTTTATCGCCGACCAGTTCATGAACCTTGCGGTAGGCTGCAACCGCATCGTCAAACCGGTTCATTACAAAATATGAACGCCCCAGCATGCTCCATCCCTCGGCATCATCCGGTTGTTCCTGCAAGCGGTTTCTGAGACGCTCTACCATTTCTTCGCTGGAATGCATTTCTTCACCTGATGCCTGTTGCGGACCTGCATCCGGTTGAGCACCAATCAATTCGGACTCGCCCTGCATAAGATAATAGCTTGCAACGAACAGCGGTAATAAAACAGCAATTGATACCACCGTCACGACAGGGCGTCTGGATATTTTGTTATTCTGGTGTTCTTTACCGGTTTTAACATCGATGAGTAATTGTTGTTCCAGTTCGCGTACTGCATTCTCAAAATCCTCCTGGCTCAGACTGCCTGCATTCAGGGCATCCTGTAATTCCTGCAAATGTTCCTTGTGTATACGTACATTATGTTTTTCCCGTGTAACCTGATCCTGATGATAATGGTGGCGGACAAGCGGGACCAGCACAAAGGCAAGAGCAATTATCAGCATGCAGATGGCGACTGACCAGAAAATAATCATTTTTGTCCTTTCTCCTCAATATCTTCCAAAAGACTGCTTGCATACCGGTGTTCTTCCCCGGTCAGCTTTTGTACTTTCTGTTGACGCAATAATGAACGCGCGAAGAGAATCCCGATCAGCAAAAAGATTACCGGACCCAGCCAGAGAAGATAAGTTGTCGCCTTGAATGGCGGACGGAACAAAATAAAATCGCCATAACGCGCAACAAGATAATCGATAATTTCTTCATTGCTGTCACCATTTTGTATCATGCCGTAAATTTCCTTTTTCAGGTCCTTCGCCAGATCGGCATTGGAATCAGCAAGGGTTTCATTCTGGCAAACCAGACAGCGTAACTCCTCTGTCAGCCTGGTAAATCGCTCCTCCTGCTTCGAATCCGCAAACTCCAGAATTTCGACTGCAATCAGTACGGAAGGCGCTGATAACAGGAAAAAATAAAACAATGGCAATATTACACGCTTCATGTGCTGGCTGCTTTAAGCTGGTTAATGAAGGGCATGATTTTTTTATTCAGAACCTCTTCAGTGATCGGACCGATTTGCTTGTAACGAATTATACCGTTCTGATCGACTATGAATGTTTCAGGGACCCCGTAAACACCAAAATCAATGCCTACCTTTCCTTCCAGGTCATAGGCACTGGTGGTGTAGGGGTCACCATAATAAACCAGCCAACGCAGGGCATCTTCACGCTGATCTTTATAATTAAGACCATAGATAGCCACCTGGCCGCTTTTTGCCAGTTCCATCAAGACCGGGTGTTCTGCACGACACGCAACACACCAGGAGGCCCAGACGTTCAGAAGCAATACCTGCCCCCGCAGATCGGTGGAACCTAATGTCTGATCCGCCTCATGCAACTGTGGTAATGAAAACGCCGGCATGGCCTTGTCAATCAGCGGTGAAGGCACCAGTCGCGGATCTTTTGTTAACCCGATTGCCAGGACGACGACAAGAACCACAAACAGCACAAGGGGGAACGACTTTTTTTGCATTTAAACCACCTTTGATGCTGCAGTTATTTGATCAGGGATTTCATTGTCCAGGGAATTTGTTCGCGGTTGCAAAACAGTACGATAACGTTTGTCGGTAATTACCAGCACACCACCCAGGGCCATAAATATAGCGCCCAGCCAGATCCAGCGCACAAAGGGCTTGTGATACATGCGTATACTCCAAGATCCATTTTCCAGGGGTTCTCCCATGGAAACGTAAAGGTCCCGGGTAATACCGGCATCGATGCCGGCCTCGGTCATGGGCATGTCACTCCGAACATTGTAAACACGTTTCTCCGGATGCAGTATGGAGACCTGTTTGCCGTTTTTAAGTATTTGCATTTCTGCCTTGTAGGCGCGGTAATTGGAGCCGTTGGCTTCACTGATCTGCACGAGATGGAAGGTATAACCCCCAAGTTCGACACTGCTTCCGGGAGTCATCGATTTATGTATTTCGCTGCTATATAAACTGGATATCGTGATCCCGATAATGGTGACTCCAAGACCGATGTGAGCAAGCGACATCCCGTAAAATGAACGTGATAGTCTGCGCAGTGACAACCAGGGATTATTCTGCTTAAAAACATGATGATATACACTGATCAGGTTTCCAAATATTACCCAGGCGGCGATTCCAACTCCAACGGCGGCCTTCAGCGCTGTCAAATCAGTCAGCACCATAAAAATCAGAATGCCGATAGTAATACTGCCGAAGGCTGCAAACTGGAGATGTCTGGCGATGCGTTTCAATTCGTCCTCTTTCCAGTGTATCAAGGTACCGATAACCTGGAATATCGCAACGAGCGTCATCAATGGAATAAACACCGTATTAAAATAGGGCTTGCCTACAGACAATTTTCCCAGATTCAGTGCATCCAGTACCAGGGGGTAGAGTGTGCCGAGCAATATTGTTGCCATAGCAACGACCAGCAGTATGTTGTTGACCAACATGAACGTCTCACGTGAGAGCGGTTTGAAGCTGCCTCCTCCCAGATTGCCCGGGGCCCGCAAGGCAAAGAGGGTCAGTGATCCACCGATGACCACACCCAGGTAGCACAGAATAAATATACCCCTGGCCGGGTCAGTCGCGAAGGCATGTACTGACGTCAATACACCGGAACGCACCAGAAATGTACCCAGCAGGCTGAGTGAGAAGGCGCAGATAGCAAGCAGGATAGTCCACTGTTTGAAAACACCACGCTTTTCTGTGGCGGCTAGCGAATGTATGAGAGCTGTCCCGACGAGCCAGGGCATGAATGAGGCATTTTCCACCGGATCCCAGAACCACCATCCGCCCCAACCTAATTCATAATAGGCCCACCAGCTACCCAGTGCGATACCAATGGTCAGAAAAATCCAGGCTACTACAGTCCAGGGCCGGGCCCAGCGGGCCCATGCAGTATCAATACGTCCATCCAGTAATGCAGCAATAGCCAGACCAAAGACCACTGAAAAACCAACATACCCCATGTACAACATCGGCGGATGCAGGATCAGACCGATGTCCTGTAACAAGGGATTGAGATCAGATCCATTTTGTGGTGAGGGCCACAGCCGCTCAAACGGATTTGAAGTGAGCAGCATGAATAACAGAAAACCAATGCTGAGTATTCCCATAACGCCCAGGACTCTTGCAACAAAAGTCTCGGGCAGATTGCGACTGAAAATACTGACTGCCAATGTCCACAAGCCCAGGATGAGGGCCCATAATAATAGTGAACCTTCGTGCCCACCCCAGACCGCAGAAATACGATATTGCAAGGGGAGAAAGCTGTTTGAATTCTGGGCCACATACATCACAGAAAAATCATTGTTGATGAATGAATACATCAGGCACAAAAATGCAATAGCAATGAAAAAGAATTGTCCCCGTGCAGCCGGGCGGGCCAATGCTATCCATAGCGGATTACCACGTGCAGCACCCGCGATGGGGAAGAAAGCCTGTATACAGGCAAGCGCCAGGGCGATTATCAAGGCAAAATGGCCGATTTCAGGTATCATGATTATCTAATCTCATTAATTTTCGGTAACAGCGACATTATTAATACACAGGACTGTAACTTTAACATCGCAAAAAACATAGTAATTTATCTTAATCTACCGGTTCGACCAGTTAAGTTTTGTAAATGTTATTTCTATCCCGGACCTTATACGTGGAACAGGAAGACAGGCATCAGATACCTCGGGATATACCAACACAATTATCCGGGTAATAATTTCAGGGAAATATTTGGTGCGGTAAACAGGTTGACGATATTATATATCATTTATGTTGGTTCATTTTAACATGATATAACCTCACTTCACCCCGGTATGCATTTTCTGTCTGATTTTTGAAAAATTACCATATATATCTATTAGTTGTGACATTCGTGGCAGAAGCTGTATCGCCTGTCCCTTGGTGATTCTTTTGCAATTTCATACATCCTTTATATCAGAAATCAGGGCTACCGAAAAATTACCCGGATCTGGTCAATGGCCGGGACATTTATAACTATTACTGCTATCAATTTTTCATACTGCAGCAAACAGCTGGCCTGATCACAAGCGTTTTACCAACGCCTTCCGCGTTGCTGACAAGATCGTTGAGGAACTGGGTGATCTCAGGTTATAAGGAATTTCACTTTAATTCGGTCAACCTCGATATCATCCTTCTCGTCTGTAATGGCCCCTGCTTGACAAAGCCGGTGTATAACTGAACAAGGTCAGCCCCGGCCTCCAGGGATTGCCGGATATCATCAACAGTGCGAATGCCACCAACCACGATGAGTGAGAGAGGCTGTATTAAACTGGAAAGATCGCTGATACATTTGATGGCATTCTGGCGGGAAGGCCAGTGCTCAAACGCGGCAAGTACGCCATCGAACCCCAGCTCCCTGGCCAGGTGTACTGACAGCGGTATGGTCTCTTTACATTGGTGATCGATAGCTGCCTTGATGATGATGGGCACCCGGCTTCTATAGCGGGCAGCCAAGGCAGCATACCCTTGTTTGATATTTTCCAACAGAAAACGAAGCGCCGTTGCATCTGGCTGTAATGTACGGCCTGGACTGCCGGGCCGGCTCAGATTGATTGCCAGATAATCAGCATATTCCCAGAGTGTATCCATTCCCTTGAGGTAATCCGCGACGGTCCGTTCATCCAGAGTGCCACGTATGCTGCCCAGACTGATCCCCAGTAACTGGCGGCTAGCCGAATTACCAAAAGAGTGAGACCGGATTCTTGCCTTTTGCAGAGTGTGGGCAATATCTGACAGTTCAGTATTCGGTGCTGCTTCAGAATTCACATTTATTGTACCGATTTCTACAAAACCAAAGCCGGCGGGCGCCAGGTATCCAACCAGTCTCCCGTCCCGATCGAACCCGGCGGCAAGCCCCACGGGATTGGGGAAATGCAGTCTCATAACCTCAACCGGGCATGAAGGAAGGGATTGCTGGACAGAAACAACGCGGCACAGGATACAATACGCCTGCGAAATCCAGAAACTTAGTCTGAGTAACAGGCGATAAATCATTATCCAGGCTGCCGCTGATTCTGTCAGTTGTTCAACGTAACGTTGAATGTCCGGCTGAGAAATCCTGCATGAACCCTATCAGCGCATCCACGCCTTCGGGCGGCATGGCATTATAAAGGCTCGCCCGTATCCCGCCGGTCACGCCATGTCCTTTCAGATTAAGCAGGCCGCGTTTTCCCGCCTGGCTGAGAAATTCCGCTTCCAGTAATGGATCGGACAGGTGAAAACAGACATTCATCAGCGACCGGTCGGCGGGGGCAACCGGACAGAGATAGAAATCATCGGCATCGATCACGGCATACAACCTCTCGGCCTTTTGTCTGTTGCGTTGCCACACCACAGCCAGCCCTCCCATCTCCAGCAACCATGCAAAGACAAGACCGGCAATGTATACACTGAAGGTCGGCGGGGTATTGATGCGAGAGTCATTCCGCGCCTGCAGGCCGTAATTGAATACGGCCGGCGTGATATCCAGGTACTGATCGAGCAGGCTGTCGCGGATAATGACGATGGTGAGTCCGGCCGGTCCCACATTTTTCTGGGCGCTGGCATATACCAGTCCGAATCGTGAAACATCCAGCTGACGGGCCAGAAAATCTGAGGTCATATCGGCGACCAGTGGTACGTCACCCGTATCGGGCAACCAGTGAAACTGCACTCCATTCGCAGTCTCGTTGGTTGTAATGTGGCAGTAGGCGGCTGCCGGATCCAACCGCCATTCAGCAATGGGTGGAATATGGTTAAACCCTGCCGGTTCTGCACTGGCGGCAATGTTAACCTGACCATAGCGCTTGGCCTCATAGATTGCCCTCGTAGACCAGTGACCAGTCTGTATATAATCCGCCGCAGCAATGTTCCCCATCAGGTTCATGGCAAGTAAGGCGAAATGTGCGTATGCACCTCCCTGCAGAAAAAGGATATGGTAGTCAACGGGAAGATTGAGCAGTTTCCTTAGATCGGACGTGGCACTCGCTGCAATCTCACGGTACTCATCAGAGGAAAAAGGCATTTCCATAACTGACATCCAGTATCCATGCCAGTTCAGCATCTCTGCTTGCGCGCGTTTTAATACTTCTGCTGGAAGCTGGCCCGGACCGGAGGCGAAATTAAACACACGTGAGATCGCTATAATTCAGGCGTAAAAGAAGAGGCCATGAGCGCCGCTCACCATGAAAAAGAATGCGGCAACGGAGAGGATGCTGTTGGTTCTTGATGAGAGAAAAGCAACCCTGGAACAACGGATACATTCTTCATCCGGAGCAGGCACAAAACCAAGGACCTTCTTCTGGTGAGGCCAGAGCACAAACCAGAGGTTCAGTACCATCAGGAAGCCCACCCATACCCCGATACCGATCACCGCGGCATGCCCGGACAGGGTCAGGGCGTCAAACAGTATGCCGCGATACCAGAGCATATAGACGCCTGTCACCAGCACCACCAGTGATGCATAACGGAAGGTGCCGTGTTCCCGTTTCAGGGCTGCGGCCAAGTCGCCCGGGTCAGTGGGTTGGATGGGTCTAAATACCGGATTCTGAATAACATTGACATAATTGTGGCCGAGCCAGATCACGACACCGAAGATATGCAGCAGGCGCGCAACAACATCAAGCATGGCAAGACTCATTTAATAATTCCCCCTACGACGGAAAAGCTGTCAGGATTCAGGCAATCTCATTCACAAGCATGCGGGCCAACAGAAACAGCAAAATCGTCAGGGCAATACCGGCGACCAACGTCCCTCGCAGGGTTTCATGCGGGAGCTTCATTTCATCGTTTCAAGGAAGTTCATATTGATTGAACCCTTTCGCCGCATCACGATCGGTCGTTGCGCTCGATCCGGATCAGTTGCTTCGGCGACAGCCGATTCGATGACCTCATGTTGTGGCGATTTCGAACATACAGGATCGGTGTTGGCGGCATCACCGGTCAGCAGAAATGCCTGGCAACGGCATCCGCCAAAGTCCTTGCCCCGTTCATCGCAGTTCCGGCATGGCTCTTTCATCCAGTCATCTCCGCGGAATTTATTGAATACCGGCGATTCGTGCCAGATCCACCCCAGTGGATAATCGCGAACATTAGGGAATTCCATCCCCTTTATCACGCGGGCCTCCTGGCAGGGCAAAGCGGCGCCATCCGGGGCAATGGTTATTTGAATTGCGCCCCAGCCATTCATGCACGCCTTGGGCCGATCGGCGTAATAGTCGGGGATGACGAAATAGATGGTCATCTTGTTTCCGTCTCGTGCTCTATGTTTGTTAACGATGGCTTCAGCGCATTCAAGTTGTTCCCGGGCCGGTAGAAACTCTGATCTGTTTAACAGGGCCCAGTTGTAGTATTGAAGATTGGCAAATTCGACATAATCAGCCCCTATATCTTCAGCCATGCTCAGGATATCTTCGGTCTGCCCGATGTTCTGCCGGCACACCGGTACATTCAGCACCAGCGGGAAACCCAGAGCCTTTATCTCATGGGCCAGTTCCAATTTATGATCGTAGGCCTCCGCTCCTACCAGTGCATTACATATATCCCGGTTACTTGACTGAATACTGAGCTGGATCTGCTTGAGACCAAGCTTTTTCAATTCTTTAAGCCGCTCCTTTGTCAGCCCCATACCGGAGGTAATGAGGTTGGTGTAGTAGCCTAGTCCATCCGCGTAAGCAATAAGTTCTTCGAGATCATTTCGCAGCGCCGGCTCTCCCCCGGTCAGACCCAACTGCAATGAACCCATCGCGCGCCCTTCACGCAATACCCGTTTCCAATCTTCAGTAGCAAGTTCGTTTTTATATTTATCAAAATCGAGCGGGTTGTTGCACCATGGGCAATCCAGCGGACACCGGTATGTCAGCTCGCAAGTGAGCCATAATGGAATTCCCGCGCCATCAAGACTTAGCTCTGATCCATCCTTTTGCATAGGACACCTCCAGGAATTTATTGACGCCGCCTCTAACGTCAGTGGTATATTTTTCGTTAAGTTCAGCAATAATCTCTTCTGTTGTATGTTTGCCATCGCAGAGTTGCAATATGGCGGCGCCGGTTTCATTCAGTTTTACCAGCCCTTCCGGATAGAGCAGGATGTAGGCCTGTTGTGGCTCCTCCCAACGGAACAGGTACTTTGGATCGAGTTCAAAAACATTGCCTGCTTCTGTACTGATGGCTTCTATGGCTTCAGTCATAATTGCGTTAACTCTTAAGTTGATTGTTTATCGGCCGGGATTAAAGAAGGGGATAACGGGCGGCGCCTGCTCACCCCTTCCTTAATGGTTTTAATTGTCGTTAACGGACGTATACATACATCGTAACTTCAAAACCCAAACGCAAATCGCAATATGCTGGATCAACCCATTTCATGATTTAGTCTCCTCTTCGAATAGTTAGACATACAATAAACATTTAACCAGCTGGTCATTACGCCGACTGGCGCACCTGTATAATGTGCAACGGTCATGCCATGCAGGACAAGGAAATATCATGGATTGAAAATTATTTGATCCAGATCAAATATATTTAAACAAATTAAATATTGTCAGGAGTTTTAACACGTGAAATGTAAAAAATGGCGACAGACTATTGTACTCAGTCTAATTAACGCTACGTAATTTTTTGACTCTATATAAAATCAGATTAAGTCTTGGTTAATAACAACCAGTTACAACCAGTCGTATTGGTTAATATAAACCATACAGGATAACTGTTGGATCTAAACCGGTGGTTTCAGAGTTTCCTTAATATAATTCCGCAAAACGATGGAATTATTATGTGAAACATCCCTTGCCGAAAACAACAAGGTAATCGTCTTGTGTTTCTTTTCCAGTCCTCTTATTTGCGCAACCAACTCCGGTTTATTCCTGAGTTCCTGTTTGTACCTTTTTCTGAATTCATCGAATTTTTCAACGTCATGCGAAAACCATTTTCTCAGTTCATCGCCTGGCGCGATTTCCTTTAACCACAGATCGATATTCGCCTTGTCTCTGGATAAACCCCTTGGCCACAGGCGATCGACAAGTATCCTGCAGCCGTCATTCTCGTCCGGGGTGTCATAGATCCTCTTGATTTTGATCATGGCCTGCGGCCTATGGCTTATTATTCCATTGAAGAGTTTTTCATTCTCGAAATAATGTCTTCTCTCTCCTTGTCACTTGTTTCCCTGTCTATCCATGGATAGAGTATGCTTTCTTCCTTGGCGTTGTGATCAGCCAATAATTCCATCAGGCCGCACACCAATTCATCGATCCCATTAATCTCTTTTGCCAAAATTCTGTTCTGGATTTGTTCAAGATAGTTTTTAATATGGCAGTGTTCCATTTGCATCACGGCTACAGGGCCTGCATCATACATTCCGGTTCTATCCTCGAAAACCGGAAACAGGATATCTTCTTCCCAGGTAATGTGTCTCTGGAGCCCCTTTATGAAATCGTCGAACAGGGTCTTCGCACTGGCCATGTCCGTATTCTTCATGATCCTGAATTCCGCGAATATACTGTCCAGCCGGTCATGATCCGCAGCCATGAATTCCATTACACTATTCATCGTCTGTTTACCTCGTGATTGTTGCTGGCTGTAATTTTCCGCCGCTGCGCCGGTGGCCCGGACAGACAACCTGTTTCATAACTGTTCCCAGATATCGTCTACGCGCGAGATGACATCTCTGCTCATCCTCACAGGCGTGCCCACTGCTGGTGAGTTTCTCCAGACCATTTGCGGGTTACATCAATCCTCTTTTTGATCCCAACCGGATACATGGCTGGCGTAATCATGATAATCGATCATTAAGGATTGTTATTCTCCTAAGGAATCTCTTACATGGACACCGCCTGTTTGCCAAGTCATAAATGACGTAAAGTGATCTTGCCCAACAACAACGGACACGTTGCCAAGAGGCTGGTCTTTCCCCATGAACTCCAATACATTATTCACTGTTTCACCTGCTGGTAATGTTTGCAAATTTTACAGTCTTTTTTATATGCTTCACCAGTATCTAATGACGGCAAATTGTTTCCGCATTCAGAGAGTATTTCTGCTTCTGCTATTATTTTTCGCACGAGAAAAACTACACTTAATTAGAGATTTCAGGGCATGTGAGACATTGCTTCTATCTTGATCGAGTTGGTTTGCTGTTTCATTTACACCAGGTGTTTCCTCTTTCAATATGGCCTAATCGATACAGGATGATAGTCTGCCTAGAATCTAAAGTTCCTGGTCGGTTGGTTCTACGTAATCCAAATTGTGCTCGAAGAACCATTCATGCCCTTTGAGCATATAGTCCCAGTACATCATGGGTAAACCGGTGGTTTTAATCCACCAGTTAAGCCAACGCTCTTTACGGGGGTCCAGCGGGAAGGTTGGTGTCACCTTACCGCCATAAATAAATTCAGCCATCATGACTTTGCCATAGGCCGTAGTCAGGGGACACGAGGCATAGCCGTCGTACCCTTCATCGAGTTTACCGCCATTAATCAAAACGAATAAATTTCGAACCACGACAGGTGCTTGTTTCCTTATCGCTGCTGCGGTCTTCGAATTGGGTGTTGAACAGGCATCGCCAAGTCCGAAGACATTACTATATTTCTTATGCTGCAAACTGTGTTGATGCACATCGACAAAACCAGCCTCATTGGCCAACGGTCCCGACTTGACAGCCTGGGGAGGTGACTGTGGTGGTGTTGCATGCAACATATCGAAATCCATGGTGATCTTAACCCCTTTCCGATCACCTCCTGCAATTTCAAACGTGGCCGACTTCTTTTCGCCGTCGACCGAAACAAGGTTATGCTGAAAATGTACTTTGATTCCATATCTCGCGACAACCTTGTCCAGTTCTTTTGAGAAAAAAGGCACTGCGAACATGGCCGGGGCATGAGTCAG
>Ga0209751_10001204_pt1 | contig 26851 bp, 29 predicted proteins | sample RifCSP13_1_FD_184019 | JGI IMG/M metagenome (GOLD analysis project Ga0209751, IMG submission 184019) | Soil microbial communities from Rifle, Colorado - Rifle CSP2_sed 13_1 (SPAdes) (version 2) | ecosystem: Environmental > Terrestrial > Deep subsurface > Rock core/Sediment | place: Rifle...
TAGAATTGTCTGGCAGTGATGGTATGGTAGAATTGTCTGGCAGTGATGGTATGGTAGAATTGTCTGGCAGTGATGGTATGGTAGAATTGTCTGGCAGTGATGGTATGGTAGAATTGTCTGGCAGTGGAGCATTGGCCTGATTTACGCTTGTATCGATGCTTTCAGTTGCTGAAGATACTTCTGAATTTACGTCTACTGGATCTTTAGGAGCATTACTGGCATCATCAGAACTTGATTGAGGCATATGATTAGATGGCACATCAGAATTTTGCGATGGAGGTCCAATTGGTTCGGAAGGATTCTCCGTATTATTTTCATTCATTTGTTCTGCATAAGCAGTACCCCAATAGCTATGGGAAATTGAAAAAGGAGTTGTAACCACTGATAAGATAAGAATTAAAGCGAAACTAAATGATAAAATCTTTTTGAAATTATTAAATTCAAATTTTTCCTCGTCGGAGCGAATTAAAATATAGCCCACCAGAGGCACCAACAATAAAATTATTGGATTTTTTGCATCAACAACATCGTAGATTATTTCTACTAGATTGTTTGTAATTGAATTAGAAGTTTCATAGAATACGTTTATTTCATTGTGAGAAATTAAATTATCTAGGTTTATCTGTGGTAGAAAGAAAATTTTATCCAATGCCATTATGGCATTGTTTTCTGTATGGTCATCAACAAAAAATTGTTCTATGAATTGTTCCAGCTTGTTATCCAAGCTAATTGATTCATCAGCTGATGTTTGTCCATTCCATAGAAGATTTTCTGTAACGAGTGATTTACCATTAAATCTAATTCTGTCAGCATTCCAAATTCTTTCTAATGTTGTTTTCCCGTCGGTGTTTTGTTTTAATGCAGAGATTGCATTTTGATCAAAATTGTTTATTGATGCTTCCAGTCTTTCATTAAGATTGAGTGTTTTGTGTATATATGATGTTAAAGCTAATTGATTTTGTTTTTCTTGCTGCGACATATCGTTTGAACTAACTGCAAGATTCTCTGCCAGATGGATTTTGAGTTGTTGTACGTCCTGAAGATCGCTTGTATCTGTTTGAACAATTTTTTCTTGCAGTAGATCAATGGCATTCTGTTTAGCATGGTTAGAATTGAATGCCATTGATTCCGCGTTTACAATTGTCAAGGAAGAAATTGCAAGCAAGAAAAATAGGAAGAAAGAAGCAGTTTTTATTTTCAAAAAATTTCTCTCCCATTTTGTAGTACAGCGGTAGGAGGGATCTGTACGTAGATAATCCACCAACTGGAGAAAGTTTGTGTAGCTTTGTGGTTTACAATTAAGATTGATGGTAAGAACTCCTTTCTATCAAAAATCCTAACTACCATACCTACAGAGATTGAGTTAGAATAATCATTAAGGAGGATGGAGCTATTCTAGGAAAAAGTTTACCAAGATGGCAATAGATTGGTTATAAGATTCCATTTTGGAAATATACAATTTTAAACTAGCATATTTCTTATCGTAATTTAAAAATATTAATAGTCAATACAAAAAAAGAAAAAAGTACTTTCTAGGAATAAATTTGCCAAGATGGCAATATATTGATTATGAGATTCCATTTTGGTAATATACAATTGTTGACTAGCATATTTCTTATCGTAATTTAAAAATATTAATAGTCAATATAAAAAAGAAAGGGACTTTGGGTTTTATTGCAGTGCGTGTATGCTGCCTGTTGCAGAATCAAACGTCTTTGCTTCTGTAAAAATCAAGAACATATAGAAGACTTGGATAGATAACAGATCAGTGGTGCATCTAAATTAAAATAAAAAAAAATTGCCCATTTTTAAAAAACTGGGCTGGGGTTTTTATGCACCATCAAAGGTGATGGTCCACGTTACTGTTAGGGAGTCGTTATTCGCTACAGGTATACTTGTGAAGGTCTGTCTGGAAAATATTCCATCGGCACCACCCATGGTTGTGGAATTAAATATTCCAGATTCTACTATGGCTACCGAGCCACCAGAGGTGTTAGTAAATGCCTTCGACAGGGCTATTTGTGCACCAGCAGTACCTGTTCCGTCATCAGTTACCACTGCGCTAGTTGAAGCTGCTCTTTGCAGTCCAGTAGCAACGGTTTCAGCTGCAAGGGCAACGTCATCATTAGTTGCCGCAGCGCTTGAAGTACCGAGTGCGATCACATTAAAGTCGCCTGACGCAGCGCCACCACAGTCGGTCGAACCAGTGGCATCGTTCTTAAATACGCTCTTAACAGCGCATGCTTCGCCTTGGTCTAGTACCAAGTTGTCAGTCTGTATGTACGACTTTGTATTACCATTTGCATCAGCTACCATCAGTGTTATGTGACCAAGCATATATCCACTCTCCATTGTAGTGGACGTTCCGGCAACGCCAAAAGGTGTTGCAGAAAGTGCTTGCATCCCAAGTACACTCCCGGTCAAGCCTATTACGGCCCCCAACAGTGCAAATCGTAGGTTTTGTTTCATTACTGGTTAAGGTCACCTTATGGTTATTAGATATGGTGGTACTTGGGCGTGATTTCTGATTCCATTTTGGAATCTATGGCAAGATACACTTATGGATTTTGGGTAATGCCGACAGACTCGTGTAGTGCTAGTGTCAAATTCTTCCCGCCAGTGACTATAGGCTCATTTTCTTTATTCTCACTCACATCTGTAGTATCGGAAATATTTTCATAAGACAGAGCAGCCGCTATTCCAATTGCAATAGCAACCGCAACAATGACACCTATGGCCAGTCTAGTATTCAATTTGCAGGATCAGTTAACTTAATTCTTTTTTTACAATATAAACATGACTAAAGGATCGCATCTTCTAGCAAGATATGTTTATTGCAGATGTACAAATGGGAATGGTGTGATTCTGAAATATTTTATCATAATAATTTTAGTGTCATTTAGTATGGAGAGTGTTTTTGCCACTGAACAGATATTGATAACCATTTCAGATGACATGAATAAGATAATTTTTGATGGAAGGTGGACACACCTAACAGAATGGAAACATTCTAGCCAAGATACGTTGTACTATGCTGACGGAGCTACAATTCAGCTAAGAACAGCACATCAAGATAACTTCATTTATGTATTTGTTGACGCTGTTTCTGATACACATTTAGATAAAAGAATTGATAAAGCAATGGTTTGTATTGATGCCAACAATGACAAGACCGAAATAACAAATGCCGATGATTATTGTTTTGTGGTTACACTTGATGAAAAAGAAGCTACTGTTTTGCAGGGAGGATCTTTCTCAGAATCTGATCATTTCAAAAAAATTGCTGAACCTACAAACTTTGTTGGTATTGGTACTGTTTCAGATGAAAATGATCGTTATAGTAACATCCCACATCCAAGTTATGAGTTTAGAATACCCACAGATCTTGTTGGAAGGTCAAACACTTACGGTTTTTACTTTGGAGTATATGATGGATACTCAGATAAGATCTATTCTTGGCCTCAAGATATAATTTCAGATTCGCCACTACAGTTGCCAAACCCAAGTAGTTGGGGCGAGCTAGTATCGCCAGATAAATCACTTCCTGAATTTGGGTTGCCATTATTTGCACTCATTCCAGCTTTCATGTTTGTATTATATTTCACAAAATTTAGAATTTAAATTTATAGTAAGATGAAATCAGCCAGTTAAAACAATTTGTAAATTATTTGAATAAGATTAGGAAAAATGACCAGAATCACACTAACAAAAGCAGTTACAATTGTAAAAAGAGATACCAATGTAGTTACAAAGTTTTTAGTTACTAATTGTTTATTCATATTATTTGAAAACAAAATAGAAAATCCTATTGCAAAAAAAACTATTAGTGGTACAAATCTATATGCTTGATTTGTAATTTCTGCAAAACCAGCCAAAAGAGGAGCAGACCAAAGTATGCCTGTTATCAAAATCATCAAAGAGTCTGCATGCAATATTCCTTTTTTTGATGCTACAAATAATCCAATTGCTAGTGGAAGTAAAAGAACCAAGATTAATCCATCAAATCGTAAGAAAATTTGAAATGCGATGAGCCCAGTCCAAAATCCATTAGGATCAAAGCTTGTACCACGATACAAGTAAATTGCAATTACAACAGGAATTAGAATTGTAGTAATATAGAGAAGTGCTGTTCTGGCTTTTTCTTTTTTTGATAACGATGACGTGTAAATAAAAAAAAACGTCATTGGTAAAAATATTGCAGTCAGGGGTTTTGACAAAAACGATAAACCATAAGCAAGAGGAGACAAAAACCATTTTTTGTATACCAAATATAATGAAAGAATATAAAACAATGTCCAAGTGTTGTCCTCGGTAGCTGAAACACTATATCTCAAAAATAGATTGCTTTGAAGTAAAATTACTATCGATATTATTCCTGCAAATCTTTTTTTTGACAACTCGGAAGCAAGAAAGTAGGTCATAACCAGTAGTGAAATACTGACAATAAATGGTATGATTCGAATATTTCCAAAAATATTAAGTGAGATTGAAAGAAGAAAGATCCTAAGCTCGGAACTTAGATTTAGTGATATACTCCTAAAAGCAGACCAGTTTTTGGCTTGACTAACAGCCTTTTCATAATCACCCCATGATTCTTCTTCTGAATCCCAGATCTTACCAACATTAAAGATTACATAAATTGCAATTAAACTTACAACTATTATGAGTGCAACTTTACGAGAGACTTCGTATTCAAAGATAAATTTGATTGATTTTTTAATTGTAACTGGAAGGCCTTTTTTATAATTTAAAATTACCAAGAAAAGGAAAATCAGATTGGCAGTTAAAATAGGAGGTGCCCAGACACCGGGCTCGAATAGATTACTATTTTTTGTTGGTTCTAGGCTACTAATTACAAGTCGTCCCTCTTGATCACGAACCTCTATAGCTATAGCGTTGGCATTGTTAACAAATGTCATTACATATCCAGACGTGATTATTATCAAAATTAAAGCTATGATAGATACATTCATGTTTTCTAATTGAATTATTATGATTTAAAAACTTGGACGTTTTTAGTACACTAATAACATAACAACACAACTCCAAGTTACCTTAAGATAGTCTTGCAATCGTTATTTGATAGAGAAGATTATGAAAACCAAACAAGAATTTAGGAAACTAAACCAGAAAATAATTCTGTGTAAGAAATGCCCCCGACTCGCATCATACATACGAACTGTGGCAAAAGTGAAAGTTAATAGATTTCATGACCAGAAATATTGGGGAAAACCACTTCCTGGTTTCGGAGATTTTAATGCAAAGTTGTTGCTTATCGGTCTAGCTCCTGCAGCACATGGAGGAAACAGAACAGGCAGAATGTTTACTGGCGATAGCTCAGGAGACTGGGTTGCAAGAGTTCTTTATGAAAAAGGATTTGCAACAAAGTCTACAAGTACAAAGCTTGGAGATGGTTTTAGTTTAATTAATGCATATATTACAGCAGTTGTCAGATGCGCGCCACCGCAAAACAGACCACTAAAGGAGGAACTTGATAACTGTTCATCATTTTTAAAAGAAGAACTTGAATTATTGAAAAATGTTAGAGTAATAGTGTGCCTTGGTCGAATAGCATTTGATGCGTGTTGCAAGTTGTTACATATAAAAGGTGTAAAATTTTCCCATGGAAGAACAGTTCAGCATGGAAAATTAGTAATCATATCCACATACCATCCAAGCAGACAGAACACTCAGACAGGTCGACTCAGATGGAATCAATGGTCATCCATATTTTCCACAGCTAAAAAGATTATAGATGATGTCAAATGAAGCTTGCAGTTGTAATTCCAACATACAATGAAAAAGATACTCTACCCACTTTAATTGAAGAGCTAGTACTAGAAATAAAAAAAATTGCAGAAAAATTTTTCATAGTGATAATGGATGACGCATCACCTGATGGAACTGGTCAAATTGCTGAAGAATTGAACAAAAGATATGGTAATATCACAGTGATTCACAGAGAGAAAAAGTTGGGACTTGGTTCTGCATACAAGGATGGGTTTAGGCTAGCGTTGGAAAGATTTGAGCCAGATTTTATCGTACAAATGGATGCAGACCATTCCCATGATCCAAAAGAAATTCCTCAGATGGTACAAAAGATCCAAGGCTATGATTACGCTGTGGCAAGCAGACATCTACCTGGATCATCTATTCTAGGCTGGGGTGCTTATAGAAAAATGCTACATTCAACGGCTGGTTCTATTGCAAGAACGTGTGGAGGAATAAAGATATCAGATCCTACAAGTGGGTTTAGAATTTTCAGAAAAGATGTCTTAAATTCTATTAACTTTTCTCAAATAAAATCAAAAGGCTTTGCATTCCAGATTGAAATACTGTGCTTATTAAAGAGAATGGGATTTAATGGAATAGAATTACCAACTAGATTCGTTAATAGAAATGAGGGCAAATCAAAGATGGGTATAACAGAGACTATTCAGTTCATAAAGATCTGTATTCTTCTTCTAGCTAGACGTATTTAGAAAAATTAAAATAAAAAAGGTGGACGTATTCGCCAGTCTTCCCATTGCGAGTTCCCCTACTCGTATGTTGATTGTGACGATACTCCAGAGGGTGATGGAACTGATGGGAACCTATCGCCAATTTGTTGTTCTGCAACTGCAGATGCTTCCTGTAGAATCTTCTCTGTTTCTTCATTAGATGCATCAGACTCTACACTAAAGTCTCCGCCTGCTAGCGAATCCATCATTAGGCCATTGAGAGTCTGCGTCATGGAGGTCAGTTCAGCATCTGCTTCTGGCATGAACCTTCCAAGGGATGATTTGAGTCCCTTCATGGTTGCCATTGCAGGTCCAATAGCTACCATTGCGTCTCCAAGATCGTGTATGGTAGTCAGGCGTAATTGTACTTGCTCCAGTGCCATTCTGGCGTTGCCTAGCATCTTTGTGACCTTTCTAATTTCTGCTAGCTCGTTTGATAGAACTCTGCTTGTACTAGCATCATGTTGTTGCATTGCGGCTACGATTCGTTTGAAAAGTTGGGCATCTCTTTCCCTTAACTTTCCTAACATAGAATCCATCTTCGATATTTGACCCTGTAATTTGTTCACAGCGCCTTCAATTCTTGGTTTGAGGGCACCCTGTGGCTTTACAGTTTCACGTATTTTGTCGCTTAAACCCCTATTCTCTTGTCGAGCCCAGGTTTTATCGAAGCCGGTCATGCGAGATACTTCAAAACTTGCTTCTTAATGTCAGGTGTATACTATCATCAACATTAGACTAAATTTAGCTCACAAAATGTAAATCTGGCTTGTCTAGGTGAAATTTATGGCAAAAATTGTGGTCTTTGATTCTGGTTTTGGTTCACTTTCTGTCATAAAGGCTATCCAGAAAAAAGTCACTGCAGATATAATTTATTTCGCAGATCAGAAGAATTTTCCGTACGGCACAAAATCTGTTTCCCATCTTAGCAAAATAATAGAATCAACCATCACCACACTAGAGAAAAAATTCAATCCAGATCTGATAGTAATTGGTTCAAACACACCATCACTTTTATTAAAAAAGCTCACAAAAAAATCAAAAATCATTGGGGTATTTCCACCACTGGAATATGCAAAGAATACAAAATCAGGCGTTATAGCAATACTTGCGACAAAATCTGTTGTGGAAAGTAATATGCTAAAAAATTATATTAAAAAACATGTACCAAAAAAAATCAAAGTTATTAAAATTAATGCATCCCCACTTGTAGAACTTGTTGAATCAGGTAAATTTATTGACAACAAAAATCTATGTAAAAAGAAAATTAAAACAATTTTATTAAAACCTTTAGTAAGTAATCATGTAGATATTGCCATGTTGTCAAGTACACATCTTCCTTTTCTTTTACCACTATTAAGACAAATCTTTCCGCATGTTACATTTTTAGATCCGAGAAATAAAGTTGCAAATCAAGTTAGGAAATTCTTGAGTAAGAAAAGTTCTAAAACAAATTCATTGAAAATTTTTACATCAGGAAATGTTAATAGTTTTCAAAAACAGTTATTTAAGTTGGGAATAAAGAACAAAGTTAGATCATTGTGATCTGATCTTGGCTTTTCTGAATCCATGACTGAAAGTTTTGTCATATAATCTTGAATATTCATAAGACTTTGGTTTTATTACATCACCAATTATTACAATTGCAGTACGGGTGATCTTTTCTTGCCTTGTCTTTTGTACTATGTCTTTTAGTGTTCCTCTGATTATTTTTTCATCGTTCCAGCTTGCCCTGTATACTACGGCTGCGGGGGTTGAGTTTGGATATCCCCCAGCTATGGCTTCCTTTACTATATCACCAATGAGATGTACTCCCAGATAGAAGACCATTGTGGCTTTGTGTTTGGCAAGCTCCGAAATGCTCTCTCTTTTGGGAACGGCAGTACGTGATTCGGGTCTTGTTATTATTATGGTCTGGGTCACTCCAGGAAGGGTAAGCTCTGTTCCAAGCGTAGCAGCTGAAGCAAAAACAGAACTTACTCCAGGGATAATCTCTGACTCTATTCCTTTTTCTTTGAGATTGTCCATTTGTTCTCTGATTGCGCCATAAATGGTTGGGTCCCCATCATGAAGTCTGACTACGAATTTGCCTTTTAGTGCGTTATTTTTTAAAATGTTAAAAATTTCTTCTCTGACAAGCTTTGCTGCATCATGAAGTTCCGCTTTTTTGCAGAATTTCAAAATTTTGGGATTCAGCAAAGAGCCGGAATATACGATAGTATCCGCTTTTTGAATAAGCTTTTTTGCTTTTATTGTCAGAAGGTCTGGATCACCAGGACCTGATCCAACAAAGTAGACTTTATGCACGTTTTACCACCATTATTGAAAAATATTTGCTTGTCAGCGTATCTTTTGTAACTTCACCAAGTGTAAGTTTCTTGACAATTTCTTCATCAGTGCCAACATCTTGCGCTATCGCAAAAAGTGAATTATCTGAAAATCCAGCTTCTTTTAAAAGTGTAATAACTTGATCAAAGTATCTACCATCTTTTAGAAATATCATGGTATCACAATTTTTCGCGGTTTCTTTTACTCTAGACAGATCGTAGCAAGCAGGAATTACTGCCACAGTTTCATCTCCTTCTGCAATACTAATGCCAACTTTAGATGCAAATGCAAACATAGATACTATTCCAGGAATAACAGTAATCTTAATTTCTGGATGTTTTGATTTTAGTTCACGCTGCAGGTAGATCCAAGTGCTATAAAGAGATGGATCGCCTACAGTAAGATAAACCACGTTTTTACCAGATCGTATAGTATCTGCTATTGTCTGAGCATTTTTTTCCCAAGTATTCTCTAGTACTTGTTTGTCTTTGACCATTGGAAAAACCAAGTTCACAACGTCTGGTTTTTTGGAGTCATCAATGACAGATGAAATAATAGAATATGCTATGCTTGTTTTTCCTTCTTTAGAGGTTGGGCACATTATAACATCGGCGTTACGAATGGCTTTTACTGCCTTTACAGTCAAAAGTTCAGGATCGCCAGGGCCGCATCCAACACAGACAAGTTCAGCCATCAATGACGATTCAAGTTGCGCCTAATTAAAAGCTAGATTTTTGTTGCAGAGGTTATAGTAACTGGGTTTCTTGCTAGCATCATTGTGCCAGTAGAAGTTTTGCGACTCTTTGAAACCGTGATCTGAGTTACATCCACCTCTGAGAATTTGAGCTTTTCAATTATATCCAGAACTGCAAATAAGGTTTCAATCAAGATTGTGCCAATCACTATTCTGCCACCAGTCTTTAATTTGCTTTCACAGAGCTTGAGTATTTCCTTTGTATCTCCTCCAGTTCCTCCTATGAAAATTGCATCTGCAGGAGGCAACTCGGAAATTTTTTCTATCGCGTTTCCTAAGACTACTGTAACATTTGAGATCCCAAACTTGGCAAGATTTTTCTTGGTTAATTCCACTGCTTTGGGATCAAAGTCAACTGAGTATACTTTGCCAGATGACTTGATCTGCAGTGCCGCTTCAATTGATATAGAACCACTTCCACAACCAACATCATACACGGTTTGGCCCGGAGAAAGCCTTGCTTTACTTATTTGTACAACGCGTACTTCTTCTTTGGTTATTGGAACTTCTTCTAATCTCTCAAAAAACTCATCTGGAATTCCTGGTGTACCGTATTTCCACATCTAGCACAGTGAGATAGTCTAGATATTTTAGTGCTACCTAATAGGGTTTAGATCTATTGCACCAGGGTGCATTAGGGTATTAACCAGAATCCAGCTAAATATGAACATAAAAAAGTAGCTTCCTATTCCAGTCATGATCAGCTTTTTTCTGTCAGATGGAGGGAGAGGTATCCGCATTACCTTTGCTATTCCATATGAGACAACAAACAGAAAAATCATAATTCCAAAGCCTACATATGGTCTTGATTCCGCATCTATTGAATTTCCGATCTGTGCGGCAATTGTACCTGCAAGAATACCAAGTGCTACACGAATCCAGAAGAGTTTGTCAAGTGGGTTTTTTGTCTTGATTGTATCTGTTTGGTTTGTAGATGGTTCAGGTACACCCTTTACGTTGGGATCAGTAGGCTCTGATTTTTTTTCATGCTCTTTTTTCTTAGGATGTCTAGTCAATTAAATTTACAAAATGACTCAGAGGTTCCTTGTTTAAAATCTTTGGTTCAAATCTTTCAATAGTAACAGTATAATTTTGGAGTGATAACGCATTATCATGACTCTAGCTGGAATAGAACTTCGTTATTTAGTGAATGAAATTAGTAAAAAAATTAGTGGATACTATGTAAGCAATATTTATGGAATAAGTCGCGAGAGTTTGCTCTTCAAACTGCACCATCCGGAAAAACCAGATATCTTGTTAATGTTTTCTACGTTTGGATTGTGGATTTCAAAAGTCAAAATAGATCAAATTGAAGAAAATAGATTGATAAAGCGATTACGAAATGATCTTCTAAGATCAAAGATCTCTGAGATAAAACAAATTGGTACAGAAAGAATTGTATATGTAACATTTAGTGGAGTGGATCAAGAATTTGTCCTTGTGGGAGAATTTTTTGGAGATGGCAATATCATTTTGTGCAATAAGGATATGAAAATTCTTACGTTATTACACTCAATTGATGTCCGACATAGAAAACTAAGTCTAGGATTGAATTATGAACCACCCCCACAAAGTGGGTTGAACATTTTTGAAATTACAACAAATGATCTTGTGGAAATGTTATCTGTTTCAACACCTGTAGTACGATGGATAGGTAGAACTTTAGGACTCCCCACAAAATATGCCGAAGAAATAGTGCTTCGTGCAGCTATAGATCCGCAGGTAGCTGGAAACAGTCTTTCAAAAGAAGATATAGAAAAAATCTTCTCCGTAACCAAAGATCTTACAGAAAAAATTGTAAGTGGAATACATGAACCAGTGGTGGTAAAGGATGGAAAAAACTCTGATGTCTTTCCTATTATTCTTGGGCAGACAAAAAACACAAACTATATCATAGTACCAAGTTTCATGGAAGGACTGGATTCACTTTTTACAGAAAATCTTCTTGAAGGAGGCAAGTTATCGCAAACAAACACAGTAACCCAAAAGATAGAGGAGTTTGAGCATAAGTTAGAAGACCAAGTTAGGGCAATATCAAAAGTCAAAGAAAGAGCCAATGCTATTTCAGGTGTAGCAAGATCTCTTTTAGATTTGGCTGCAAAGGGTGTAATTTCACTTGATGACCCAGTGATTTCAGATACACTTCAATCTCAAAAATCATCACTTGTAAAAGAAAAGGGTAACCTGTTTGTAGATGTCATTGGTGAAAAAATCAAGATAACCCCAGATTCTACCATACAAGCTATTGCTTCAACTTTGTTTAATGAATCAAAGCGACAGCTAAAGGCAATTGAATCCATAGAGTCTGAAAAGAAGAAAACAGAAAAGAATTTAGAAGCTTTCAGAAAGCAGGCAAGTATAACAAAGGATTCTATTGTATTTACAGTGCAAAAGAAAAGAGAATGGTACGAACGATATAGATGGTTTTTCACTTCTGATGGTCTTTTGGCAATTGGTGGACGTGATGCATCATCAAATTCATCTGTGATAAGAAAATATCGTGAAAAAGATGACAGGGTATTTCATGCAGAAATTGTTGGTTCTCCATTTTTTATTCTAAAGAATAGTTCTGTGTCTACAACAGCTAGTATAATGGAAACTGCACAAGCAACTGTCTGTTTTAGTAGGGCTTGGAGAGAAGGCCTGTATGGATTAAATTCGTACTGGGTGAATCCAGATCAAATAAAAACAGCTGCTCCAAGTGGCCAGTTTATTGCAAAGGGTTCTTTCATAGTTGATGGACAAAGAAACTTTGTAAAAGTAACTAACATGCGTTTGTGTGTAGGTCTTTTTGAAAAAGATGGAAATTATTCTTTGATGTGTGGTCCTCCTCAATCAGTCAAAAAAAATTGCATGTATCATGTTACAATAGAACCATCAGGTTTTGAGATGGCAGAAGTTGCCAAAAAAATAAAGCTTGAATTTCTCAAATTCAAGGAAAAAGAAGACGTGATAAAAACAATTAGTATTGATGATTTCATCCGAGTTTTGCCAGCAGGTGAAAGTCACATCGTGGAATCTGGAACTGATCAGTCATCCATATGAGCACAAAACGACCTATCTTTATAGTAGATGCTATGCTTGGAAACCTTGCAAAAAAACTGCGAATTCTTGGATATGATTCGACATACTTTTCGTCTATTGAGGATGAAAAACTTGTTATCATAGCAAAAAATGAAAAGCGTATCATCCTAACAAAGGATGAACAGCTCGTCAAGGCTGCACAAAACCAAGGTGTAGTGAGCATACTTATCAGAGGAAATGATGAGTTTGAGCAAATTGCACAGATAAACGCCAAGGTAAAACTAGAAAAGTTTGTAATAGATTCAAACAGCTCACGGTGTGTTATTTGTAATGGCAAACTACAACCAATAGAAAAATATCGAATCATAAATAAAGTTCCAGAGGGTGTCTTAGAAAGAGAAGAAAAGTTTTGGATGTGTGATGGGTGTAAAAAAATCTACTGGCAGGGGACACATTTTGAAAAACTTCAAGAGTTTGCTAACCAATTAAACGATAGATTGCAATGAGTCTTTCAGATAATGATGGTAAAATTCTAGTAAGGACAGCTAGAGATGTTGTCACAGAATATCTTAAGACAAGGAAAAAAATTGTACTACAAGAAGAGTTTAAATCTAGATTTTCTTACAATTCTGGAGTCTTTGTCACTTTAAACAAAGCAAATGACCTAAGGGGGTGTATTGGATTTCCTACACCCGAAAAAAAGCTCTATCAATCACTTGTAGATGCGGCTATTGCTTCTGCCACCGCAGATCCTCGCTTTACACCTATCAAATATGAAGAGCTAGAAGATATTTCATTTGAAGTAACTGTCTTAACTCCACCTATCGAAGTTAAAGTAGAAAACACGCTTGACTATCCAAACAAAATAAAGGTGGGCAGAGATGGCTTGATTGTGAAGTGGGAGTTTGGTTCTGGTCTTCTTCTGCCCCAAGTCCCCATAGAATGGGGCTGGAATGAGGAAGAGTTTCTCAATCATGTGTGTGAAAAGGCTGGTGCGCCCCACGATTGCTGGAAAAGAAAAGAGACAAAAATACTCAGCTTTGAAGGGATTGTTTTCAAAGAATCAAGTCCCAACGGAAATGTGGTACGAGCACAGTTATAGTATTTTGCCGGTTTCCGCATCAAGTGAGATTTTCTTTCCATCTTTTATGGAATTATAGTCCTCTTTTGATGCCATAACTAGTGGTATGTTTGCAAGTGCACAACCTGATGCCGTTGTTAGATCAGCTTTTAAACAAATCATTGCATGTGGAGCACATTTGTTGGATTTTAAAGAATAGATGGTATATGCGCCGACACTGCTTCCAACTCCAAATGGAAAAACAAGAATCTTTCCTGCAAGAGACTTACCAAAGAGGTCATGATTTTTGTCTCTTATTTTTCCTGTTTTTTTGTCCACTGCACCAAGAAAATTAATTGGTTTTTTTGCAACAAGAACTTCACCTTCGGCTTTACCCTTTACTATTATTTTTAATGTCATTTTGTTTCTTCCTGTACAATTTGGCTAATACTTTTTAGATTTACATCTACGCCATTTGAGGTTCGCAAATAATATGCTCCTTTTACACTGTTTGTCACTACACCATCAACCTCTCTTTTGTCAATTAATGGTGTTAGACAGATACAACAATCATAAAGAAGCTCTCCTCCAGCACGCTCTATGTCGCTGGCATATCCAAGATGTCTAGCTTGTTCCTGAATTGCTCTTGGGCAAAAAACCATACAACGTTTCTTGAAGACCTTTCCCTTTAGCATTCCAGCAAGACTTGATATCTCCTCCAGTCCAAGCTGAGGACTTCCAAGAGTAATGATGTCACCCGAATCTGTGGTATTTAGCTCATCATGTATTTTTTGCATTTCTTTTTTGTCAAAATCTATGGTTTCCCCCTTGGTGTCGCTCAAGGTAAACATTCCACAGGTTCCTGAGGTGCCCATGCCAGCACAAAGGGACTTGCAGCTACGCCTGTCAAGTTCTTTTACTCCAGAAATAGCAACAGAGCTTCCAGCAACTTTTCCTGCAAAGTACCCTAACATACCATAAGTCAGCTCATCTTTTTGGTCTACACTCATTCGTATTGTTAGGTTTGGGTTTCTAGATTCATCTTTCCGTAAATCAGAATCTGGGCTTTTGCCAGTTAGCGCACTTGCAAGTGCACTAAAAGCACCCTCCTTGTTTGTTTTAAGGTTGGATATAGAGTTTGCATAGATTGCTGCATTGCTTTCAGCAAAAGAAACATGTGTTCCTTTTTTTGGTAACTCAAATATTTCATAGGGAATACAAGAAAAAGAGGGAATGGCCCCCATTTTTTCATATGAGTTTTTTATGCTTCGCTGCTTTGTGATAAATTCTTCATCTACACCATATTTGGAAACTGTATCAAAGTCAAATCCCATTGGATTGACAGTGGTCTTGACCTTAAACTTGGTATCTTTGCTTAGGTTTGAAAGAAATTCCTCCCCTGCATCTCCTATAGTATTGTAGTTTATACCAGAAAGATGCGCCCATTCTATTGGAAGTAGATGATCTGCATTTGTTGCTTCGCCTATGGCTACAAGAATTCTATATGCAAGTGCAAGGGTTTCACCTCGTTCGCCTTTGAGAGCTGCCTCTTCTTCTTTTGTTAAATCCAACATTCGTACTCTGCTCTGACAGATATAATACTTGTATGGTCTTTATAATACAAAATCCAAGTAGATCAGATGGAAAAGATTCTACGCGGAATGATAAATACAATGGACTCTGTCAAACCGCCCAGGATGACTGCCCTTAGGGAACTGCACGAAGCTGAAACTGGTGGACCACTTAGTATTCTCATTGGAACTATACTTTCCGCAAGAACAAGAGACGAAAACACTTCGTTAGTAGTTAAAAAATTGTTTGCAAAATACAAGACTGCACATGCACTTGCCAAAGCTAAAGTCTCTGATGTTGAAAAGATAATCAAGTCAACTGGATTTTATCATGTAAAAGCAAGAAGAATAATCAAAGTTGCATCACTTATTGATTCTCAATATTCTGGTAAGGTTCCAAACAATTTAGATGAACTGCTCAAGCTTCCAGGTGTTGGTAGAAAAACTGCAAATTGTGTACTGGTATATGCTTTTGATAAGCCTGCAATACCTGTAGATACTCATGTTCATAGAATTTCAAATAGACTTGGTCTTGTAGAAACAAAGACTCCAGAGGAAACAGAATTTGCATTAATGAAAAAGATTCCAAAGAAATACTGGCTTAAAATAAACGATACATTTGTGATGTATGGTCAGAATATCTGTAAACCCATATCTCCTATGTGTGACGTGTGTCAATTAAAAAACGACTGCAAATACTACAAAACTACACTCGCTTCTTACTCTTTAACAATACTACTACCAACACTCCTATTGTTCCTGCTAGAATAAAGGGTAGATAAAAGAGTGAATTAGCAGCTGGATTTCCAGAAACAACGTTTAGTGTCAGGCTTCCTGAATTAGTTGCGGAAGGATCCGTTGATGACTCCATACCGTAAACGGCAATTTCTTTTATCACAAAGTTGTCAACATCCAAATTAGAAACTACTATTCTCTCACCATTATTTACAGAAAAGCCAGTGCTATCTGAATATGCGGCTGTTACATGTTCACTAGGCTTCCATCCATCTTCTATGCGGCTATGAATTACTGCATATCCAGTGTCAGGAGTTTGTACAGCCACCCAGAATTTAAAATCAGGTTGACTGCCCATCCCAATTTCTACAAATTTTTCCTTGTTTAGATTATCGTATAACCGCATTACTGCATTACCAAGAGGGTTTGCGTATACTAGATTGTTCTCAATAGTAAGCTGCCAGTTTATTGCATGTTCATGTTCAAGTGTTAGTATGTTGGCGTCGCTGCTGACCACGTTGAACTTGTCAAAGGGAATTTCTATTGTTTCAAGACGAATGGAGGGGTTTGACTGAGTTTGTGCATATCCGGGAAAAATTGTAATAGTTAGTAAAATGATAAAAATTATTACGCGCTTCACGAATTTAACTTAGTTGGCTTTAATAAAAATCTAGTCGACAAAGGGTTTGTCCCAGCTCATTATAATTTTAGAAATTTCAGGCCGGATCATATATTCTGATGGTGTTTGTCCCTCAAGGATCATGGTTCTAAGCTTGGTACCACTAAGCTGTTCTTGAAATTCTGGTCCATGTGGACAGTTCCTTTCACTTGCAAACGAAAGACATTTTTTACAGTAGAAAAACGCTGGATAAAATACAGGTTCAATTTGAAGATCTGGATATTCTTTGAATATTTCTTGGGCAGCAAAGGGCTGATAATAGTTTCCAACCCCTGCATGATCACGACCTATTATGATGTGAGTACAACCATAGTTTTTCCTCATTATTGCGTGGTGAATTGCCTCTTTTGGTCCCCCATATCGCATTTCTGTGTGAAGCGTTGCCAGATAACATCTGTTTTGTGGATAATAATGGTTGATCAGTGTTTCATATGCACTGACTATAACCTCGTCTGTAAAGTCACCTGACTTTTTCTTTCCTATTAAGGGATTTATGAAAAGACCATCGTGTGTGTTAAGTGATGCCTTTTGCAGCATTTCATGTGCAACGTGAGGAACATTTCTTGTCTGAAATGCTACAATGGTTTTCCATCCAGTCTTTTCAAAGCTTGCTCTGGTTTCTGTTGGTGTTTTTCTATATTTTCGTATTGGTATTTCTTTTGGTCTTTGGAAATAATCTATTTTCCCACTTACCAGAACATCCTTCATTGCCATAGTTTTTGCTACACCTGGGTGTTTTGAGTCGGTGGTACCATACACTCCTTTTGCAATTGCATTCTTATCAAAAGTGTATACGTCCTCTACATGTAAAACAGCAAAACCACTATCTTCCGAATTTTTCAAAAGTACATCGTGTGCATCCTTCATTTTAGTGGCGGTTTGTTTGTCTACATCAAGCATTATTGGAATTGTCCAAGGAATATCGTTTGCAAGTCTTCCCTTCCTAATTACACTCTCCAAGTCTTGTTGTAGTAGAAATCCTTCAAGAGGGCTAAAAATGCCATCTGCTATGTTTTCAATGTCATTTGCAAGATCACTATCAACCACGACAGAAAACATTCCTGAGGGATTTTTTGATGTAAATCTGTTTACTAGCCTGCCGCCATGTGGCTTGGCAATCCCTTTGCTTTCGTCCAAAGTCTCACTTGTTACCGTGGTCTGCGTGCAAACCGCATTCCTTTTCTGGATCGGTTTCCCACCACCAACGACCTGCCCTTAGGTCTTCGCCTGGCTTTATCGCTCGTGTACAAGGTTCACATCCAATGCTTGGATATCCTTTGTCATGCAGTTTGTTGTATGGAATTTTGTTTGTTTTGATATAATCCCAAACCTGTTCCCATTTCCAGTCAATTATTGGATTTACCTTTATCATTCCATTATGCTGGTCATCTATCTCAATTTTTTTGGCATCTGTTCTGTTCTGGGTTTGGTCATTCCTCAGTCCAGTTATCCATCCATCCAAGGTTACAAGCATTTTGTTTAGGGGGTTGACCTTCCTTATTCCACAACAAAGCTTTCTATTTCCTATGCTTTGGTAAAACAAGTTCATACCATTGACTCTAACCATCTGTTCTACTTCATTTTGATCCGGAAACATTACCTCCATGTTAGTGTTGTATTTGTTTCTTATTTCATCCATAACGTCATATGTTTCCTGATTTAGTCTACCCGTGTCAAGTGTAAAGATCCTAGCTTTTGGATTTATCTTCATGATCATATCGATTACTACAACATCTTCTGCACCAAAACTAGATGCCATTGCAACTTTAGGATGAAGATTGTCAAGTGTCCATTTGAGAACCTCTTGTGGAGTTTTGAGTACATTGTTTAATTGAGCTAATTGTTCAGAAGTAAACTTGCCCATAAGAAATTGTTTCTATTCTGGTCATATAATGATTGCTAGATTTGAATTAGTAATCCTAGAGTTATAAATAACGTCCAGATAAGAAAACAAAATGACTGAAAGAACTGTAGTTGTTGTTTTCCCTTCAATATTTTCCCTCAATAAAATCAATTCTCTTATAACAAGCATAGACAGAATCCTTAAAGTAAAAAAACAGAGTTTTAGCAAAATACGAAAAAATGATTCTGTCATAATAGTTGAGGCAAGCGATCCAGTCTTTGCTTCATCTGCAATAAGCTCACTTTTTGGAGTAGAAAAGATTGCTATTGCCACAGAAGTGGAAAACCGTTTTGACGTTGTTGTTTCTGCCATAGGTAAAATTGGTACAAATCTTCTCCTAAAAGGAGAGAGATTCTATGTTAAGGTTGAGGGTCAAGCAACTGAATATTTGCCAAAAGATATGGAACTTGCGGCAACATCTTCTTTGATAGAAAAGACGATTAATCTACAAACAAAGCCTGGTACAGAAGCAAGTCATGATAAACTTCTTTATACATATCTTACAAAGTCTCACGCGTATGTCTGTATTTTTATAGATAAAGCAGGTGGAGGCGTTCCATACAAATCACAAAATGAAACCATTCTTTGTGGTGTATATGATGAGCTTTCTGCGATATCCTGTCTTCAACTCCTCAAAGTGGGTTTTGATGTAAAAATTCTTGTCTGCTATCGCAGTGATCCAGATCTTCTGAATATAGTTAAAATCATAAATCAAATCTTACCACGATTTGTACAACCTAAAGTAGAGCTACAGTTTTGTAGGCTTGAACTAAATTCTTCTGGAAGTTCGGGTCAATTGCTAAAGGTTGTTGCCATAACAGAGATTCTTGTTTCTGTCGCTAAGATAAACAAGATAGAAAGGATCTCCCTTCCGGTTTCGCCTATGATCTTTCCTGCGTGGTTTATAGAATACAATGCCATATGTGTATTTCAAAAAAATCTAATTCCATGGTTTCCCCTAACAGGGATAGATAATAGTATTTTTGAGCTAGCAAAGGAAATTGGCTTGGAAAAGCATCTTTCAAAGATTGAGGGCTTATGCAGACTCAAGTTTACCAGCAGGAATATTCCCAAAGGCAAAATTAATAAAATTTCACAAACGGCACTAAAAACAAGAAAGTCGATCACCGTTACAGTAGGCCCAAAAAATATACATGATATTATTGACTCATTAAAATCCAATCATTGAGAATTTAAACGGGATGGATTGATTTGAACTTGTGATAAAGATAGGCCAATTCATCTATCCGTGGGGAAATGGTCATTACAGTAGGATGATGGCACTGGACAGCGTTCTGCCTCAATACATCAAAGACGATCTTGAGATACATTATTCCAGTAGTGGAGAAATATATCAAAAGTTACTACAAAGATTTCCCGCTAAAAAGCAACAGATCCATGAGATTCTGATGCCAACCCCGATTGATGGTAAGTATGGCCCAAGTGTTATACTTTCTATGTTGAATTTTTTGTTGCCTATTTCTGGAAATCCTCCGCTTGTCAGACAGATTTCAAACTATCTAAAAAATGAAGCTAAACTGTATAATAAACAAAATTTTGATCTTGTAATAAACGATGGTGATATGGGTTCAAATGTATTAGCCAAAAAAAGAAAAATCAATTCTGTTTTTGTAACAAATCAGTTTAGACCTAAACTTTTGAGATCACATTTTTACTTTTATCCATCATTAATCTACATTTCAAAACAGATTGCCAATGCTACAAAGATAATTGTGGCTGATTCTGCACCTCCAAACACTATATGTGAATATAATCTGAATTTCCCAGACAAGATAAAACAAAAAGTGGTATATGCAGGACATTTTTCAAATGGCATGGTCACAATTCCAAAACCAAAATCAGATTTAGAAAAATTAATTGAGAATGCAGACTCCTTTGGATATTGGATGCAAACCGGTAACAGATCTACAAACGAGGTAACTGGTAAGAAATATGAACAAATTTTCCATTCAGAAGAGATGCGAGACAAAAAAAGAATAGTTTCACATGCACAAAATGACCCTTCTATAGACAAAGTGATAGGAGGGGATGGTAGGACCTACTCAATTTCAGACGCACTTGAACGAAATATAGATTGGATTCAGATCGATGTAGGGTTTTTGTCAGAACAAGAAAAAGATACTGTATTAAATTTGTGTAAATATGTAGTGATAAACGGTTCACATACCGCAATGGGGGAAATCCTTGGAATAAAGGCAAAACCCATTGTAGGAATTCCTGTTTATGATGAGCACACAAACCAGCTAAGATGGGCAGAAGAGAAGGGTCTTGGCATTCTTGCACGTAACACACAGCATGTGATAAAGGCAATTCACTACATACAAAGTAACTACAACAAGTATGTAGATAGGCTTGCAGAGTTTGCTAAGAATTTTGATCGAAATGGTGCACAAAACACAGCAAAGATAATTGCTGAAATACTAGAGAGTTAGAAAGGATTATAATTTTTCAAAGTTAAATGCCAGATCTGGTACGCGGCATTTTTCGATGGGCGAACTGACCGCAAGGGATGACGATATAGACCGCGTACCAGAAAATCAGCAAGGCTTTTATGGATAATTTTGATGAGTGGCGTCATTGACTGATTGCCCCGAATGTGCAGCCAAGGAAGTAAAAATTGAGATGAAGTTTGATCTGAACACAAAACACTTTATCTGTAAAAAGTGTGGGCTGTACGCAACAAGGGAGCAAATAAGCGACATTAGGGACAGACTAAATCGTCGTGAAAAAACACGAGAGGACAAACATGATGAATACAGAGACTGGTGGCAATCAAGTAAGAAAGAAAAACAGAACTAGTTATCTGGAGCAAAAAAGAGATGGCAAAAGAACTTCCACAATGGGTACAAGATGAAATAAAGAATGCAAAATTTGGTAAGCCCGAATCTCAGACTAGAACAGGCTACATACTAGAGATTTACGACAAGGATATGAAGATAGATATTCAGCTATACGAGGAAGTTGAGGACGGCAGACACATCATAACATTGGATTTACCAAAAAAAATCAAACCTGCTGATCTAATGAAAGGAATGGTGTATGAATTTACGTTCAATTCCTCAAAGGTACCCTTGAGCAAAAAGCTTATTGAATTTCTTAAAAAAGAGATGGAAATAGACATGGATGCCATATACCAATTTGAGTTGACAAATCTTGAATTAATGGATGTTGATTCTGACACAGGCTCATCAACAGAATCTGAAGAGGAATAAATTGTAATTTAGTATCACTTTGTAATTTTTGTTCTGAACTAGTGCAACTTTTGCTTTGAGCTCATCGCCTTTCTAAAGGCTGCACCTAAAATTGGATTGATAAGATATGGAAATGTGTGTTTTGCCCAGACTGCCACTCTTACCAGTGGTGGTACGATGATCTCAAGCCTTGGTGAGGAAGATGCTCTTACCACTGCTTTGGCTACGGTTTTAGAACTAATTGAGACAGGAGAATATTGTGGTATTGAATTAAAAGATGGGTGATCAAAGAAATTGGTTCTGACCGTTATAGGACTAACAACAGTTACACCTACGCCAGTTCCCTTTAGCTCATGGTAGAGTCCTTCTGAAAAACCTAGCATCGCAAACTTTGATGCACAGTAAGATGCAATTCCTGGCAAACCAAAGCTTCCTGCAACCGAGGCTACATTTACTATATGCCCAGATTTTTGCTCGAGCATTTTTGGTAGAAAAGATTTCGTACAATAAACCATTCCTAGATAATTAGTTGCCATCTGAGATTCTATTTCTTCTATTTTCAAATCAAGCACAGAACCATAAATTGCAAATCCTGCATTGTTTACCAGAATATCAATTCGTCCGAATTTATCAAGTACAGTCTTACTCATCTGTTCTACTTGCTGCTTTTGAGAAACATCGCATGGGCACACAAGTATTTCTGAGCCATATTTAGTGAGTTTTTTTGCTACATCATCAAGCGTTTCTTTCCTTCGTGAGACAATCACTACAGAACTATGCCGTCTAGCAAACTCTGCGGCTGATTCCTCACCTATACCGCTTGATGCTCCTGTAACTACAACGACTTTGTTAGCATAATTCACAAAAGAAAAGAGATTCTTTGAAAATAAAGTGCTTTCTATGCAATTTTAGCTTTTTTTGTGTGTGGATGAAGAACCACTTTCATCAACAGTATCCAGCTGATACAAAGAGGAACATGGTATGTGGCAATCCTCCAAGCTATTACGATATTCCATTGTATACTGTCTTTTACTGCATCAAACGTTAAACTATTTAGCTTTCCAAGATAGGCCCAGATGCCAAACTCTGTAAGGCCAGAACCGCCTATGGTGATTGGTAAGTTGCCTATTGCGTTTGATGCCATAGCTGCCATCAGGGAGTCAAAAAATTCTATAAAATATCCAGCGCCATTTGCAATTACCATAAATGAAACTCCGTAGAATATCCAAGTAAATGCAGAAAAGATCATGGAAACTATGAAGGCTTTTTTTGCACCTTCCTTATGCAAGCTTTGCCTACTCATCTCACAGATTTCTTGCATCCATTGGTTTGTTTTATCAATGTATTTTGAAGCATGGCCTTTGTTTATTCTTGTTACAATTTTGGATATCCATCTAGGAACCTGAAAAGTTCTTTTGTATGACAAAAAAAACAAACTACACCATAATGCTGTAACTGGAAGACTTATTGCCACTATGACAATTCCTATGATATAGGCACCGTTAACAAACGCAAATGCAGCTGCAGCAAGAGCAAAAATCCCTGCTGCTAGTACTTCGGTGACAATTTCCATTATTGTAACCCAAGTTGCTTTACCTATTGGCACTCCTTTCTTTTTCAACCATACAATCCTAACTACCTCACCGCCTACAAATGAGGGGGTAGTAGATGTGACAAACTCACTTCCTATTCTTACTGAAACTGTCTTCCACGATGCCTCTATAGGACCAAGAAATTTTTTCACTAGATAATTGAATTTTAAACCCTGCATGAAAAGCTTGCAAGAAATGGCAAGTGCTGCACCGACAAAAGGAACAAGACCAACTGCAAAAAGTTCTTCTAGTTTGATATCAAAGGTGATAGCAATCAAAACAAATGGTATAATACTGACAGGAATTGCCAAAAGCTTCCAATTCATTGTCTCTTTATTCATGGATGGAAATATAAGCTGAACATAAAATATAGTCAGTAAAAATGAAAGCCATTTTTGTTGTTGGCACAGCCGGTGCTGGAAAATCATTGCTTACCTCTAGAATCTTTGATTATTATACAAGAAACGATGCTTTTGTTGGGATTTTAAATTTAGATCCAGGCGTTGAGAACCTCCCCTACACATGTGATGTAGATGTTAGGGATTATGTAGACATTGTATCTATAATGAAGCAGTACGATTTGGGCCCAAATGGTGCCATGATAATGGCAAGTGATCTAATTGCATCAAAAATAGAACAGATTCAAAGCGATGTTGATAATATGAATCCAGATTATCTTATAGTTGACACTCCTGGTCAAATAGAGCTTTTTGCTTATAGAACAAGCGGCCCATTTTTTGTTCAAAACTTTAACGCTGAACAAAAGGTTGCGTTATTTCTTTATGATGGTGTTCTTGTGACAACTCCGACTAATTTTGTTTCTGTTGCTCTTCTTGCTACATCAATCAAATTAAGACTCAATTTGCCACACATTAATGTTATAACAAAGACCGATCTCATAGAAGACAAAATCAGTGACATATTGAAATGGTCATCTAGTCTGACTAGCCTTGAAGATGCGATAGCCAAACATGCTGATGGTGAAAACTATACACTTGTAACAAATATTTTGAGAGGCCTAAATCTTGGTGGTTTTTCCCAAGGACTGATTCCTGTATCAAACGCAAGTGGAGATGGTATGGTAAACCTAGAGGCAGCTCTGAGCAGAATTCTTAACTTGGGAGAGGAGAAGTAGAAGACTAGTGGCTTCCAGTGTTATTGTAAGGGCTCCATGTTCTACTGCGAACCTGGGTCCTGGTTTTGATGTTTTTGGACTTGCACTAGACGCTTACTATGATGAAATACAACTTGTAAAAGGTGGTAATGGAATTAAAATTCAAAGCACAGACCCGATTCCTCTTGTTCCTGAGAAAAATTCTGCAGGACTTGTAGTAAGAGAGATGGCAAAAAAATTCAAAATAAAATCCGGTCTTGTTTTGAAGATTAGAAAAGGCGTGCCTGCTGGTTTTGGGATGGGAAGCAGTGCTGCATCTGCTGCTGCAGCAGCTGTAGCTTTTGATGCCTTGTTTGATCTGAATCTTGATAAAAATACGCTTGTAGAGTTTGCTGGTGTTGGTGAAAAGGCAAGTGCAGGTTCTGTTCATTATGATAATGTTTCTGCTTCTATTTTTGGTGGTTTTGTTATAGTAAAGACAAATCCACTTGACATAATAAGCATAGAACCACCAAAAGATCTTGTACTCTGTGTTGCAATTCCCAAACTCCGTGTTCCTACAAAAAAAACCCAAGTTTCTAGAAGCGTTCTTCCAAAACAAGTTAAACTTTCCGATTATGTGCAAAATCTTTCAAATGCGACAGCTATAGCTGCTGGATTTATGAAAAAAGACACGGTGATGATTGGAAACTCTATCAAAGATATAATTGTGGAGCCTGCAAGACAGCACTTGATTCCAGGATTTTCTCAAGTAAAAGAGAATGCTATTCGTGCCGGTGCATTTGGTGTTACAATAAGTGGTGCAGGTCCGTCAGTTATTGCATTTACTTCAAAGTCGTTTAATCAAAAAAAGATCTGTAATGCCATGGCAAAAGGATTTGCGTCCGCTAAAATAAAATGTCATACAGTAGTATGCAAACCTAGCAAGGGTGCACGTATAGTATAGATTATCTTTTCCCAGAAACTCTATATTCTAGAAATTAAACTTTAGTCACTTGTCATCAACATCAAAGCAAACATACATAATTTGTGGTAAGTCGAGCTAAAATGGATTTGGTGGAAGGAACAGGAAAACACTTTGCTGTTGGAATGATTGTACTTGCAGCAATAATCGTGATGCTATTCACATTGCCGGAATATGTCGGATTAGAGCTAACAATTGGGATGGCTCTTACCATCTCAGTATTGGTTGGCATGTATGTGATTTTGATTACTGAGACCATGCATAGAACAACACTTGCACTTTTCGGTGCACTTCTCAGTCTCATTATTCTTATCTACACAGGACTAATTCCAGCACATGATAGTGTCAGCTTTGTAATTGGTGCAATTGATTTCAACACCATAGGACTGCTTTTAGGAATGATGATAATTGTTGGAATACTAAGCGAGACAGGAATCTTTCAGTATATAGCAATACGCGCAGCAAAGATGGCCAAGGGAAATGTTTGGAAGCTGATGATACTACTTTCAATTATTACCGCTGTTGCGTCTGCATTTTTGGATAATGTTACCACTGTTCTTCTTATTGTACCTGTCACAATTTCTGTAGCAAGAATTTTGAACATAAATCCAATATCACTTATTCTCGCTGAAGTTTTTGCATCAAACATAGGTGGCACTGCTACCCTCATTGGAGATCCACCAAACATCATGATCGGTTCTGCCGCGGGAATTTCATTCATAGATTTTGCGAACCGAATGACGCCAGAAGTTGTTATAACATTTGCAATTTCATTTGTACTTCTCAAATTTATGTTTAGAAAAGACCTCAAACAAAAGCCCGAACATATAGAAAAACTACAGGAGATTGATGAAAATAAAGAGATCAAAGACAGGGTGCTGCTCAAGAAAACAATGGTAGTTCTTCTTGCAGTAATAGTGTTGTTTGTAGTACATGGATTTTTGGAAGTCGAAGTGTCTATAATTGCCTTAGCTGGTGCTGCAGTACTTTTGCTAATTACAAGGATGCATCCAGAGAAGGCATTTCATCATGTAGAGTGGCCTACATTACTTTTCTTTGCAGGGTTGTTTGTAATTGTTTCTGGTGTTGAGGCATCAGGAGCCTTTGAAATAATTGCACATGAGGCATTAAAAATAACTGGTGGTGATCTTGCAGCTACAATGTTTTTGATAGTCTGGATGTCAGCCATTGCCTCTGCCTTTGTTGATAATATTCCGTGGACAGCTACAATGATTCCTATAATCCAGAATATTTCATTAGACCCAAGTTTTGCAAGTGCTATTTCTGGTTTTACACATAATCCTTTATGGTACGCACTTGCCATTGGTGCAGATTTTGGAGGAAACGGTACGCTTGTTGGTTCAAGTGCAGGTCTTGTTGCAATCGCTCTTGCTGAAAAACATGGCCATCGCATA
>Ga0209751_10001205_pt1 | contig 26847 bp, 22 predicted proteins | sample RifCSP13_1_FD_184019 | JGI IMG/M metagenome (GOLD analysis project Ga0209751, IMG submission 184019) | Soil microbial communities from Rifle, Colorado - Rifle CSP2_sed 13_1 (SPAdes) (version 2) | ecosystem: Environmental > Terrestrial > Deep subsurface > Rock core/Sediment | place: Rifle...
CTTCATCGCATCAATCATCCCTGCGCGGGGAGGATCATAACCGTTCCGGCCGTCGCCCGTCCCCTCGGACGAGCCCGTTTTGGAGAGGCAATTTGCGCATTGACTCCGCGCAGGCCGCCGGACTACGATCCGGTCACTCTCCGGTGATCGATGGGCAGGATCGGCGTCCGAAAGGCCATGCCACCCCGCCTCTTCCGGTGTTCCCGTTCCCCCGAGGCCAACCGGCGTACACGGAGGTTGTCATGACACAGATCCCACGAGTCTTCTTCAGGAGAACTCGAATGAAGCTCATCGTCTGCAGGACACTCGCCTTTCTCGCGTTCTGCGCCCTGTTGTGGCCGGTTGGCCAAGCGTATGGGCAAGGTGTGACCACAGGCTCCGTCACCGGCATCGTGACCGATCCCCAGCAGCAGCCCGTCACCGGTGCAACAGTGATCGCCGTACACGAGCCGTCGGGAACCCGGTACCAGGCCGCCACCCGTGCAGACGGAAGATTCTCCATCCCGGGCATGAGGGTCGGTGGTCCGTACACCGTCACCGTTTCCCTCAGTGGCTTCCAGCCCCAAACGACCAAGGACGTCATCGCCAATCTTGGCGTCGCCACGGATCTCAAGTTGAGCTTGACCACGGTGGCGGTTACCGAAGAAGTCACCGTGACCGCGGAGTCCTCTGCCATCTTCAGCTCTGCCCGGACCGGCGCCGCCACCACCGTGAGCCGGGAGGCGCTGGCCACGCTTCCCAACATTTCAGACCGCCTCGAGTCCTTCGTTCGCCTGAGCCCTCAGTCCACCGGCACCGGCACCGGCATCAATGCCCTCTCCTTCGTCGGGCAGGACGCCCGGTTCAACAACATCACCGTCGACGGATCGTACTTCAACAACTCCTTTGGGCTGGAAGCCGCGCCCGGCAACAGAACGGGTGTCGCGCCCATCGCGTCTGCTGCCATCGAGCAGATCCAGATCAACGTCGCCCCCTATGACGTCCGGCAGGGCAATTTCGTCGGCGCCGGCATCAACACGGTCACACGGAGCGGCGGCAACCAGTTCAGGGGTTCCGCCTACTATTGGTTCCGTGACGACAGCCTGGTCGGCACCGAGGCGAAGGGCTTGTCCTTCAACCCCGGCACGTTCGACTCTCACCGGTACGGCGCCTGGGCGTCCGGCCCGATCCTCAAGAACAAGCTCTTCTTCTTCGCCAGCGTGGAAGACGACTCGATCAAGCAGCCGGGGACGACGTTCCACGCCAATTCGGGAGGTGAGACCGTCGGCGGCAGCACCACGCGCGTGCTCGCCTCCGACCTCGACCAGCTGAGCACGTACCTGGCGCAGAACTTCGACTACGAGACCGGCCCGTATCAGGACTACACCTTCGAGACGCCCGCGCGGCGGTACCTAGCCAAGCTGGATTACAACCTCAACGACCGGAACAAGCTGAGCCTCCGATATACCCACCTGGATTCCAGCACCGACGTGTTGGTGTCGAACTCATCGTCACTCGGCTTCGGCAGCCGGCGAAGCAGCACCCAGGGGCTGAACTTCGCGAACTCGAACTACAAGATCCTCGAGAACATCCGCTCCGTCGTCGGTGAGTGGAATTCGATCCTCGGCAGCAGCAGCGCCAACACGCTCATCGTGGGCTACACCCACCAGGACGAGAGCCGCGGCTTCGTGGGCTCGTTCTTCCCGATGGTGGATGTCCTCCAGGGGGGCTTTGTCTATACCACGTTCGGCTTCGAGCCCTTCACGCCCAACAACGAGCTGCGTTACAAGACCTTCCAGCTCCAGGACAGCTTCACGATGAATCGCGGAAAGCACGCCCTCCTCTTCGGCGCGAGCGTCGAGCGCTATGAATCGGAGAACGTGTTCTTCTCTGGCTCCCAGAGCATCTACGTGTACAACTCGCTCGCCGACTTCTACACCGACGCGAACGACTATCTGGCCAATCCCAACCGGACGACCTCTCTGGTGACGCTCAATCGGTTCCAGGTCCGGTGGATGAACATCCCCGGCCTGGAGAAACCCGTGCAACCGCTCAAGGTCTGGTACACGGGCGTCTACGCCCAGGACGAGTGGCAGGCGACGAGCAGGGTCAAGGTGACTTACGGCCTCAGGGTTGATGTGCCGTTCTTCGGCGATACCGGGTTCGAGAACGCGAACGCCGACCAGCTTTCTTTCCGGGACGAGAACGGCAATACCGTTCAGTACTCGACGGGGAAGCTCCCGGATGCGAACATACTCTGGTCGCCACGGGTCGGCTTCAACTGGGACGTGAGCGGCGACCGCCGGACGCAGGTGCGGGGTGGCACGGGGGTCTTCACCGGTCGTCCGGCCTACGTGTGGATCTCGAACCAGGTCGGCACCACCGGGGTGCTCACCGGGTTTCAACGCCTCGACAATACGAAGGCCAGGCCGTTCCATCCCGATCCCGACCACTACAAGCCCACGAGCGTCACCGGTGCGCCGGCGACCTCCTACGAACTAGCTGTGACGAATCCGGACTTCAAGTTCCCTCAGGTCTGGAGAACCAACCTCGCCGTGGACCGGAGGCTGCCCTGGGGGCTGATCGGCACGGCGGAGTTTATCTACAACCGGGATGTGAACGGCATCTACTACATCAACGCCAACCTGCCGGCGGCGAACACGAGCTTCAACGGCGCGGATACGCGCCCACGCTGGACGGCCGGCAACCGGATCAACTCGAACGTCGATAACGCCATCGTGCTCAAGAACCAGAACGAGGGCTCAACCTGGTTCCTCTCGGGGTCGCTCGAGAAGTACTTCCGGGGGGGCTTCTTCAAGGGAGCCTACAGCTACGGCCAGGCCAAGAACACCATCGATCCGGGCTCCATCGCGTTCGGCTCGTGGAACAACAACCCGCATCCGGGCGATCCGAACAACCCGGGCGTGGCGTTCGCGGGGACATCTCCGGGGCACCGGGTGTTCCTGGCGGGCTCTTACCGTTTCGAGTACAAGAACTTCGGGGCGACGACCGTCTCGCTCTTCTGGCAGGGCGTCACCGCCGGAAACACCAGTTACACGTACTCCGGTGACCTGAACGGGGACGGCGGCACCAGCAACGACCTGCTCTACATTCCGCGAGACACGTCGGAGATGAACTTCCAGACTTTCACCTCCGGGGGTCAGACGTTCACCGCCGAGCAGCAGGCCGCGGCCTGGGACGCCTACATCAAGCAGGACAGCTACCTGAGCCAGCACCGGGGCCAGTACGCCGAGCGCGGAGCCATCTTCCTCCCGATGGTGTGGAGGGCCGACTTGAGCATCGCCCAGGACCTGTTCCGGGACATCGGCGGCAAGCGCCACGCATTGCAGTTCCGAGTGGATTTCCTGAACTTCAGCAATCTGCTGAACAGCGACTGGGGTGTGGCTCAGCGCATCGTGGGGTCGACGGCCTTCGCCCCGATCATTGCCCAACCCCTGTCCGTGCCGTCGTCCAGCCAGGGCGGTCCCGCCGACGCCCAGGGAAGGGCTCAATACAGACTTCGAGTCATCAACAACCAGCTGATCACCAAGTCCCTGGAACCGGTGGCCGGTATCAACGACGTGTATAAGATCCAGTTCCAACTGAGGTACAGCTTCAACTAGGACCGCCGGCGGCGGGGACTTTCTCGAGGGCCGAGCGGGTGTCCCCCGCTCGGCCCTTCGTCTTCCCCCGGGGGAGGCGCGGGCAGCGCTCCGCGAAGGATCGCCGGCACCAGAAAAGCGGATCTTTTGACCCCGCTCCGTCGTTAGACGATGTGGTGCCCAGATGACCCGGGGGTCGCGACGGGTGCGCCCCCGAGGGTCGGGGTAGAATCGCCGTCTCGCCGACGGCGCCCCGCGCCGATGGCAAGCCGGGAGGTCATGAAGGACATGAGAGCTGGGATTCGGGCGTCCGCTGCCGTGCTGCTCGCCTTCGGTCTCGCCGCGGGGACGGGCGTCCTCGCCCAGGACCGGCCGACGCTGGAGCTGACCTTGGACGAGACGGTCAAGCGCGCCCTCGAGAACAACGCTGACCTCGCGGTCGAGCGCTACAACCCCGAGCTGAGCGGCGAGGACGTCCGTGCCGCCGAGGGGTACTACGACCCCTTCGTGTTCGCCAACCTCAGCCGCAGCTCGACCGACACCAAGGGCACCACCTTCTTCAGTGGCGGCGATATCGTCAACACCAAGACCAACGTGTGGAACTTCGGACTCGGTCTTCCCGTCAAGAGCGGGGCCCAGCTCGAGGTGTCCTTCAACAACAACAAGCGGGACACGAACAACGCCTTCACGAGCTTCAACCCCATCTACAACTCGTTCCTCGGCTTCAACCTCAACCAGCCGCTGCTCAAGAACTTCAGGATCGACGCCCCGCGCCAGCAGCTGCGGGTCGCCAAGAAGAACCGCGAGATCTCCGACGTGCAGTTCCGCCAGGCCGTCATCAACACCGTGGCGACGGCGAAGTTCTACTATTACGACCTCCTCTACGCGATCGACAACCTCGAGGCGACAAGGACGAACCTCGGCCTCGCGAAGAAGCTGCTCGGGGAGAACGAGATCCGGGTCAAGGTCGGCACCATGGCCCCGCTCGACGTGGTGACCGCGCAGTCCGAGGTCGCCAGCCGCGAGGAGGGCGTGATCGTGGCCGAGAACGCGCTCGCGGAGGCGGAGGACAACCTTAAACGGGCGATCTTCCCCCTCAACGACCCCTCGATGTGGGCGCTTCGGATCGTCCCCACCGACCGCCCGAGCGCGGAGCCGGTGCCGGTGGACATCGACGCGGCGGTGCGCAGCGCGCTTCAGAACCGCACCGACGTCGTCTCCGCCCGCAAGGGCCTCGAGCGCGCGGACTACAACCTCGCCTACGCCCGCAACCAGCTCCTGCCCCGGCTCGACCTCGTCGCCGGCTATGGCGGCGCCGGCGCCGGCGGCACGCAGCTCATCCGCGACCCCGAGATCGGGGGTCCGGTGGTGGACACCATCCCCGGCGGCTACGGCGACGCCCTCGGCGAGGTCTACGGGTTCGACTTCCCCACCTGGACCCTCGGCTTCAACGTCTCCTACGCGATCCCGAACCGCACCGACAAGGCGCTTGCCGCCCAGGCCCGCATCAGCAAGGACCAGGCCCTCGCCTCGTTCCGGCGGCTCGAGCTGCAGGTGGCGGCCGAGGTGCGCACCGCCGGCCGGGGGGTGGAGAGCGGCTTCAAGCGCGTGGCCTCCACGCAGGCGGCCCGTGTGCTGGCGGAGCAGCGCCTCGACGCGGAGGAGAAGAAGTTCGACGCCGGCATGTCGACGAACTTCCTCGTCACCCAGGCCCAGCGCGATCTCCAGACGGCCAGGGTCAACGAGCTGCAGGCGGTCGGGGACTATCGCAAGAGCATCGTCAACTTCCAGCGCGTGCAGGAGGCAGGCCTGAGCGGCACGGGTGCGGTGGCGGTCCTCACCACAGGGACCGGCCAGGCCGGACAGGCGCTGCGCTCCAGCCAAGCGGCAGCGTCCGTCGCCCAGGCCAGCTCCGGCGGCCAGTCGTTCTAGGGGTGCTCGGGGGTCACGCTCGCGTGCGACCCCCTCGCCTCTTTCCGCCGTTTCGCACCGTTTGACGGCCTCTGCCAACCGTCGACACGATTACGGGTCTAAACTCGCGGGTGATGCTCCCACGACGTGCTCGCTTCGTCTGGCCGGCCGGCCTGGCGCTCGCCCTCGCTGGTCTCTTTCTCGCGCTGCGGGGCGGGCACGAGGCGGCGCGGTTCACCCTCGCCATCGTCGACCGCGGGGACATCGTCGAGGTCGTCGGCGCCACCGGCACCCTCGAGGCGGTGACCACTGTGCAGATCGGGTCCCAGGTCTCGGGGACGATCAACATCCTGCACGCCGACTTCAACTCCGTCGTGAAGAAGGGCCAGGTCATCGCCCGGCTCGACCCCTCCCTCTTCGAGGCCCGCCTGGGCCAGGCGAAGGCCAACCTCATCGCCGCCCAGGCCAACGTGGAGCGGGCGCGGGCCACGGTCGAGGACGCCCGGCTCAAGTACGAGCGGGCGCAGGAGCTGGCCGCTCAGCGCCTCGTCCCCCAGAGCGATCTCGACACCGCGAAGGCGAGCTACGACGGCGCGGTCGCACAGCTCAAGGCCAGCGACGCCGCGGTCAACCAGGCGGAGGCGAACCTGAACCAGGCCCAGGTGGACCTCAGCCACACCGTGATCACGACGCCCATCGACGGCGTCGTCATCTCGCGCAACGTGGACGTCGGGCAGACGGTCGCGGCGTCGTTCCAGGCGCCGGTCCTGTTCGTCATCGCCAACGACCTCGCCGAGATGCGCGTCAACGCCTCCGTCGACGAGGCGGACGTGGGCCGCGTCCACGAGGGCCAGGAGGTGACCTTCCGCGTCGACGCCTTCCCGGAGCGGGAGTTCCCGGGTGTCGTGCAGCAGGTGCGCCTCAACCCGACGACGGTGCAGAACGTCGTCAGCTACAACACGATCGTCACCGTGGACAACCGCCGCCTCCTGCTGCGACCGGGGATGACGGCGACGGTCTCCATCGTCGTACGGAAGGCCGAGGACGCCCTGCGCCTGCCGGCGGCGGCGCTGCGCTACCGGCCCGAGGGCTTCGAGGCCGCCCGGCCCCGCCGGGGCCGCCCGGGAGGGCCCGAAGCACGTCCGGCCGGGTCGGGCGCCGGCACGGCGATCGCGGCTCCCCGCGAGAGGCCAGCCGGGACGGGGCCAGAGGGCGGGCCGCAGGGGCGCTCCTCGGTGGTGTTCGTCCCCGACGAGGATGGACGGCCAAGAGCGGCGCCGGTCAGGGTCGGGATCTCGGATGGCGAGTTCGTGGAGCTGCGGGAGGGCCTCGACGAGGGCGCGACGGTGATCACGGGGACGGAGATCCCCGGGGCCCCGCGGGGCCTGGGGCCGCGCGCGGGACCGACGCCGACGAGCAACCCCTTCTCGCCCCAGTTCCAGCGCCGCCAACGCTAGCGCTCATGGCCGAGCCGCTCATCCGCGCCGTCGACCTGCACAGGTCCTACGTCCTCGGCGACGTGACCGTCCACGCCCTCCGCGGGCTCGACCTTGAGGTGGACTCCGGCGCCTTCCTCGCCGTCGTCGGCGCCTCCGGCTCCGGCAAGTCGACGCTGATGAACATCCTCGGCTTGCTCGACCGCCCCACCTCCGGCCGCTACTACCTCGAGGGACATGACGTCTCGGGCTTCGACCGCGACCACCGCGCCGAGCTGCGCAATCGGAAGATCGGCTTCGTCTTCCAGAGCTTCAACCTCCTGCCGCGCACGACCGCCCTCGAGAACGTGGAGCTCCCGCTGCTCTACAACGGCAACCGCCGGAGCCCGAACGAGCGCCACCAGAAGGCGCTCGCCATGCTGCGCGCGGTCGGCCTCGGCGACCGCACGCACCATACGCCCAGCCAGCTCTCGGGCGGTCAGCAGCAGCGGGTCGCCATCGCCCGCGCCCTCGTCAACGAGCCGGAGGTGATCCTCGCCGACGAGCCCACGGGCAACCTCGACAGCCGGACCAGCCTCGAGATCATGGAGATCCTGCAGAGGCTCAACCGGGAGAGGGGGCTCACGATCATCCTCATCACCCACGAGCACGACATCGCGGAGTACGCGGCGCGCGTGGTCCTGGTGCGCGACGGACGCATCCTCTCCGAGGCCCCCGTCCCCCGCCGCCGCGACGCGGCGGCGGAGCTCAGAGCGCTCCCACCACCGGAGCCGGAGACCTAGGAGAAGTCACCATGGGGCTCCGTGAGAGTCTCCGCCTCGCCCTTCGCGCCATCCGCCGCAACAAGGTGCGCTCCGCCCTCACCATGCTCGGGGTGATCATCGGCGTCGCCTCCGTCATCACCATGATCGCCCTCGGCGCCGGCGCCCGGGCCGCCATCGACGAGCAGGTCCAAAGCCAGGGCACGACCCTCATCTACCTCTCCTCGGGGAGCTGGGGCGGGCGCGGCACGGCCAGCAGCGGCGCGGGCGCGGTGCAGAGCCTCACCATCGAGGACGCGGAGGCCCTGGTGAGGGAGGTCCCCACCATCGCGAAGTGGAGCCCCGTCGTGCGGGGCAGCGCCCAGGTCATCGCCGGCAGCAACAACTGGAGGACCTCGATCGAGGGGGGTAACGAGGACTACCTCGTGGTCCGCAACTGGGTGGTGGCGGAGGGGGCTAACTTCACCGCCCGGGACGCCCTCGTGGCGGAGAAGGTCTGTCTCCTCGGCGACACCGTGGCCCGGACCCTATTCCCCGACCAGGATCCGGTGGGCCAGATCATACGCATACGGAACATGCCCTTCCGGGTCCTCGGCGTCCTCGCCGCCAAGGGGCAGGGTCAGCGGGGCGAGGACCAGGACGACTTCATCCTCGCCCCCTGGACCACCGTTCAGAGGAAGCTGCTCGGGATCACCCACATCCACCAGGTCTCCTTCACCGCGGTGACGAGCGAGATGGTGGAGCCTACCGCGGTCGCAATCACCCGGCTGATGCGGGTGCGCCACCGGATCTCGAACCCCGAGGAAGACGACTTCCGCGTTCGCACCGTGGAGGAGATGGCGGCCACCCGCGTCCAGATGGCGGAGACCATGACCGGGCTGCTGATGAGCGTCGCCTCCGTGAGCCTCCTCGTGGGCGGCATCGGCATCATGAACATCATGCTGGTCTCGGTCACCGAGCGCACCCGCGAGATCGGGGTGCGCCTGGCGGTGGGGGCCCGGACGGGCGACATACTCCGCCAGTTCCTGGCGGAGGCGGTGACGCTGTCGGTGGTCGGCGGCCTCGTGGGCATCGCGCTCGGGTTGGCGGTATCGGAAGCGATCACGAAGAGCCTGGGCTGGCCCGTGCTCGTCGACGGTCGCGCCGTCCTCGTTGCCTTCGCCTTCTCGGGAGCGGTGGGCGTCTTCTTCGGCTTCTACCCCGCGCGCAAGGCCGCCAACCTCGACCCCATCGAGGCCTTGCGTTACGAGTGACGCCGTGACGGGCCTCCTTCTCTCCGCCGCCCTCGCCGCCGCCACCGATACCCTGGTCGTGGGCACGCTCTCCGACCCCGTGGGGCTCGAGCCACACCGAGCCACCGACCTCATCTCCCTCGCCATCGTCGCCAACGTCTGCGAGACGCTGGTGCGCTTCCCTCCCGGGCGCTCGCGGCCCGAGGCCGCGCTCGCCACGACCTGGGCCACCGCCGACCAGAGGGAATGGACCTTCACCCTCCGCGAGGGAGTGCACTTCCACGATGGGGCCCCGCTCGACGCGGAGGCCGTGGTGGTGAACCTCGAGCACCTGCGGCGCGAGCGGGGTTTCCCGGGTCGGGGAGAGCGCGTCGGGCCCTATGCGGTCGCGATCACCCTCGATCGTTCCAACGCCGCTCTCCTCTCGACTCTCTCCCAAGCCTTCTTCGCGCTGCAGAGCCCTCGGCGGCTCGGCAACGACGAGGCGCCCCCTGTCGGGACCGGCCCCTTCCGCTTCCGCCGGGCGCGCCCCGGCCTCGTCGAGCTCGAGGCCAACGAAGGCTATTGGGGAGGATCGCCGCGCCTGCGTCGGGTGCGGTTCCGACGCCTCCCCAATCAGGATGCGCTCATACGGGCCCTGGTGACGGGAGAGGTCGACGTCACGTCCGCCCTCGACCAGACGCGGGTGGCCGAGCTGCGCTCCCACCCCGAAGTCACGCTCGATTCTCAGACCGGCCTGAGCCTCGTCTACCTCGCACTCAACAACGAGCGCGCCCCGCTCGACGACCGCCGCGTTCGCCAGGCCCTCGCCCGGGGGCTGGACCGCGAGGCCCTGACGCGCGACCTCCTCCAGGGTCACGGCGAGCCCGCCCACACCCCCCTGCCCCCCTCGCTTTGGGGCCACGACACCCGCTCCCGGGAGCTCGTGCTCGACCGCGCGGCCGCACGGCGTTTGCTCGCCCAGGCCTCCATGCCGGGGGGCTTCGCGACCACGGTCACCGTCTCCGCCGCGCCCCGCCCCTACCTCCCGGATCCCCTGCGCGTGGCGGCGCGCCTCCGCGAGGACCTGGCGCAGATCGGAGTTGCCCTGACGGTGCGCCAGGCCGCGAGCTGGCGGGAGCAGGTCGAGCTGACCTCGAGCGGCGAGTTCGACTTGGCCCTCCTCGGCTGGCAGGCAGACACGCTGGACCCGAACGACTTCTTGACCGCGCTCCTGGACTCGGGCTCGGTGGGCAGCACGAACCGCAGTCGCTACCGCAGCCCGGCCATGGACGCCCTGCTCAAGCGCGCCCGCATGGGGAGCGACCTCGACACCCGCCTCGCCGTATACCGCGAGGTGCAAGACCTCTTTCAGAAGGACATGCCGTTCGTCCCCATCTACTACGGCTCGGTGTTCACCGCTCACCGGCGTCAGGTGGGGGGCCTGGTGCTGGGCCCGACCGGCATCCCGAGGTACGACAAGGCATGGAAGGCACCCTGAAGCGCACCTTCCTCGTCACGCTGGCCGTCTCCGCGGCAACGGTCGTCGCCCTCGCCGGCGAGCCGCCTCCGATGGAGGCCGCACTCCTCGCGAGACTGCGCGCGCGCATCGCGGATGTCGCCCGCAACCTCGACGGCATCCTCGGGGTGGTAGCGAAAGACATCACGACCGGGCGCACGATCGGCCTCAACCCCGACCAGAGCTTCCCCACCGCTTCCTCGATCAAGCTCGCGGTCCTCTACGAGCTCTACCGGCAGGCCGAGGAAGGGAGGATCGATCTCGCGGAGGAGGTCCAGCCTTCGGTGCCCCGCGTCACCGGCGGCGGCGTCCTCCAGTGGCTCGGCGACCGGGTCCGTCTCACCTGGCGCGACCTCGCCGTGCTGATGATGGGCTGGTCCGACAACGAGGCGACGAACCTCCTCATCCGGAGGCTAGGCCTGGAGGCGGTCAACCGGAGACTCGATTCCCTGGGCCTGCGCGCGACCCGTCTCCGACGGCTGATGATGGACCTCGAGGCGGCACGGCGTGGCGACGAGAACCTCTCGACGCCAGCGGAGATGGCCGAGCTCGTCGCCGGGATCGCCCGCGGGGAGGGGCTCCCACCCGAGCAGGCAAAGGACCTTCTCGCCGTGGCCACGGTCCCGGACGCCGGGTCGTACTTCCGCTCGGGCCTGCCCGAGGGCTTGCGCGCCATCAGCAAGCCCGGCTCGCTCGAGGGCGTTCGCTGCGAAGTGGCGTGGGTCGACCTCCCCGGCCGCCCCTACACCGCGGCGGTCATGACGAGCCATCTCCGCCGCGACGCCGACGGCGAGGCTGCGATCCGGGCGATCTCGACCGCGCTTTTCGAGACCTTCGACCGCCTGGCCCGCGCCAGCGAGCACGGGCGCATTATTCGTCCTTGAGCAGGGGGGCGCTGCAGCGCGCTTTCTCGCCGTCGCGCGTGCGCCCCCCTGACCCCCCGCTCGCTCACGGGAGTGAATCCCGCTCGCTCGCCGCCCGCTGCCTGCGCCTGAAGCGGCTCGGCGCGCGGGGTTGACAGGGGCTCGGCGCGCACCCCGTCTGCGGGCGCGCAACTTCGAAGCACAGCGGCGTCCTCGCCGGGGCCCCGCGCGCCGACCCCCCCCACGCGAGCGCAACCGGCGGGCCGTTACGGGGTGACGAAGACGGCCGAAGACCAGCCTGGCAGCGTCAGCCGCAGCCGCCCGCGCTCGACCGAGGCGCGGATGCCGGACCCCAGGCGGTCCTCGAGCAAGGTGCCGTCCGGGAGCCCCGCCGCCGCGGCGGGCGTGTCGATGGCGGCCGCACCATCTTCATTGTTGAGCGCCACCAGCGCCGCGCGGCCGTCGAGGAGGCGCGCGTAGACCCACGTCCGGTCCGCCACGTGAAGGTTGACCATGCCTCCCCGTCGCAGGGAGGCCGTCTCGCGCCGCAGCTGCAGGAGCCGCCGCACGTGCGAAAAGAGGGCCTCCTCTTCCGCCGTGCGGCCCGTCGCCTCGAACGCGCTCCGGGAGTCCTCCGGGAAGCCGCCCGGGAAGTCGCGCCGGTTGTCGGGATCGCCGCCCCCCGGCAAGCCGATCTCGTCTCCGTAGTAGACGAGCGGCGTGCCGCGTGCGGTGAGCAGGAAGGTGAACGCGACCTTGACCGACGCGGTGGAGGCGGCGGGCTCGCTCCGGAAGCGTGCCACGTCGTGAAGGCCGAGAAAGGTCACGAGCGAGCCGGGGTCGCGGTAGAGGTGATCCCGCGCGAGCACCATCGCCGCCTCGCGCAGGGAGCCACCGCGGCCGAAGGCCTCCCGGATCTTGGAGAAGAGCGGGAAGTCGAAGAGGGTGTCGATCCCGGAGTCGATCCCGTCGTAGCGCTCCATCCCCCCCTCGAAGAACGAGACGAGAACGGGATCGGTGTCGAAGAGCTCGCCCACCACCCGAAGGTCCGGGTACTCCCTCTTGATCGCGGCCATCCACTCCCGCCAGAACCGGCGAGGCACGTAGGGAAGGGTGTCCTGACGGATCCCGTCGAGGCCGGTCACCCCGACCCACCACAGCGTGTTCTGGATGATGTAGCGCGCGATCTCGGGGTCGTCCTGGTTGAGGTCGGGCAGAATGTCGATGAACCATCCCTCGAGCGTCCCCCGGCGCATCTCCGCCGTGCCGTGGGGGTCGTGCAGGGTCCACGTCTGCCAGACGTTGGCGAGATGCGAGGCGGCGGTGCCGTTGTACCAAGTCGGGGTAGGGGAGTCCTCGACCCAGGGGTGGTAGGGCCCGGTGTGGTTGGCGACCTGGTCCTGGATGATCTTGATCCCGTGGACGTGCGCCTGCCCCACGAGCTCGCGCAGCGAGGCGAGGTCGCCCAGGTGTTCGTCGACGCCATAGAAGTCGACCGCCCCGTACCCGTGGTAGTCGGTGATCGCCTGGTCGTCGTATCTCTCGCGCTCGTTGAGGTGGTTGACGTTGTCGTACCAGGGGTTGAGCCAGAGGGCGGTGACGCCGAGGTCGCGGAGATACGGCAGCCGAGCGGTGATCCCACGCAGGTCGCCGCCGTGGTAATAGCGGGCCTTCCGTCGGTCGAGCAACCCGCGCGCCGCGGGCGGGTCGTCGTTCCCGGGGTCGCCGTTCGCGAAGCGGTCCGGCATGACGAGGTAGATCACGTCGTCGGGAGAGAAGCCCTGGAAGCGACCAGCCCGCGGCAGCGGTGCCTTGAGCTCGAATGGGATCTCAGCCGATCCAGCCGAGGTGCGAACACGGAGCCGCCGCGGCCCCGGGGTCGCCTTGGGGTCGATGGTCACGTCGAGGAAGAGGTAGGTCCCCGCCGCGTTGACCTCGGCCGGACCCGCCTGCAGCCCGGTCCCGGCCTCGACCACCCGTGCTCCGACGAGACCTGTCCCACGCACCAGCAGGCGCACCGGGTTGATCGAGTGGCCAGGCCACCAGCTCGGCGGCTCCACCTTGAGGACCGCGGGCTTCGCCGCCGCCGCCGAGACCGGCGACGAGGCCGCGGCGGCGGCCAGGAGGAGCAGGGCTCTCGACGCTCGCCGCACGCTCACCTCCCACCTCCCGCCGGCGCGGCCTCCCGCACCCGATGGACGAGGGCGGCGGCCAAGAGCAGGAACGCCCCGCCCGCGATCACCGCCGTGAGACGGTCGTTGCCGAGCAGGTGCAGCATGATCCAGCCGAAGAAGAGCGAGGCGAGGATCTCAGGGATCACGATGAAAAAGTTGAAGATGCCCATGTACACGCCGGTGCGCTCCGGAGGGAGCGAGCCGGCGAGCATCGCGTAGGGCATCGAGAGGGTGCTGGCCCAGGCGATCCCGACCCCTATCATCGACAGGAGCAGCACCCAGGGCGCTTCGATCACGGCTACCGAGAGGAGGCCGAGGGCACCGGCGGTGAGACACAGCGAATGGGTCGCGCGGCGTCCGAGCCGGTCGGCGATGCGCGGCAGGGCGAACGAGAAGACGAAGCACACCGCCGAGTACATCGCGAAGCACAGACCGGCCCACTCCACGCCCTGTTGGTAGAGGGGCGAGCGCTCGTCGGGCGCGCCGAACACGTTCCTTGCCACCGCCACCGGGAAGTACAGCCACATGCAGAACAGGCCGAGCCAGGTCGCCATCTGCACCGGGGCCAGCCGACGCATGGTGGGCGGCATCTCGCCGATCGCGGAGAGGATCTCGCGCGCCCCCCCGGCGATCCCGGCGCCCCGCGCCTTGCGCGCGCGGAAGGCCTCCATGTCGGCGGGTGGGTACTCCCTCGTGGTGACGATCGTCCAGAGCACCGCGGAGAAGAAGGCCACGGCCCCCACGTAGAAAGACAGCCTGACGGTGAGGGGGATCGCGTTCCCGCCGCCGCCGCCGGCGACGCCGAAGACGTTCGTGAGCAGCCAGGGGAGCGCCGAGGCCACGACCGCGCCCAGGCCGATGAAGAGACCCTGCATCGCGAAGCCGTGCGTTCGCTGCTCCTCGGGCAGCAGGTCGGCCACGAAGGCCCGGAAAGGCTCCATGCTGATGTTGATCGAGGCGTCGAGGACCCACAGGAGCCCCGCCGCCATCCAGAGGGCGGCAGAGTTGGGCATCGCCACCAGGCCGAGCGAGCTCAGGATTGCGCCCACGAGGAAGTAGGGCCGCCGCCGGCCCAGCCGCCCCCAGGTGCGGTCGCTCATGCTGCCGATCACCGGCTGCACGATCAGGCCGGTGAGCGGGGCCGCCAGCCACAGCATCGGGATCTCCTCGGGCCTCGCCCCGAGGTACTCGTAGATGGCGCTCATGTTGGCCATCTGGAGGCCCCAGCCGAACTGGATGCCGAGGAAGCCGAACGACATGTTCCATATCTGCCAGAAGCTCAGCCGGGGCTTTTCCATTCGGTTCTCCGCCGACGAGAGTCTAGCTCGTCCTGGCCGCTCCCTCCGAGGATCGGCCATCCGCCCGTCAGGGGCCGACACGGACCAGGCCCGGCACGCCGTCGAAGCCGGCGTCGAAGCTCATGATGCGGGTGACGCCCTCGCGCGCCATGACGGCGACATGCAGCGCGTCGCGGGCCGAGAGCAGCGGCGCGCCCAGAACGAACTCACGGGCCCGCTCCACATCGGCCCGCTCGATCGCCACGACCTCGTCCACGACTCCCAGGATCGCGTCGAAGGCCGGCTGGATCGCATCGCGACGGTCGATGGCGACGTAGCGGTGCAGGATCTCCTGTAGAACCTCGGCGCTGGTCATGAGCCGCTCGCCAGCCGCGATGGCCGTCTCGAGCAGCCGCCGGGCATGTCCCTTGTGGGGATGGGCCGAGCCCACGAGGTACATGGGGACGTTCGAGTCCACGAAGATCATCGGGGCCGCTCGCCGAGATAGCCGGTCTCGATCTCGCGCAGCATCTGCTCGATGTCGGGGGCGGGGTACCCGTGGCGCGCGGCGGCCCGCACCACGTCCAGCTTTTTTCCCGCCTCGGTGCGCGGCTCGGCTCGCCGCGCGGAGCGCAGGGCCTGCCGGACCCATTCGGCGGTCGTCATGCGGCGACTCCGGGCCGCCCTCCGGATCTCGGCGAACTCCTTCTCATCCAGGAGGACCTGGAGGCGTTTACTCATTGCATGAGTCTAAATGACTCATCATGAGTAGTCAATCGCCAACCGCCCCCGGGGAGAGTGCCGTGAGGGTCAAGCGGTGACTCAGCGCGTCTTTTCGGCCTTGCCGGCCGGCCCTGCCGCCGGGCCTGGCCGATCCTCCGTCCGGCGAAGCGCCAGGACCGAGTCGCGGATGGCTTCCGCCATGCGGACCTTCTCCGGCCAGGAGAGGGCCTTTCGGCTCTTCTGCCACTCGGTCTGACGCCTCAGCAGATCGCGCACGTCACGCATCGAGGAACCTCGCCATGAACCGTATCCAGGCCTCGGCGAGGCCGTGTCTCTCCGCCAGCCGCGCGATCCCGTTGCGGCTGACGGCGCCGGCCTCCAGCAGGGACAGGATCCGGGCGAAGTCCTTGGCCCGGCCGACGCTGAGCGCGATCACGGCCAGATGCTCGGCCCCGACGACCTTCAGGGAAACGCCTTCGAAGTCCGCGACCTCCGCGCGGTCGAGCGCCTCCCGAGTGAGCGGACTGAAGACGGGGACGAACTGGACGGGCCACGCCCCGACACGGATCGCCTCCCCCTCCGCTCGGTAGCCCCGCTTCGCGCAGTAGTCGTAGATCGGCGCGAGCACGTCGAAGCGCTCCACCGCCGGCATCGAAACGAGCACGTCGGCATCGATCGTCGCGACCGGCTCGGCGTACCGCATCTGCGCCACGGCGCCGAAGAGCGCGTAGTCCGAGATCACACCCACCGAGCGCATGTCGTTTAGGAGCTCCGCAAGCTCTCTCACGGCTTCAGCTTACACCCCGGGATCCCGCCGGACGTGGCCGCCGCTCTGGACGCAAGCCTCAGGGCGCGCCCGCCCACCACCGCCTCAGGTTGTGGGGGAAGGTCGGTCCCGGCGGGCGCGGCAGCCAGGCCCGTGCCTCCTCGTTCGTCGTGCGGCGGCGCCAGACCTCGAGGAGGAGGCTCGTGAAGCCGCGCTCCATGGCCCAGCGGTGGCTGGCCGCGAAGAGCGGCCGGGACACGGTCGGGAGCGCCCGCGCCAGGGGGCGCTCGACGTGGCCCCAGAAGTGGAAGCGCACGACGACCCGCTTCCCGGCGGGATCGAAGAACCAGGCCCCGATCCCGGCCAGGTCGCCGCTCGTCTCGACCGCGATCTGTGTGGGCCGCATTGCCCCCGTGACGCGGAAGCGCCAGGTGAGCGTCAGGGGGAGGAATGCCTTGGTGCGGACCTCGACCACGCGGCCGACGCCGTGCGCGTCGCCGGGCTCGAGCGCCCGCGCATCGAGGAAGACGGCGGGCCACCAGCGGGGGAGCGACGCCGCATCCGCGACGAGGTCGAACACCTCGTGCGTGCTCGCCTCCAGCTCCCAGCGGGTGAGGAAATGCTCTTCGTTCGTGGCCATGGTCGCGGCGCGATCTCGCCGCGGACGGGCGAAGTGTACCCCGCCGCGGATTCGGGGCGGAGACCCCCGGGCTCCCTAGCGGAGGCGGACGAGGGAGATCTCGAGACGGCGGGCCTGGCTCTCCGCCGGCTGCCACTGGACGAGGATGGGGCTCTGGTAGGTCCCGCGCAGGAGCTGCGCGCGACCGCTTCCGTCCCGGTCGGAGGCGAGGAAGCTCACCCGTCGCGAGCGCAGAAGGCGCCGGGCGGGCACGGCCATCACCTTGGCCATGAGGCGCTCGAGGACTCCCTGGTCCCAGTGCAGGGCCTCGATGAGCGAGTTGAGGAGCCGGGGCAGGTCGTACTTGGCGTAGTTGATGGTCTTGCTGGGGATCGCGAGGGGGTCGTCGATCATGTGGCGCCCGCGCTGGACCGCGAACTTGAGCGGGTCGTGCAGCACCTCGACGAGGTCGTGCTTCATGAGCATCGTCTCGTACTCGTTGACGGTGAGGCCCACGCTCCGCTCCGCCGGCCCGAGGGCGATGTCGACCCGTCCCTTGCCGAGACCGGCGCCGGCGAGGAGCTGGTTGACGGTGTCGATCAGGCCGAGCCGGGGGTCGGCGAGGTTAACGGAGTCGATCGGGTGGCGTGAGACCGGCACCGTGAAGGAGGCCCGCTCGATCACCTGCTCCTCGTCGTAAGCCAGGATCGTCGTCTGGCGTCGCCGCGGCGTCTCGCCGTTCGTCCCGTCGAGGTCGATGAAGTAGACGGGGGCGAGGGGCTGGTTGCGGTAGGTGACACAGTTCCGCATCCCCGACCCGATGAAGGTCAGGTGCGAGTCGGCGTTGCGGGGCTCGACCTCCTTCTGCTCGTCGCTGAGCTCCGCCCGCAGCTCCATCTGGTCGTGTCGGTAGTCGGCGTTCGGCGGGAAGAGAGCGCGGAAGGCGTCGAAGAACTGGTGCACCCGACCGTGGTGGTGATGCATCCGCGCGGAGAGGCTCTGCTCCAGGTAGCCGGCCGTCGTGTGCGGCGAGCAATAGAGCGTCCTGCGGTGGGCCTGGAGCAGGTCACCCGCCTCCGCCGCGATCTTCTCGTTGACGTCGATCGCCTCGAAGCGACGACGGGGGCGCAGGGTCAGGTGGAACTCGGCGGGAGTGAAGGCCATGGCTGCGGGGGCGCGGGTAGTGACCCTGCGCCTGGGGCAGGATTGTCGCACCTTGCGCACGTTCGCGCCAAACCGCCCCGGGGACACCGGCCGCCGGATAACGGGGGGACGGGGCTCCGGCCGAGCCCCTGAATCGAATGATCGGTGTGACTCCCGGTCCATCGAGGGCTAGAATTTGGGGCTCGTTCGGGCTTCTCTGCCGGAATCACGGAGGCATTCTGATGACACGCAAGGCATTTCTGGGCCTGGTGTGGGGGGCGCTGCTGGGCGCCGCCGCCTCGGCCCAGACCGTCGACGAGCTGATCGCGAAGAGCGTCGAGGCCCGGGGGGGCCTCGAGAAGATGAAGACGGTCCAGTCGCTCCGCTTGACGGGGACGTTGACGCTGGGGCCGGGCCTGGAGGCCCCGGCCACCCTCGAGCTGAAGCGGCCCCGGAACATCCGAATGGAGGTCACGATCCAGGGCTCGACCGGCGTCCAGGCCTACGACGGCCAGACCGGCTGGGGCATCACCCCCACGGGCAGCCGGAATCCCGAGCCCATGCCCCCGGACGCGGTCAAGGAGATGGAGAACGAGGCCGACATCGACGGCCCCCTCGTCGACTACAAGGCCAAGGGCCACCAGGTCGAGCTCCTGGGCAAGGAAAAGGTCGAGGGCTCCGACACCTGGAAGCTGAAGGTCACTCGGAAGAACGGGGACGTTGAGCACATCTTCCTCGACGCCGAGGCCTTCCTGCCGATCCGGAGCGAGTCGAGGCGCACCGTCCGCGGCAGCGAGGTCGAGATCGAGAGCACCATCGGCGACTATAAGGAGGTCGGCGGGCTTCTTTTCCCGCACTCGATCCAGTCCGGGGCGAAGGGCGGACACGGGAGGCAGACGATCACCATCGAGAAGATCGAGGTCAACCCCGCGATCGACGACTCCCGATTCAAGATGCCGGCCCCGCCGCCCGAGCTGCCTAAGGAGAACTGACGCGATGAGAAGGGGCAACCGCACGCTCCTCGCCCTCCTGGCCGCCGGGGCCCTCGCCCTCCCCCTCGCGGCCCGGGCCGAGGAGGTCAAGATCGATTCCGACACCTTCGGAGGGCTCGAGGCCCGCTCGATCGGCCCCGCGGCCATGAGCGGCCGCATCACCGCCGTCGACGCGCTCGAGGGCGAGCGGCTCACGATCTACGTGGGCTCCGCCAGCGGAGGGGTCTGGAAGTCCGTGGACGGGGGGCTCGCCTTCAAGCCGATCTTCGACAAGCACACCCAGTCCATCGGAGCGGTGACCATCGACCGGAAGAACCCGAAGACGGTGTGGGTGGGCACCGGCGAGAGCTGCACCCGCAACAGCGTCTCCGTCGGGGACGGGGTCTACAAGACGACCGACGGGGGCGAGACCTGGCAGACGATGGGCCTCGCCGAGTCCGAGAGGATCACGAAGATCGTCATCGACCCCGACCACTCCGACACCGTTTTCGTGTGTGCCACCGGCCACGCCTTCGACCGCTACCCCGAGCGGGGGGTCTTCCGCACGACCGACGGCGGCAAGACCTGGGAGAAGACCCTCTTCGTGGACGCTGACACCGGCTGCTCGGACATCGCCATCGACCCCCAGGATGGCCGCATCCTCTACGCGGGAATGTGGCAGTTCCGCCGCCAGCCCTGGTTCTTCACGTCCGGGGGCCCCGGCAGCGGCCTCTTCAAGTCGACCGACGGCGGCACGACGTGGCGGAAGATCACGAAGGGGCTGGCCGAGGGCGAGCTCGGGCGCATCGCGATCGCCGTCTCCCCGGTGCGTCCCAGCGTCGTCTACACCACGGTCGAGGCCAGGCAGACCGCGCTCTACCGCTCCGACGATCTCGGGGAGACCTGGGCGCGTATGAACACGTCGAGCGCCGTCACCGGCCGGCCGTTCTACTTCTCCCACCTCGTCGCCGACCCCAGGAACTGGAATCGCATCTACCGCCCCGCCTTCTCGCTCTCGGTGAGCGACGACGGGGGCAAGACCCTGAGCACCGTCGGGGGCGGCGGGCTCATGGGCCCGACCTACCACGTCGACGTCCACGCCCTCTGGATCGACCCCACGAACCCCGAGCGCCTGGTCATGGGCACGGACGGCGGCGTCTATCTGTCGTACGACCGCGGCACGCACTGGAGCTTCGTGGGGAGCCTGCCCGTGTCGCAGTTCTACCACGTGAGCTACGACATGGAGTTCCCGTACAACGTCTACGGCGGGCTTCAGGACAACTCCACCTGGTACGGGCCCTCGCGCCGGCCGGGCGCCTTCGGCGGGGGGGTGGGGAACAAGCACTGGAACTCGCTCACCGGCGGCGACGGCTTCTGGGCCTTCGTGGACCCTCACGACCCGGACGTCGTCTACAACGAGTACCAGGGCGGGAACCTCTTCCGCATCCGCAAGTCCACCCTGGAGCAGAGGGACATCAAGCCCTCGCCGCGGGCGGGGGAGCCGAAGTACCGCTTCAACTGGAACACCCCCATCCACGTGTCGCCGAGCGACCCCGGCACCATCTACTACGGGGCGCAGTTTCTCTTCCGCTCCCGCGACCGCGGCGACAGCTGGGAGCGCATCTCACCCGACCTCACCACCAACGACCCCGCCAAGCAGAGGCAGGACGAGTCGGGCGGGCTGACCCTCGACAACTCCACCGCCGAGAACCACTGCACGATCTTCGCCATCGCGGAGTCGCCGAAGAGCCGGGATGTCATCTGGGTCGGGACCGACGACGGCAACGTCCAGATCACTCGCGACGGCGGGAAGACGTGGACGAACGTGGTCGGCAACGTCCCCGGTCTGCCGAAGAACGCCTGGGTGTCCTCGATCCAAGCCAGCCGCATCGCGGACGGCACCGCCTACGTCACCTTCGACAACCACATGGTCGGGGACATGAGGACGCACGTCTACCGGACCACCGACTTCGGAAAGGCCTGGCAGTCGCTCGTGACCCCCGACCTCCGCGGCTACGCTCACGTGGTCAAGGAGGACCTGGTCAACCCCGATCTCCTCTTCCTGGGCACGGAGCTCGGCCTCTACGTCTCCGTCGACGGCGGGAAGCAGTGGGGTCAGTTCACCGGCAAGCTGCCCAACGTGGCCGTCCGCGACCTCGCCATCCACCCCCGCGACCATGATCTCATCGTCGGGACCCACGGCCGGGGGATTTTCATCGTGGACGACATCACCCCCCTGCGCGGGCTGACACGGGAGGTGGTGCAAGAAGACGTGGCCTTTCTCGCCTCGCGGCCGGCGCCGATGCTCATCCCCGCCTTCGAGTTCGCCTTCGGCGACGACGGCGAGTTCACGGGCCCGAACCCTCCGGAAGCGGCGATGATCACGTACTACCTCAAGAAGCGGCACCTCATCGGCGACCTCAAGCTCGAGGTCTACGACGAGAAGGGCGGGCTCGTCTCGACCGTGCCTGGCGGCAAGCGGCGCGGCCTCAACCGCGTCCCCTGGCCCATGCGGGCGGCGCCGCCGAGGATGCCGGCCTCCCCCGTCTTCATCTATAGCCTCTTCTCGCTCTTCGGCCCGCGGGCGCCGGAGGGGACCTACACCGTGAAGATGATCAAGGGGAGCGACACGTACACCACGACGATCTCCCTCGTCCCCGATCCGCGCTCGAAGGTGACGGCGGCGGAGCGGGCCGCGCAGCGCGAGACGGTCTGGAAGCTCTACGCGGCGCTCGAGCGGCTCACGTACGTGGTCGATTCGATCACCGAGCTCCGCGACCAGGCGAGGGCCCGGACGGAGAAGCTGCCGAAGGCGGATGCCCTCCGGAGGCGGCTCGAGGCCTTCGCGGAGGAGATGGAGGCGCAGCGGGCGGCGCTCGTCGCGTCGAAGCAGACCGAGGGCATCAGCGGCGAGGAGAAGCTCCGCGAGGAGCTGGGCATGCTCTACGGCAACGTCAACGCCTACGAGGGGCGCCCGACGGAGTCGCAGACGACGCGCATGGGCGTCCTCGGCAAGCAGCTCGAGGATGAGCTCGGGAGGCTCGGCGCTACCTCGGACAGGGAGCTCGCGGCCCTGAACCCGCGGCTGCGGGCGCGGAAGCTGGACGGTCTGACCAAGCTCACGGCCGAAGAGTGGGCGAGGCGGCAGAAGGGGTGATGCGGCTCAAGTACACGCGGCTCGACGACCGGCTCTACACCTACCTGCTCGCCCAGCGCAGCCCGGAGGACCGCCTGCTCGCCGAGCTGCGCGAGGAGACGGCGCGACTCGGCGACCCGGCGGTGATGCAGATCTCGCCCGAGCAAGGAGACCTGCTCACTCTTCTCGTGGCCGCGATCGGGGCCCGGCGGGCGATCGAGGTCGGCAGCTTCACGGGGATGAGCGGCCTCTGCATCGCCCGCGGCCTCGGCCCCGACGGGCGGCTCCTTTGCTGCGACGTCAGCGAGGAGTGGACCCGCATCGCACGCCGGTACTGGGAGCGTGCGGGCGTCGCGGAGCGCATCGAGCTGCGGCTCGGGCCGGCGGGGAAGACGCTGGCCGCGCTGCCGAGCGAGCCGGCCTTCGACTTCGCCTTCCTCGACGCGGACAAGTCCGGCTACGGGGGCTACTACGAGGCGCTCCTGCCGCGGCTCCGGCGAAACGGGCTGATCGTCGTGGACAACGTGCTGTGGGAAGGCAAGGTCGTACGGGCGGACGCGCAGGACGCGGACACGCGCGCGATCCGCGAGTTCAACGGTCGGGTGGCGTCCGACCCACGGGTCCAGGCGGTCACGATCGCCGTGGCCGACGGCTTGATGCTCGTCCGCAAGCTCTAGGGCGCTCGGGGAATGTGCTCGGGCTCGAAGCGACACCGGGAAGCACCGCCGCCCGAGATCACCTGTGCTTCACAGGCACGAGGCGGAGGCCCTCCACGCGCTCGAAATGTCGCCGATTCCGTGTCAGCAGCCGCCCGCTGTGCTCCAGGACCATCCCGGCGATCAGGCTGTCGGCCATCCCGATCGAAGCGCCCGCTTTCTCCAGGTCACGCCGCACCCGGGCGGCACGATCTGCGGCCCGGGAGTCGAGGTCCAGGGTCAAGAGCGCCTCAAGCAGCTTCCGGACCGCCCGCTCCTGCTTCGCGCTCCGCGCCCCGGCGAGGGAGCTCGAAGCGGGAGACGACGGTCAGTCACCATGCCCTCCTCGGCAGCGATCCCGGAGGCCACGAGGGAGGCGACTGGCTCATGGCCGGAAAGAAAGTCGATCAGGACGTCGGTGTCGGCCACGATCAACGCCAGGAGTTCCGCAGGGCGGCGGCCTCCTTGCGAAGCCGCTCCCCCTCAGCCCGCGAGAGGGTCCCCTTCAGGGCCAGCGCTTTCCTTCGGCGAGCTGCCCTGGCCGCATCCGCCTTGAGGTAGGACTCGACCGCGTCCTCGACCAGGGCAGAGAACCCCTTGAGCCGGCGTCGGGCGGCAAGCTCGAGCAGGGCCGCCCGGTGCTCGTCCTTCATCTCGATGGTGGTGCGCACAAAGCCATTGTCATGCATGTGCATGCACCTCCTCAACCGGCCCCGCCGACGCCACCCGCGCCTGGCCCCGGGGATAGAATCTCCCATCGATCCGGGAGGGGCCATGAGGATTGGGGCAGCGTGCTGGGTTTCCGCGGCGCTCATAGCAGGGGCGGGTGTCGCGCGCGGGCAAGTCGGCGAGGTCCGGGCGCTCGCCCCGGACGTCTACTTCCACGAGGGCGACATCGCCAAGGGGCACTGCAACAACGGCTGGGTCGTGCTCGAGGACTACGTTCTGGTCGTGGATGCGAACTTCCCGTCCGGTGCGCGCGCAATCCTCCCGAAGATCCGGGCCCTGAGCACGAAGCCCATCCGCTTCGCCTTCGACACCCATCACCACGGCGACCATGCCTACGGGAACCAGGTCTGGGTGGACGAAGGCGCCGTGCCGCTCGCGCACACCGGCGTCGTCGAGGAGATGAAGAAGTACGAGACGGGCCACTACGGCGGCAAGCCGGGGCGGTGGGAGCAGGAGGCCAAGGAGCGCGAGGACCTCAGGGGCAGCCGCCTGAAGCCGCCGAGCCTCCTCTTCCCGGACCGGCTGATCTTCGACGACGGACGGCGGCGTGTCGAGCTCCTCCACCTCGGCACCGCGCACACGCACGGCGACGCGCTCGCCTGGCTCCCGCGCGAGCGGATCCTGTTCACGGGCGACGTCTGCGTCAACGGCCCCTTCAACTTCGTCGGCGACGGCGACACCTTGGAGTGGATCTCCGTCCTCGAGAAGGCCCGCGCCCTCCAGCCCCTCGTCGTGGCGCCGGGACACGGTCCCTCCGGCGACGCCACCCTCCTGGAGGACCAGGCGGCCTTCTTCCGCGAGCTGCGGCGCGCGGTGAAGGCGGCGAGCGAGGGACGGACGTCCGACGAGGTGCAGGCGAAGGTCGAGACGCTGCGCGCGGAGATCCTCAAGATGCCCCGGATCGCGCGTTACGTGCGCCCGCCGGGGGAGCAGGGCTACGACCCGTTCGCGGCGCAGGTGGCCAAGGTCTTCAACGAGCTGACGGGGAAGTCCTTCCCGGACAAGAAGGCCGAGATCGAGGCACAGCAGATCCACTTCGCCCGACACCACGGGCAGATCCACACGGGCTCGAGCGCGGGCGACCACCAGCACTGAGGCTGGAGACGCCACGGTCCTGTCGATATACTCCCAGGCGAGTGGGGTCGCGCGGGAGCGCGCTCGTGTTTGATGGACGCCGATCCCGTCCGGGTCGGTCAGGCTCCGAGCGCGCGCGCGCGACCCCCGAGGCCCCTAGGCTTCGAGCCGATCGATGAGACGGCGGGCGAGGGCGGGGCCCGTGCCCGCCTCCTCGTGCTTGAAGAAGACGAAGGCGCGCTGCCAGGGCTGGGCGCGGATCCGCTCGACCCAGGCCGTGAGGTCGGCGTCGACGTAGTCGGCGCGGCGCAGGCGCAGATAGCCCCAGTCGGCGGTCGGGACGACCGGCGCCCCTTCCTCGCCCGACTCGTCGGTGTCGGCGGAGACGAGGGCGGCGTTCCGCCCGCGCAGGGCAGCGTAGACCTCGTCGTCGAACCAGGTCTCGTGGCGGAACTCGAAGGCGACCGGGTGTCCCGCGGGCAGGAGGGCGAGAAAGTCCCGCAGCCGCGCCGCGTCCTTCCGCAGGTGGGGCGGGGTCTGGAAGAACACGGGCCCGAGGCGCGGGCCGAGGACGGTGGCGGTCTCGTAGAGATAGCTCACGGCATCCGCGGCGTCGGCGGCGAGGCGCTTCTCGTGGGTGATGCGACGCGAGGCCTTGAGCACGAAGACGAACTCGGGCGGGACCTCCTCCGCCCAGCGGGCGAGGAAGTCTTTCTTCGGCATGCGGTAGAAGGTGTTGTTGATCTCGACGGTGGGGAAGCGCCCGGCGTAGAAGCGAAGCATGTCCGCGCCCTTCAGCTCCTCCGGGTAGAAGCTCCCCTTCCACTCCTTGTAGCTGAAGCCGCTCGTGCCGACGAGGACGCGCATGTCGCTCCGCGCGGTGCTGAGACTCGCTCCGGCCACGGTATCACGGAGCGAGGCGTGGCGGGCCGTGGCACTTCAGCCACCGCGTCGTCGTGGTAGGTTCTGTCGCGTGCCTTCGGCCCGCGGCGCGATGGGGCTGGCCGCCTTCCTGTCCGGGGCGGCGGCCCTCCTCTTCGAGACGCTCTGGTTCCGCCAGGCATCCCTCGCCTTCGGCAACAGCGTGTGGGCGGCGAGCCTAGTGCTCGCGGCCTTCATGGCCGGCCTCGGCCTGGGGAGCGCCCTCGCCGCCCGGAGGGGTCGCGGGCTGCGCCACCCCGCCCGCGCCTACGCCGCCCTCGAGCTCTTGATCGGCGCGAGCGGCCTCGCCCTCGTGCTTCTCCTTCCGCGTCTCGCCCCGCTCCTGGCTCCTCTCCTGCGCTCGCTACTCGACAGCCCGCTCGCCTTGGGCGGCGCCCGCTTCGCCCTGTCGGGATTTCTCCTCGTCCTGCCCGCGACGGCCATGGGCGCGACGCTGCCGCTTCTGGTGAAGGCTTCGCTCGAGGCCGAGGCCGGCTTCGGCTCCGCCCTGGGTCGGCTGTACGGCTGGAACACCATGGGCGCGGTCCTGGGCGCCCTCGCGGGCGAGGGACTGTTGATCGGCCGCCTCGGCCTGAAAGGAACCGGCGTCGCCGCCGCCCTCCTGAACGTCGGCGCCGCGCTCGTAGCCCTCCTCGCGACGAGGAGCCGCGCGGCCGAAGGGACCATCGAGGATACGGTCGCCCCCCAGAGGCTCCGGGCAGGATGGCGCCTCCTTGCCGCCGCCGCCCTGTGCGGCGGCGTCCTCCTCGCCCTCGAGGTGCTGTGGTTCCGGTTCCTGATGCTCTTCGTGCACGGGACGAGCCTCGCCTTCGCGGTGATGCTCGCGGTCGTGCTGGCCGGCATCGCGCTGGGCGGCTTCGCCGGGTCGGGGCTCCTGAAGCGCCGGGCGGACGCGCACCGCTCCCTGCCCGCTCTCGCGTGGGTCGCGGGTGCGGTCTCGGTGGCGGCGTATGCACTCTTCCGTCACGCGGCCGACCGCGTGCCGGCCTACACCGCCGATCTCGGCTCGGTCGCCCTCCTCTCGCTGCCGCTCATGCTCCCCGTGTCGTTCCTGTCGGGCGTCCTCTTCACCTTGCTCGGGCGCGCCCTCCAGGAGCAGACCGGCGAGGCGGCGCGCACGGCGGGGACGCTGACCCTGGCCAACACCCTGGGCGCCGCCGCCGGATCTCTGCTGGCCAGTCTCGTGCTGCTGCCGCGCCTCGGCCTCGAGCGGTCCTTCTTCGCCCTCGCCGTGGCCTACGCGGTCACCGGCCTCCTACTCTGGCCCCTCGCGCCGCCTTCCCGCGCCCGCGCGGCCACGGCGGGAGCCGCGCTGG
>Ga0209751_10001210_pt1 | contig 26816 bp, 21 predicted proteins | sample RifCSP13_1_FD_184019 | JGI IMG/M metagenome (GOLD analysis project Ga0209751, IMG submission 184019) | Soil microbial communities from Rifle, Colorado - Rifle CSP2_sed 13_1 (SPAdes) (version 2) | ecosystem: Environmental > Terrestrial > Deep subsurface > Rock core/Sediment | place: Rifle...
CTGGAGCGCCGCGTTGTTGAAGCTGCCGTCTCCGACGAGCGCCGCGGGGCAGTCTGCCGTCCAGGCGTAGGTCAAGTTATGGCCCAGGGAGTCGTTCGCCGTCACGCTCAGGTTCGCCGTCTGCCCGGATGGGACCGGGTTGGGGCTGCCACCTGGACCACCGGTGATCGACAGGGTGTGGCCCGTCGAGCTGACCCCCTGCGAGTACGAGGGCGACTGGCTCTTCGGGTCCGGCACCGCACCGTCACTCACCGTCACCTGGATGGTGCAGTCTTGCTGGCTCCCGGTCGTGTTCGGTGGCGCGGTCCAGGTGGGGGTCTGCGCGTTCGCGTTGTTGAAGCTGCCGGTCCCCGCGAGGTTCGGACAGGAGACCACCGACCAGGCGTACGTCAGGGCATGGCCCAGGGAGTCGGTGGCGCTCACGCTGAGGTTTGCGGTCCCGCCGGAGGCCACCGGGTTGGGACTGCCGCTCGGGGTGCCGGGGGTGATCGTGAGGGTGTGGGGCGGCTGCGGGCTCACCTCCTGGGGGTACGAGGGCGACTGGCTCAGCCCCTGCCCGTCCGAGACCACCACCTGGATCGTGCAGCTCTGCTGGCTCCCGGTCGTGTTCGGGGGCGCGGTCCAGGTGGGGGACTGCACATTCGGGTCGTTGAAGCTGCCGTCTCCGACGAGCGCCGCGGGGCAGTCTGCCGTCCAGGCGTAGGTCAGGGGGTGCCCCAGCGCATCGTTCGCCGCCACGCTGAGGTTCGCCGTGCCCCCGGAGGCCACCGGGTTGGGGTTCCCGCCGGGCCCGTTGGTGATGATGAGCGTGTGCTCCACCCCCGTCCCGCTCAGCGGCACATCCTTCGGATTCACGCCAGGATTATCGGAGGAGCTAATCCGAAGGGTCGCGCTCTTCGGGCCAGTCGAGGTCGGCGCAAACCGGACGGCGACAGGTGGAGATATGCTCGCGCCAGCCCCCAGCGAAAAGGCCCCCCCGCCGCTTTGGATGCTAAATTCGCTTCCGGCCTGCAACAGCGTGACTGAGCCATTCTGTGTTGCAGTTCCTACAGGCGCACTGTTTGTAACTGTAAAGGTCTTGTCGCTCGTGCCTCCTGGAGTGACGACATTTCCGTAGTCCCACGATGTGGGGGAGACACTTGGAAGAAGAAGGTTTGAGCCGGTCAGTGCGGCGGTAGTTGCACCGGAAATCAACTTCACAGTACCAATGTTCAAGGCGAGGTAAAAGGTAGTTGACAGATCTTGCACCGGAATTTGAATGATTCCGGCAAAACCACATTGTGTGGTCTGACCTGCATCAACATGAATCGTCCCGTCGAGCTGCACCACATTCGCAAACGTCCCCGCCGGGACTATCACGTTGGTGATGCTCGTGACGGAAAACGTTGCAGTGTATGAAAGATCGGCTGTTCCCCCACACGAAAAAGCGAAATGAGCGGTGCCATTGGTTACAACGGGAAGATCCCCGACGTTTGCCGAAGCATTGGCCAGCACAATGGGGTCATCGAAGGTTAAAGTAAGACTTATGTTTCCCAGGGGCCCCAAGTTTGTCGTAAATTGTCCATGCAAGCGGATTCCGCTCGCATCGCTCGTATTAAATGTCTTATTCCCGTTAGAACTCTGTTGCACCGTGGTCGTTACCCCGTTAACATCTTGTGTTCCGGAAACCGTGACCGTGGAGGTCGTATATGTCCATGTAATTCCTTGCGTCAGTGGGAAATAGTCAGGTGAATTAAAGGCCCACGCATTGCCAGAAATGACAAGGACACCGATTGCTAACAAGGTCAAAAGTGATCGTTTACATATTCTCGAGTGAATCATCATGCCTCATCCCTGCCTTGCCCCTTGAGTAGAGAATGTGAATCGTAGAAGGGGGAAGGCGGGCGGAAAGTAAGCGGGTGAAACGACACGTGAGGCTGCCGGTGAAGTGCTCCTTTACCGAAGTGTCGAGCGTCCCATATCATGCTGTTCCTGTCAAGCGGTTTTTGGCGCCACGTGAGCGAATCTGCCCGCTCTTGATGCGCCAAGATAGTTGACTGAACAGCAGAATCACGGGTAGGTGTTGGGGCGAGCGGACCGGAAGATGCTGCGCCGTGAATCAGCGGCGCACTGCTCACCCTTAAGGGAGTAGTGGGAGTCTCAAAGGGGCCTCCTCAGGTCAACCAACAGGTAGCCGTCAACGGCCTCTGCATGAAACTTTGGAGTGACATGAGCTGCAAGATCCTTATCGATTGCTTTTTTGCTGAGGATGAGATACCGAAATCGCCGCTCAGTTTGGCGAGCGGCAAGGGTCTCTATGCTGTCAACCTGGATAAATTGTCTATCGGCGTAATAGATGAAGGGGGGATTGTGCCCCCACCAGGCGATGCTGGGTCCTGCCAAGATTTCTTCGGCAGGGGTGGTCCGCTGGCGTAATACCTCTGCAGCATGGTAGGCGCCGAGTCCTCCCTCGTTATCCCGCCGCCAGATCGTGCGGGTTTGCACACAAGCGGCAAGCACGAAGCACACCAGGCCCAAGGCTATGGTCATAGCAGCCGCGTCCCACCTTCGCCAAAGAGTACGTTCAGGAATGAATGGAACCAGCCCCAAAAGGAGGATCGCTAGGAGATACCCAGTCGATGCTCGCCAATCGAGGCTATCGGCGACGTGGTAGAGACCTAGAAGCCCGACGGTGCAGGACACGAATAACGAGGTGGCGCGAACCCCTAGTGATCGTCTGGCCTGCGGATCGCTCAGATCGTTTACCCACAGGGCGGCGGCCAGGACGAGGCCAGGGGTCAAGTACATGCTCCAATAGTTATGCATGGCCGCTCCACGGAGCCCCAGCACGGGATGAAGGGAGCCGAAGACCAGGAGCATCCACACCAAGTGACTCCGGTGAGGAGATGGGCTGCGACCCACTCGAAACCACCCCACGATGAGGTACGAGACTGCGAGGCTGAGAACCACGGGGGTGTACAAATACAGGATATGCTTGCCCAGCACTGTGGTAATCCAGTCGAGGATCGTGAACAGGAGGCCAGACGTGTTCGAAGACTCGGACTTGTTGGCCATTGACCACGACAAAAACGCTTTGAGAAATATCCAGGGATCGTGGACCAGCCAGCTCAGGTACCAGATCAACGCGAGGACCAAGACCACTGAGGCTGCCGAAAGGATGATGAGCGGCGGGAGCTTGTCCCGGGGCTGGGTGAATCCATGATACGCGACGATAACCAAGGGAACGTACAGCCCCGGCCAGTCTGACAGTATGCCGAAGCAAACAGCCAGCGCGAGTCCCACAAAGTGACCGCGCTTACCCGATTCAATCCAGCGAAAGTAACAGAAAAAACTGAGGAGCATAAAAAAGAGGACATGAGCACCCTCAACAACTGGGAAGGAGCCAAGGTAATAGGCGGCCATGGGCACAACGGCCATAAGCAGCGTTGCGAGAAGGCCCACACCTCTATCGAAATGCCGGGTCACTAAGGCATACATCACAACCAAGCCGCCAAGTGAAAAAAGCAACGGAACGAGTCTTGTTGCCCATTCATGCTCGCCGAATACGGCAAAGCTTATTGCAATCAGCCAACCGAACAAGGGAGGATGGTTTCCGTAAAACACGAGCCGATTTGATGGAAGCAAACCAGTGCTAACGGCGGGTCCAAGGTGGGTTGCAAGCCCGTACCGCACATAGTTCCGGCCAATGATGCTATAGAGAGCGCCGGACCAGCCCATATGGCTCCACCAGTTAGGAACAAAATAGTCCGACCATCGCGCCGTGAAGTGGTCGATCCTTATGAGAAATCCTGCAAAGAGAATGCCGAAAAGGAGGAATGATGATGGGGCCCTCAGGGCTCTCAGCGGGCGCTCAAAGATCAAGGTTCACGCTCCCTGTCGACACGCGGTACCCACGACCATCGGTCATCGCGGCTGCTGGTTTGCCTTGAGTGTCCCATCTCACGTAACTCTGATGGGACCCTCCATACACTGGAACTGGCACGCACAGAAAGTTCCGTCCCTGCACGCAGGATCGTCCGCGTCTTCGGTGCTCAATGTACTTCTACAGGGCATCTCGCCAGTCGCGGGGTCATTGAGCCTGATCTGCCGAAGATTGGCGTTGGCCACAGAAGAGGAACCAAAGCGGTTCGCTCGGGCAGCAACGGCGCCTTCGTGGTACGGTTCATCCTGGTGGTTAGACTGCGACTCTACCCTTCTCTAAACCTCCTCTTTCAGGACAAAGAAATCTTCCTAAGGATCAAAAGTTCATAATGAGGATCGGGTTGATCTATTCTGAGGCCTGGAAGCTTCGTTCTAATCGCCTCTATCGGCTGCATGTGATTGAGTTCTTCAAGAATAGCGGGTTGAATATAGTGTCTTGTGAGCTCTATTATCTCCTGTCTCGAGACATTCAATTTTTCAAGCTGCTCAATAGTGCCAAGCGTTAGGCTCGCGATCAGATCATAGTCAAAATAGTCATTTGGAATTCTTTCTCTAAATTCAACTTGGAACGTGTCCGGTTCAAATTGGAGTTCTTTTGGCCACCAAGCGCTGCCATCAATAATGATGAAGGTTCCGCCCGTTCGTAGGAAGGGACTCTCCACCACTTTCATGGCCTCAAAAGGAAACGCGTTGAAGGATTCATAACAGATGACAGTATCGAATGGCTCGGTAAACCTAGCCGTGACTTGTGAAACATGTACGCCGAGAGTCACGCCATTTTTTTTGGCCTTTTCTCTCTGGGCATACTGAAAGGGCTGAGCGAACCGCCCTTGGTCAATTCCATGATAATCTTGGATTCCCCATTTTTCTCGAAGCCACCCGGTGCCACACCCCAGTTCCAACGTCTTGCCCTGCAGCCATTTCTCAGCCTTCTTCTTAAAATACAGCGAGGCCTCCCCATGCTCCTTTTTGAAGGGATAATGGAAGGCGTCAAATTCCGATGCAAATAGGGCAAGATTGTGCCACCAGTAATCGTAATCGATCATTTCACTCACTCTTCCCTAGTCTCTGTCCCACTTGCCTAGGCCTCAGGAAACTTTATCTCCACGAGCCATGATCACGCGATCCCGAACGCCTCTACGGGCAACTCTTCCATCCCAGTTACGTGACGGAATTAACCGGGACAGGCGACCATAGAAAGTTCCGTTTACATATTTAGAGCTTATCCATAAATAATCCATAGCTTTCGAATCCCCCTTTGAAAAAGGGGGAACTAGGGGGATTTGCCTTGGGATGCCATGGGAAAATCCCCCCTCACCCCCCTTTAGAAAGGGGGGAATCCTATTTACGGATAAGCTCTTAGGCTCGTGTGCGCCGTCGCTCCTCAAGGTATTCCTTCAGGGCGTCTCGCCAGTCGCGCAGGTCTTCGAGGCCGATCTGTCTGAGGTTGGCGTTGTGCAGGACGGAATACTCGGGCCGCTTGGCGCGCGCGCCGAAGGCGGCGCTGGTCGTTGCCCGCAGGCTGGGAGCCAGGCCGGCCATCTCAAAGATCGCCGTAGCAAACTGGTACGACATAATCGGTACTGATGTGGACCAGGATCGCCCCGATCTCTTTGGCGGCGATGGCGAACTCCCTGACCGCCAGGGCGTTGAAGGCGAAAGAGCGCTCGGGGTGGTCCTCGCACTCATCCACCCGGTGGTAGGCCGCGGTGTTCAGGGTCAGGTCTGGTCGATATTTGTGCAGCGCGTCCCTCACTTGGGCCCTGTCTGTAAGTTCAAGATCGACATGCGTCAGCGGCACGAGGTCATGATCTTTAAATGTCCGCCGAAGTTCGCTTCCTAACTGGCCGCTATCACCGTTTAAGAGCGTGCCCATGGTTGGGCCCTCAGCCAACACTCCGAAATAGCCTTCCAGAGTCCTGTCATTGCGAGCGACGCAACAATGCCGTACAACACCGGAAGCGCTGGACAAGAGAACTCGCCTGAGACGGGGGCTTGGCTGAGCGGTGCTGACGCCCCAGGTCGGTCAGGCGAGTACTCTAGCACAATATTTTCAATCGTACCAAGACGATCTTCTCTCTCAGCATTGTTACCCAGCATTTTTACCTTGACAGGACGGGGAGAGTGCTATAGGTTCTGTCCCACTATGTGACCTAGGCCACCATTTGGCCGGAATCATGAGTTTCGTTGGTGAAGGTGATCCATGATTCCACGACACTCACTAAGGCTGCTCAGCGCCGTTCGAACGCGCCTTTTGCGCTTGCACTCCGGCTGCAGAAGGCGCGTTTCTGTTTCTGCCCCACCCGACAAGTCAGTCGCCCGACGATAGGAAGGTTCTCATACTCTGTTGAAGGGGAAGGTCCTCGAGGATTTCCGTTCAACCAGCTTGCCCTGGATGGGCAGAAGGAGGATTGCTGTGAAGCGCAAGTGCAAATCGGGCAAAGCGTTACCTCTGGTGGTTTTTGTTGTTCTCGTCCTTTTCGGACTTGCTGGCCACGCGGCGGCGCAGACCGTGACGCTCATCTCGGATGACCCCGGCCTCACCAACCCGGGGGCGATCACGACTGACGGAGTCAAGCTGTACATTGGTAACGGCGATTCCATCTTCTCTGTGCCCATCGGCGGCGGCGCCGCAACGACACTCTACGCAGACGCCACCCCGTGTTGCGTCACGGGCCTCACGCGGATCGGCACGAACCTTTTCTGGATCGACCCCAACGGCGACCCTGACGCGACTGCCATCTTCCGGGGGTCGTCCACCGGCGGGCCAGTGACGAAGATCTACTCGGGGTTCGCGACGGGTCAACCAATCGTCGATGGCGTCGGGATCACGACTGACGGGGTGAAGCTCTACACTACAGATTATGTCCAGGGCAGGGTCCATAGCCTAAACCCTGACGGCTCGGCGATCACCTTTCTGGGCTCACGGTACGGAGGCTTTTTCGACCTTGAGCACCTTAACACCCTCGCTGAGAGCGGAGGGATTCTCTATATTGCCGACGACGGATCGAAGGCGACATCCGGGATTCTTCCCCAGGTGGTGAGCATTCCGACAACGGGTGGGTCGTTCACGACCCTGCACCTGGGCGCCCCCTTTGTCTGTCCGTCAGGGATCACGGTGGGGGACGGAGCTGTCTTCGTGGCCGACGCCTGCGCCAACACGATCTGGAGCCTGCCCACCACCGGCGGCACACCAACGGCGCTCGTGTCGGGGGCGCCGTTCGTTCAGATCATCGGGCTCACCTTCTTTAATCACACCCTGTACGTGACCGACAGCGGGAACGTCGGAAGCACGGACGGGCCGGGCAAAGTCTACAAAGTCATCCCTCCTCTTGCCGTCTCCCTCACCTCCACCCCGCCCAGCCCGCAGCCGGTCGGGACCACCATCGTCTCGACGGCCGTCGCCACGGGCGGGACCGCCCCGCGGTTCCGCTTCTGGGTCCAGCCCCCGGGCGGCGCCTTCACCCTCGCCCAGGACTACAGCGCCAACCCCACCTTCCTGTGGACGCCGTCCGTCGCCGGGACCAACGTCGTCTGCGTCTGGGCCCGCAGCAGTGGCTCCAGCGCGGCCGAGGAGGCGGATGCCTGCCAGGCGTTCCAAGTGAACTAGGTGTGACCGCTGGCGGCCCCGTCCCCGACGCAAGGGGCGCCTACGCGGTCTCCGGACAGGGTACGGATAGCAACTGTGCCAACCCCATCGATAACGGGTCGGTCCCCATTTCTGGGGAGCTCAGGATCACGAGCCAGACAGGCGCGAACTTCATCGGCTCGGCGACGTTGAACGAAACCAAAGAAGGCAACCTTTTCCGCTTTGAGATCACGCTGAGCGGAAGCATCAATGCGGCTGGTCAGTTCAGTGGGACGTTTACGTGCATGCAATTCAAAGATGGCATCCCCGGGAGTTGCAACGGCGGCTCGCTCAGCGGATCACTGGCGGGCAATGTGATCACGCCGTTACCCCACAACCTGGTAACTGTACGACCGTGGTCTCCTTGTCAGGTAGCCGCTAGCGCGTGTGCGACCGAGCAAGCAAGGAGGGATGCACGTCGAGCAATCAATGATGGGGGGCGACAGTCGAGGGCAGGACGTCAGCGTCTCGTGGGTAGTGGACGAGCAGAATCCACGCAATAAATGAGACGTTAACCCTGAATGAGATCGCCCGGTGTGATCAGGCGGCGCCCTGTGCTTTATCGGGGGGTGATGGCCCAGCGGGCGGATCCCTGACGTATGCGCCGTGAGAGCAGGTGGCGCCATCATGGGGCAGATCGGACGGCTGGCGCCCTGTGTGTGCGTTGCCCTCATGCTGACACCCAACCTGTGCCATCCGAATGAAAAAATTGTCCCCGATGCGCTCCGCCAGAAGGCGTATGACGAGGGGGCCGTTCGGGTGATCGTTCGGCTTTGGGTAAGCGTGCTGCCCGAAGGGGATCTCAGCGGCGCCGAAGCAGTGGCGTCACAGCGGCGGGCAATCGCCTCTGCGCAATCCGCCGTTCTGACCGAGTTGGCCGGCGCCAGCTATCGCGTCATAAGGACCTTTGAGACGATCCCATTCCTTGCGCTTGACGTCTCGCCGGGCGCTTTGCAGGCGTTGGAGGGGTCGGCACTGGTGGTGGGCATAGAGGAGGATCGTCTGGCCGCGCCGCAGCGCACACCGAATTGCCCGACGGAGGACAATGACCGTGCGCCTGCTCACGAGAAACCGTGCCTCCAGCGGTAACGGGGTCTCAGTCAATCGGCTACTCTCGCAGATTCGAGGTGTCGTGATGAGAAGCCAATTGGTAAGGCCGTAAACAGGAGAGGTGGCATCATGAAAGGTAAAAGGCATGCCTTCTTCGGCGCATGGCTGGTGCTGATACACGGCATGGGCGCTGGCACCGTCGCGGCTGGCGTGATTCCTAAGGCGCTCTACGACAAAGCGTCCAGTGAACGGTCGGTGCGGGTGATCGTCCAGCTCGGAGTGACCAGTTTCCCCGAGGAGAGCTCGAGAGCGCCGACACCGTCGCATCCCAACGACTAGGCATCGCTGCTACACGATCCGCCTTGCTGGCCGAGCTGGCTGGTACCAGCTATCGGACGATCCGGGAGTTCGAGACTATCCCCTTCGTAGCACTGGAAGTGGCGCCCGACGCCCTGGGCCGCACTGGAGATGTCGCCCAATGTGGTTGGCGTGGAGGAAGACCGCCTTCTCAGCCCACTCCTCAGCCAAAGCGTCCCACTCATAGGCGCTGATCAGGCCTGGGCTGCCGGTTTCGATGGGACGGGCATCGTGGTGGCGATCCTCGATACCGGTGTCGATAAAACCCACCCCTTCCTTGCAGGAAAGGTGGTCGAGGGGGCCTGCTTTTCAAGCAGTGGCATCTGCCCGAACGGCCTTACCACACAGATCGGAGGCGGGTCGGCTGTCCCCGGCGCCTACGCGGCGAATGGCTGTCAACACGGGACATATGTGGCCGGCATCGCTGCTGGGAGCGGCGCGAGCTTTTCCGGCGTGGCTAGGGGGGCACGCATTATAGCTGTGCAGGTCTTCTCCAGGCTTCCAGGCAGCCAATGTGCCGGCGCGGGGGAGGACCCCTGTGCGTTAGCTTCCGTCTCCGATCTGATCGCAGGTGGGGAAAGAGTTCTTACCCTGAGCAGTCAATACGCGATCGCCGCAGTCAACGTGAGCCTGGGGGTACCGGTAGATTCACCTCTCCGTGCGACACCGGCGCCGTCCAGTCGGCCGGGAAGGTTATAATCGACAACCTGCGCTCCGTCGGCATCGTCACGGTCATTGCTTCCGGAAATGAGGGGTTCATCGATGGCCTGAGCTTTCCGGCCTGTATCTCCACCGCCGTCAGTGTGGGCTCCACGACCAAATCCGATGTCGTCTCGTCCTTCTCGAACTCGGCATCGTTCCTTTCGCTTCTGGCTCCTGGGGAATCGATCACCTCGTCTGTGCCCGGTGGTGCCTTTGCTGTAGAGAGCGGGACATCGGCTGCGGCGCCCCACGTGGCCGGGGCCTGGGCTATCCTGAAGCAGGCAAAGCCCGCCGCGACGGTGAGCCAGATCCTGACCGCTCTGACGAGCACGGGCGTGCCGATCACCGATCCGAAGAACGGCCTTACCAAGCCACGCATCCGGGTAAATCTGGCCCTTCAGAACCTTGTCGTCACGGGCGTCAGCCTCACCCCCAGCCTGCCGAGCCCGCAGCCACCCGGCGCCTCGGTCCTCTGGACGGCCGCCGCCACCGGAGGTAGCGCCCCCCAGTGCCGCTTCTGGACGCAGCTCCAGGGGGGGGCCCTCATCCTCGCCAGGGACTACAGCTCCAGCAACACCTTCTTGTGGACTCCCACGGTCGCTGGAGACTACGTCGTCATCGTCTGGGCGAAGAGCACCGGCTCCACCGCCGCCTTCGAGGCCGACCGGGTGGTGGCATACACCATCGGTGTCTCGGGACCGCAGCTCCGGTTCTTCAACAATCTGATCGTAAACGGCCAACCGTTCACCGCGGAACTGCGATCCGCCCAGGGGAACATCTGGTTCTCATTCTCAGGGGTATTCTCGGCGTATCAATCGACGCAGCGAGTTCTCGGTCCCTTTGAGCTCCGCATCAACGGGGCGCTCGTCGGGACCTTCCCCGAGATGGTCACCCTGCCGACCACCGGCCCGCAGTTCTTCACCCTGGTCCTCACGCTTCAGGGTAGTCAGCCGGTCCTGGGGCTCCTCCAGGACGCGCCCCCAAACACTGCCGAGGTCCGAGAGCTGGACGTCGGCGCTGCCGTCCCCCTCCAGACGCTCGAACCAGATGAGCGTGGGAAGAGGGAGTTGAGATATGTGCCAATACGATGAGGGAGGCCAATATCAGCCGCGACTATAATCGTCAGTACACGCATCTGCAACTCTCCCCCTGCGGTGAGCAGCGGGTGAGGTCGTTTCGGAGGAGCCAGCCATAGATCGAAGCAGGCTTGGCGCGAGAGATCCCGCGGAGGTCGTCGTGCATGGAGTGGTCTGATTCGCCGGATTATCTTGGGGAGTTGGAGAAGTTTCTTGCCCCGCTCCGGAAGACGGTTTTCTGGGATTCATGTTGGCAAACCTACACTGATGTGACGCGCTTTCACCCCACCGCTGATTTGCTGAGGCTCTACACAACGATCGATGGAAAGCGTATTCTTGACAGCGGTTGCGGCAACGCCGGGCTCCTGATCTGCCTCCAGCAGGCGGGCGCGGCCGAATTGGTGGGGATCGAGGTTGACCCGAATGTTCACCGGCTCGCCAGTATCAGGACGTGTGGACTCCCACAGATCCGAATCCTCCAGGATGACGCGACGTCGCTCAGGCTGGAGCCGGAAAGCTTCGATATCGTCATCAGCTTCCAGGTAATTGAGCACGTCACAGACTACCAAGGCTATCTTCACGCCCAGGCGCGGCTGCTGAAATCAGGCGGTGTGTTGCTGGTTGCCTGCCCCAACAGGCTCTGGCCCTATGAAGCGCATAGCAGATTGCCGCTGATCCAGTATCTCCCACGCCCCTTGTCCAAAGCGATAGGCAGGTGTGCTGAGCGCGCTGCGTTCTTACCTCGTGGCCTGCGTGATCGAGGGCGAACCTCAACGCTGTACGAAACGGATTTTACCTATTTTCGACTCAAGCGGCTGCTGCTTCGGAGTGGCTTCGAGATTCTGGAGATAAACCATCCGCGCTACCTGATGGCCGAACTTTCCGTGCACGGTCTGAGGAGGCTTGCAGGTGCCATTCGACGTCTTCCGCTGCGCGTGCAGATCTATACCGCAATTCTCTTCTCAAAGGATTTGACCGCCGTATGCCGCAAGAGAACACCCAACTAATCGTTTTCCGCTTGGGATGCCGCGCCGCAAGACGTGCTAGCTCCCGGGGGCGACAGTTCTTGGGCATTACGGCGTTCCGGCGGGGGTCACCCAAAACGCTGCCACCGCGTCTTTCTCGAAAGCCATGCTGGAACCGCTGCTGCGGGCCCAGACGATGACGACGTAGTCCCCCGCTACAGTGGGAGTCCAGATGAAGCTATTGCTCGGGCTGTAGTCCTGGGCGAGGGTGAAAGGGCTCCCCTGCGGCTGCACCCAGAACCGGAATTCCGGTGCGGTCCCGCCGGTGGCGACGGCAGTCCAGAGGATGGGAGTTGTGACCGGCTGCGGGCTCGGGAGGTTAGAGGTGAGGGTCACACTCGTGACAGGGGTAGTCACCTGGAACGCCTGGCACAGGTCCGCCTCGTTGTCCGCGCTGGAACCGCTGCTGCGGGCCCAGACGCAGATGACGTAGGCTCCTTGCTGGGTGGGTATCCAGAGGAAGGTGGCGTTCGGGCCGTAGTCCTGGGCGAGGGTGAAAGGGCCGCCCTGAGGCTGCACCCAGAACCGGAATTCCGGCGCGGTCCCGCCTTTGGAGACGGCGGTCCAGAGGATGGGCGTCGTAACCGGCTGCGGGCTCAATAGGTTGGAGGTGAGGGTAACGCCGGCGACAGGGCGACAGTGGTCGGGAGCATCGGCGAAGACCTGCATCTCCGCAATGGACCACCACGTAAACGGGTCGCTACCCGTTTGAGTTAAACGGACATATCTCGCTAGTCTAGGAAGGAACACGAGATCGATCCTTGGATCAGCGTGGGAATACAGCGCGCGAAGCAGTCGCACCTGCATCCCTGACATGTCCTTGACCTGAATCCAACGGACCTCGTCGAGGGATACTTCTACACGAAGCTGCCTGGAATAGTCGGAACTAAAGGGTCCTGGCAAGAGTTCGACCGCGGCAACACACGTGTCTTGGCCAAGGTCCACCTCGAAAAATTGTCCGGGGCGCTGGGCTTCCCCGCTCGTCCATCTGGTCGCCGGGTTTCCGTCAAAGGCCTCACGGGCCACGCCCTGCAGATTGCTAACAACTGCGCGCCATTTGGTGGAAGGAATTGGCGCCAGGGACGAGGGGATCTGGGTCGGGGTGATCCCATTACGCCAATCGGCGTACGCCCCGCGAAAGAGTCGCCAATCCTGGACGCTTGCCGCATACGCCACGTTCCCCAACACCATGAGGTACACGACCGCGTGGGACAGCCGTGGGGCAGAGGCCGTCATACGCGAGATTGCCGGGGCAGCCAGGAATACGAGGCTGGGCGCCAATGGCAAGAAGTAGCGATAGAAGAACTGACCTGAATAGACCACCAGCATGCCGAGATAGAGACCGAGCCAGAGCAGGTGCAGCGTGAAGGCAGGGTTTCGCCATCGCCGGTTGAAGACCGCAAACAGCCCAAGCCCTTGAGCCCACATTAGAAAATTCTGCTTAAAGAATGCGAAGGACTGCCCTGCCATAAATTCTGGAAGGTGATGCTTTTGCGACATTATCTTGAGCGTGGGCAGCAATCCGACCGCCCATAACCCACTGAAAAACAGGGCGGCGGGGGCGACGTTGCCGAAGATTATCCCTCCCAACCACTGGCGGATGGACATACCTGCTCGATGGATCAGCAGAAAGGCGGGAGCCACGGCGAGAAGCGGGGCAAGAGCAATCCGGGTCATCAACGCAAGGAGCATCATCAGACACAGCAGCAGGCCAGTTCTGAGGCCCGGGGCAAGGAAATAGCGGTAGATTGCGTCCAGGCACGCGATCGCCATAAGCATTCCTGCAGCGTCGGTGCTCGGATTGGCCATCCGTGCGATGACGATGACGTGCCCCAAGAACGCGAGGCCCAGTAACATCCTCGCTCTCTTCTCCACTCCGACCCATACGCGCAGCATACGGTTCAGGAGCCAGAAGGTTCCAAGCGTCGCCATGATGCTGAGCGTCACAAAGCTCAGGATCGTGTCACCGATGACCAGCCGCAGTGCTGCAGTCATCAGTGGGACAAGAGGATTCTGGGCATGGGCGTAGGTCGGCAGCCAGGAGAAGAGGCCGGAAATGTCGCGGGTAAGAACCGCGCGATAGATCCCGTCAGCATAGAAGCAATACCAATCCGGACATTCGCTACATGTGGGGCAATGGAGGAGATCGGTCCACCACCACAGGAGGGAGAGTGCCACTCCAAACCCGAACACCAAAACGGTTTGCCACCAGGAGGCCAGAAGGCCAGAAAGCGATCGCTCTATCTGTCGGATTTCTGGCCGGCTTGAATGATTCATAACGTCTGCGGCAGGTTATCCAGCCGAGCGGAAAGCAATATGACCGTTTTACCACGAATACGACGGCTATTCGCGGGCAGGGCTCCGGCGCCGTCCCCTACGTAATTAGGCCTCGCTTCTTCAACTCGAGGTGGGCGAGATCAAAGGTATCGCTTGTTTGCCGATCTCGCACCCAGCGCACGAGGTCGTCAACCCCGTCGGCGAAGTGGATTCGAGGCACGAAACCAAGACGCTCTTGAATCTTGGCGATATCGGCGAAGCAATGCCTGATGTCTCCCTGCCGATACGCGTCCTCGATCTTCGGCTGAATATTCAACTCAGGCCCTAATTGCTTCATCAGAACCTCAGCAACCTCTAAAATCGTAGTTTGCCGACCGGTTCCAACATTGAATACGTCGTAATCGGCGTCGTGTTTCTCCATCGCCAGCAGATTGGCCTGAATGATATCCGAGACATGAATGAAATCCCGACTCTGTAATCCGTCTTCGAAGATAACCGGGGCCTTTTGATTCAAAAGCCGCCCGCAGAAGATTGCAGCCGCGCCCGTGTACGGATTCGAAAGAGCCTGCCGCGGACCATAGATGTTGAAGTACCGAAGGGCGACGGTCGGGATGCTGTAGGCCAGTCCCGCGCTGAGGAACATCTCTTCGTGGTCACGTTTCGTAATCGCGTAAATGGATGTCGGAAAGAGGGGCTTCGTCTCAGGGGTCGGAACCGGGCCGACGGGAAGCTCGCACCTCGGACACCGAACCTCCCACTCTCGGGCTCTGAGCTGTTCGAGGGAGCGGAGCTTTGGATGGACGGTACCACATTCTTCACACGAGTACGCGCCCTCACCATACACTGACATCGAGGAAGCAACGATCACTTTCCTGATCCGATGTTTCTCCTTTGCGATGACGTCAAGCAGATTTGCGCCACCCAGGGTATTCACTTCTGCGTACTCGGTGATCTCATACATCGACTGACCGACTCCGACCTTTGCTGCGAGGTGAAAGATGACGTCCACACCCTGGATGGCTTTCTTGAGGGCCTCCCGGTCCCTCACATCCCCCGTTATGAAGTGGGCGCCGGGATTCAGGTACCCCGGACGGCGCCTCTCGACTCCATGCACCTGAACCTCGAGACTGTCAAATATCCTGACGGAATATCCTCGCGCTATCAACTCATCGACAAGGAAGGACCCAATGAACCCGGCGCCGCCCGTGACCAGCACGCATTCCGACATTGGTCTTCTCCCCCCCTTTATCCCCGTCCCATCTTGAGGCGTCTCCTGACCGCAAGAACGAGTTCCTTTACGCTCCCTTCGGAAAGGTAGTATAGTGCCTGCCGGACATCGTGTTTCGCCTGGCTCTTGGCCTCTTGAACATGATCGAACTCGCCGCGCAGCCTTCCAATCAAGTCCGGCGACTTCTTCAGCTTGAACGGCCTCTCACAGAAGCCGGCGAGGGGTTCGATGGTCTTATTCCAGTTGAACTCTTGCCGGACCAACTCCTGCGCGTTCCGCCCCTTCTCCTCAATTTCTTCTGGGTGACTGAGTATGCGCTCAACCACCTGCTTGATCCGGTCTCTGTCATCCGGATTCACCAGCCAACCCGCTCGGTATCGTTCGATATATGGGGCCAGCGCGGAATAGTTTTGATAGACCACCGGAAGGCCGCACCACATGTACTCGACGGTTCTCGTTGTGAATGCGAGTTCCCGCTCCGGATTTCGTTCCATCGCATCGAACGCAACCGACGAATGGCGATACACATCGAGTACCTCTTCGCGTGGGAGCATGCCGGACAACGACACGCGGGGAGAAGAACGGAAACGATCGAAAAGCTCCTGAAGCCTTCCGGGGGGAATATTCACATAGGGGTGCTTGCCGCAATAGACGGAGAGTGTGCCCTTGCCGCGGGCTTCGATGGTCTCCACAAGCGCCTCGAGTCCAATGGTCGGGTTGTGCCAGGGAAGAAGGACCCCCCCGTAGACAAACCGAATCTCTTTCGGCTTTTCGAAGGAAGGGAGATCCGGTGACAGTGAGATCGGAATCACCTCGATGCGCGTGGATCTCAAGTCGCACCCACTCAGCATCATCCATGGATAGAAATAAAACTGCTGCCGCTCAGCGGGACAGGTAAAAAAATCACCCTTGTGAAAGGCCTCGATCTTCATCTGCTTTAAGGAATCGTAGTTTGGATTGTCCTGGTACATCGTCTCCAGCATGATTGGACCATGAAGATCTAACGCAGTCGGGAGATGAGTGGTATCGATGGAATAGACTGTCGGCCAGTGCTGAACTACCAGCACGTCCGGCGATAGGTCGCTGATGACCTGGTTGATGTTCTCAGATGTAAAGAGGCGGAGGTTCTCGATGCTTCGAACCTTATCCCTTCGGCCCGATTCGACCTTCATGAGGGAAGCGCTCGGCATCAAATAGGAGACCTTGAACCCCCTCGATTCCAGTCCTTTCCCAAGTCCCCACGCCCGTAAACCCGCTCCTGTCGTGGGCAGACCCAGGAAGGGGAGGAGGTCTCCGGATACGACAGCGATGTGCTTGCTCACGGTCGCGAGTCCCGTGACCAGAATAGGAAATTGATAATGCGCGTGGACAACCGGCGCTTCTCCAGATTCAGAAACTCATCTAAACGGCGCATGTAGTCTTGAATCAATCGCTCCAACAACTGGTTCCGCTCGTCTAGCACCGCGATCTTGCCGCGCGCCTCCGCGAGCTGGCCATCCCTGGCCTGCACGAGGGCCTCGAGCTCCCTCACCCGCGCGCGCAGCGTCTCCCCCTCCTGCCGGGCCTCGGCGAGCTGCACACCGTGAACAGTTGCTGTTTCGCGCTGTAACCGGTACAAGTCTTCGATCAAGTTTTCATACCCAATCAGTTGTTCCTTCATAAGGCCCCCTTCCTTGAAAAACTTCTCCTCCAGCCCAAACGACCGGACGAGCTTCCGTTGCAAGCTCCAGTAGTTTGCATCATGCATGCTTGGCCGAAACGGCTGCCGAAAAAGGGAAAAAAGTTTTTCGTCATCCAGCTTTCTCCGACGCTGGATATCGTGTCGTTTGACCTTGAGCTGGTCAAGGCAGGTGAAAAACTCATTGATCGCTTCGAGGTAAGACGTGCGGTATACCGGGTCAATGCTGGCCTTCATCGTGGACAGGGACAATGCCGGAAGGAGCACCTGTTCAAGATTCGTGTCCGAGTAGTTCTTGAAGACGTTGAACAAACCATTGCGTTCGAGGAGTTTCTTGCGTTCAGCTTGCGAGAGGGCAGCAGTCCCCTGGCCCTTGTGGAAAACGATAGCAGTCGGGCAATAGAGTACCTGGAACCCTAAGAGCCACAATCTCCATCCAAGATCGACGTCTTCGAAGTAGGCAAAATAGTCCTGGTCAAAGCCACCCACCTCAAGGAAGATGTCCCTTCGAATTAACATCGATGCCGCTGAGGCAAAGATCGTTAACTGTTCGTGTGAAGAGCCTGCAGAAACAGGTTGTCCCATCCCTAGATGATGTCCATGACCGTGAAAGTTCAAGATCCCGCCGTCGTAGTCTATCACATGACCGTCCCAACTCACGATTCTCCCGGCCGCACACACCACGATTTCGGTGTCGATCTTTGGAGACTCGATCGATCGCGTCAGCTCAGTCAGCCACTCGGGATGCACGCGTGTGTCGTTATTCAAGAACGCGAGGTATTCTGATTGGGAACACCCGGCCCCCTGGTTGCACGGACCTGCAAAACCTTCGTTTTTCTCATTTCGGACGACCGTGGCCTCCGGATAAGATTCTCTGACGTATTCCACCGAACCGTCCGTTGACCCGTTGTCAACCAAGATGATCTCTCTTTTATCTGACGGGTAGTTCAGCGCACGGAGAGAGCGAAAACACTCCTCCAGATGGGCCCGTCCATTATGGGTTGGTATGATAATCGAGACCGTTGGGGATCGCATGAAGCTCTTTCCCGGCCACACCCAATAGCGACACCAGCCGGCGCGCGCAAGGTCAGGGAAGCGCGTTCATCACGTCAGCGCGCGTCTCGCCGACCTTCCAACTCGCGTGGTTCAGCCACTTCGCGATAACCAGGATCGCGTAGAGCCCCCGTACACCAATGACCGTTCCATCGGGTATGCGACTTTCTTGGACCACCTTCTCCATGTCCGCACGGTTGATCAACGGTTCCTCGCACGACCGGATACATGTGACAAAAGGCACTCACGGTGTGCTCCTTTCCGGCGGCTCAGGGGTGACCTTCGTGTGATCGCGCAGGCAGCGTTATCCGATCACGGTGCGAGCTAACTCGGTCGGTTTCAGGCGCTTTCTCGGGCAACGACATCGGACACTCCCTCAGCAGAATCACCCGGAGCTGATTTCTAGCCAAAACATCTCTCACTGCGGTTGGGCCCGCGTTCGTTGTCGGTCCTCAAGGTACGCCTCCAAGGCGTCGCGCCAGTGGCGAAGGTCATCGAGACCGAGGGATCGCAGGTTGGCGTTGTCGAGGACGGAATAGGCGGGCCGCTTGGCGCGGGCGCCGAAGGCGGCGCTGGTGGTCGGCTCCAGGCGCGGCCTGAGGCCACTTAGCTCGAAGATCGCCGCGGCAAACTCATACCAGGAGCAGACGCCGTCGTTCGTAATGTGGTAGAGCCCGTATGCGCCGGTCTCAACCAACCGCCTGACCTCCCGCGCCAGCTCCTTGGCAGACGTCGGTGTGAGAACCTGGTCGTCCACGACCCGAATCTCTTTTCCCTCGCCGGCCAAGCGGAGCATCGTCTCGATGAAGTTCCCACCCTTGCCGCTGCTCCCGGCGATTCCATAGAGGCCGCACGTTCGGATGATGAAGTGCCGGTCGTGGATGGCCCGGATGAAATACTCTCCCGCCAGCTTGGAGACCGCGTAGGCGCTCAATGGCGCGGGCGGGTCGGCCTCGGCATACGGCCGCCTCAGGCGCCCGTCGAAGACATAGTCGGTGCTGAAGTGGACGAGGATCGCCCCGTGCGCTCGCGCCCATTGGGCAAGATGCCGCACGGCCAAGGCGTTGACTTCGTACGCCTTCGCCGGAAACTCTTCGCATTCATCGACCCGATGGTAGGCCGCGGTGTTCAGGATCAGGTCGGGGACATGCCGGTCAAGCACCGCTTCTGTCTGTTTCCGATCGGTGATATCCATGTCGGCATGCGTCATGGGGATGAGGTCGTGGTCCGAATAGACCTGCCGCAGCTCCTGCGCCAACTGGCCGTCTGCGCCGATCAAGAGCGTCCGCACCGCGCCCTCAGAATACCGAGCCGATCCGCTTAACTGTTGATTCCATCTCGCACAGCAGCGTCATCCACTGAATGTTGTAGTATTTCGGATTCAGGAAGTCGGTGTAGCCTTCCTTTTGGATCATCTGAACCATCCGCTCGACCGATTCCTTGATCGGGACAGTAGGCTTGAAACCCAAAATCGTCTCGATCTTCTGCCCGGAGGCACGGTAACTTCTGGTCCGATAGTGGGAATAGTCCACTTCGATTTCGACCTTCTTGATCGGCCTGAACGCCTCCCGGACCCAGTGGGCCAGCTCCAGGATCCGGTAGTTCTTGAACACCAGGTTGAAGATCTGACCGCGCACCTTGTGCTCGGGCGCCTCGACGCAGCAAATATAGGCTTTGGCGGCATCAGATACGTCCACCAGAGGACGCCACATCTCGCCACCACAGAAGACCTTCAGCGCCCCTTTCATCCACGCATCCTTCACAAAGGTATTGACCACGAGGTCATACCGCATCCGCGGACTAAAGCCGTAGAGCGTTCCCTTCCGGAGAATGACCGGGCAGAATCGCTCATCGGCCATCGCCAGCAGAATCTGCTCGGCCTCGTAGTTGGAAACCGCATAGGCCGCTCTCGGGCTGACGTCCGTGCTCTCATCCTGAAGCACGTCCTCGGCATACAACCCCTTATCGTAGATGGAACAGGTCGAGGCGAACACGAACCGCTTGATGCCCCGCCGCTTGCAGGCAGTGGCCAGCACCTCGGTCGCGACGGTGTTCATCTCGTGGTTCGCTGTCGGGTTGTACTCGGCCGTCGGGTCGTTGGAGAGACCCGCCAGGTGGATGACCGAGTCGATCCCATCCAGGATCGCCTCGTCGAAATACCGAAGGTCACCCTGGATCAGCTCGACCTTGTCACGGACCTCCCGCAGGCCCTCCTCGCCGAAGAACAGCTTGTCGAATACCCTGACGGCCTCCCCTTTGTTCAGGAGTTCCCGCACCAGGACACATCCTACGTACCCCGCGCCACCCGTGACGAGGATCATCGTCCCTTGACCTCCCAAACATACCCGAAGGAGTCGGGGGGGACCCGGACCTCATCGGGGTTCCCCCGATTATAGACCTCGCTCGCAGTGCTGATCAGTTGCGTATTGTCCTCAAGGGCCATCCAGCCGTGAAATACCCCTGGTGGCACGACGATAAGGCTGGGATTGTTTGTGCCGATGACCACCGTGTTCATCTCCTGGTAGGTGGGGCGGTCCGGCCGATCGTCTCGAAGGGCGAACTTGGCTGACCCGTTGCTGATGAAGAACCAGTCTATCAACTCCTTATGCTTGTGGAAGGCGCGGATGGTCCCTCTGGCTACGCTTCCGACCACATAGACCTGACCGAACTTCGTGAAGTGTGAATCCGTCGCGCGAATGATCTCGATCAGGTATCCCCGGTCGTCCACATGCGCGACCAACGGAACCACCTTCACGCCCTCGATCATGGTCCCTCCCTCTTAAAGGTAGAGAAGCGTCATTGCGTTACCGCGCGGCGGTCGAGCCTCGCCTAGCGTAGCCTTCGTTCCGACCGTAATCCTGCCGCAGCCTTATTGAGGACCTCCTCGAATTCCGCCGCACGCACCTTGAGGTCTGACAGCCTCGCCTCCAGGGAGCTGGCTCGCATCCGAAGGCTATCCCACCCGGATTCCTCTGGCGTAAGTGGCGGCTCCATCTGGTCTGGACCGTCTAAGGAGCCGCGCTCCAGGGTGGGCTTATCGTCGGACCGGAGCGGAGGCACAGAGGCGTCAATGGTCGCCACCTCTGCCGCTGCCCTTTCACTTTCCAGCTCGGCCATGAGACGGCGATTCGCCTGCTCACGATCACAGGCCCTAGTCTCAAGGACGACCACTGCGGCTCGCGCAACGAACAGTTCCTCTTCGAGACGCTTCAGACGAGCAGCCTTCCCAGGAAGCCGGGCGCTCATCTCGTCTCGCTCGGCGAGCAGACGCGTCCTCTCTTTCACCTGTTGCGGTGAGCCGTCATCGGACGCTGCAAGACCCAGGTTGAAGGAACCGATGCTAAGGCCGAAATCAAGGGAGGGAGCACCCCGCGTCCGGGGCCTTCCGCCATTTCGCTGGAGATAGGCCCAGTAAGTTTCCCTTAGCTTGGCCGTCAACAGCATCCACAGCGCCTTTGGGATCAGATAGACCAATCCAAGCGGCAAGAGGAAGTTGTTCACGCGGGCGGTAAGGGGCGAGTAGAAGACGGTCTTCGCGGAACGGACCTCCCTCACCGCTGTCTCTCCTTGGGGGACCCCATCTCGCCGGGCCCGGTCGGCGAGCCAGCAATACAGGTGATGATACGCCTGAACCTGAACCGCCCAATCGTGCCTAGCCCGAACAAGCTCGTACCCGCCCTGGGCGATCCGGTCGCGCAGCACGGTATCGGTGAGGATTCGGACGACCGTTTCGGCGAAGGCGTCAGGCTTATCCGCAATCATTGCCTCAGTTCCGTGGGTCACCTCAAAACCGGCCAGAGCGACCGAACTGCCCACCACAGGCCTCTTCATCGCCATGGCTTCCACAATCTTGCCTCTCATGCCCGTCCCAAGACGAATCGGCGCCACGAAGACCGCGGCCCTGGCCAACCAGGGGCGAAGGTCTGTCACCCTCCCGGTCACTACGACATTGTCAAGACGCCCCAACTCACGCACGGCGTCTGACGGATGACTTCCGACAATGTAAAACTTTGCCTTCGGGATCTTCTGCAGGATGATGGGGAAGATCTCCCGGACAAAATAGACGACGGCGTCCTCATTTGGATGGTGCTCATAGTAGCCGGTGTAGACCATTGACTCCGGCTCGGGCTGCTGCTCGTCAGGCTGGAAATACTCAGTATCCACGCCCATGGGGCTCACTCCCATCGGCAAGTCAGGAGAGAATCTGAGGATGGCGTGGGCATCTTCCTGACACATGGTGAGGATCGCATCGAACTTCCGAAGCGTATTGATTTCGTAATTCAGCATGCTCAGGCCACGAAGAACTTGTCCCCACCATTCCAGACTCAAAGGCGTCTGGAGTGACGCCGCCCGGAACAGCCTTGCAAACTGGACCTCGAGGTGCGTCAACACCTGGGGGATCGTTACGATTTTTGGCAGCACGGCGGCGCTCTCGATATACTCCACCTGGCAGAGGTCGTATGCCTGGGTCGCCAGCTCCCTGGATACAGCTAGGGCCATCTCGGGGTTCAGGTACCCCACTAGCCCGCGTGGTTTCAGGCAAAGAGGGTTATAGACTCCGAGGTTGTGATCTCTGAGGATCACCTCCACTTTTCGACAAAACCTCGCGATGGCTGGTATGTGCTCGCGATCCTCCTCGCGGACGATGTATGACAGAAGGCTAATGTGATGATACGCCGAGAGCCCTTTGATGAGGTGATACATCCGCACGCCGCCCGCATGGACGCCTAGGCTTGGAAGACGGGCCGTAATGAAGAGAATATTCAGCGGTCGATTCACCACACGTCACCTCTACCGGTAACTGACGTTGATTCGATTCCCCTTAAACTCCAACACTGGCCTCAGAACGGGATAGAGGACCTCCGCAAAGCTTCGCACCTCACCACGCCACAGTCCCGCCATGAGCACTGCATACTTTCGCGGGGACAGAAGGTCGTACAACATGTCCAATAACGTATATTTCTCGCCCGCCAGCCGCCACCCGAACCCCTCTCTCTGACAGCGCCGGATCAGGTCCTTGAGGTCAAAATCGTGAGAGTGCACGACCTTCACTTCGCTCCGATACAGGATCTTATATCCTCTTGCGACTGCGGCCTTTTGCCATCTCTTGTCCTCCATGATGGGCGCCTCGCCGAACGGCAGCTCCTCCCAGACCTGCCTCCGGATTGCGGCGTTCACTGTAGAGAACCCAATGCCGTCGTAACGGGCGATCCACCGCTCGGACAGCCTGCTGAAGTAGAAGAGGGAGCCGCACGAATTCCAGAAGAACCGGTGAGCGCGGCCGCGTTCCTGGATGCCGCCTTGCACAGCAGCGTATTCACCGCTCAGGATGAGCGGCTCGATGAGCCCGATCAACCACTTCTCACCGCAAGGGATGGCATCGCCATTCAGAAAGACGAGGTGCTCCCCTCGTGCGAGGCTCGCCCCCAGGTCGCGAGTGAGTCCGTGGTTGAAGGAGGCCGGCGGGATGCAATGCAGGCGGACGGGGAACTGCCTGATGATGTTGAGGGTCTCTTCGCCGGACCCGGAATCGACGATGATCACCTCGAAAGGGAACGGAACCTCCTGCCGAAAGATCTGGGTGAGGCAGGACCGTAGCATCTCCCCTTCATCCTTGTTGGGAATCACGATCGACACCAATGGCCGTGACACCTCTGCGCTCATCACGAACCTCTCTTGAAGGCGATGCGAAACAACGACCAGGCTTGGCCATGCGCCCGAAGCGGCTGCGCAGTCATTAGCCCTTGGACAAGCCCACTTAGATACCCGATCCAGGTCTGCCGCCGGCAGAGGAAGTAAAAACCTGCTGAGTTGGAGGCATGAGACGTCATCAGCTCGCGCACGTGAGAGAACCTGGCATGCTCCAGGAGCTTCTCGGCGATGAACCGCGTGCCCCGGTGAATGAGGTCGAAGTAGGCTTCCGACTTGCCCTGCCAGTAGAACCGGCGGAGGAACCAGTCCCGACTGAGCCGGTCCGCATGAACCGTGTGGCGGACCGATGCACCAGGGACATAGAGAATGGTCCAGCCCGCCCGTTCGATGCGGTAACACAGCTCGATCTCCTCATACGACATGAGCGATCGTCCCTTGCGACCGAACGAAACCGAGAACAGCCCGACCCCCCGGAAGACCGTTTTCCTGAAGGCGATGTTCACCCCTCTTGGGTACTCGTTGTAGGTGAGGGGAACCGGCTCGCTGCCTTTGTCAAAGACCGAGATGTAGGTTTGAAGGCTCGCGGAGAACCAGGGTGGCAAATCGCCTTGGAGGAGCGGGATGACCGGTCCGCCGGCACAGGCTACCACGGGGTCTTCAAGCGCTGAGACCAGCGAGGCCAGCCATCCATGGTCCGGCACGGCATCGTCATCGATGAACGCCACGATCCGACCATTAGCATGCCGGATCCCGGTGTTCCGTGCTGAGGAGAGGCCCAATCGATCTTCCCGAATGTAACGGACGCGCCCTGGATACCGATCGAGCAGGTCGCCGACCCGGTCCGGGGTGTCATCGGTTGAGGCATTGTCCACTACCAGGACTTCGTACGGCCCGGCAGGAAGCTGTTGTGCCAGGATCTCCGGCAGGCCTTCGGAGAGCAACCTGCCGCGGTTATGGGTGCAGACGATTACCGTCGCCAGCACCTCCCCGTTATGGCCCGTCATGTCTCCTCCCCTTTCTCCCCCGGGACAGGAGCGCTTGCAAGCGGGCGGCGGGGGTCCGTTCGGCCTCATCAACGCGGCGGAGGAGCCCGTCCCGTTCAGCGATCAGTTCACCAATCGTCTTCTCAAACGCGGCGAGCTGTTGGGCCAGCGCGGCACTGGCCCGCTCCTGAGTAGCAAGCCGCTCCTGGAGGGCCCGGCTGCTCTGCTGAAGCAGCATCTCCTTTTGGTCCACAGCGCGTCCGGCCGCCAGCAGACGCTCCTCCATGGTCCGCATATCGCCCAGCAGACGCTCCTCCAGGGTCCGCATATCGCCTAGGCGGGCCTCGAGGTCGAGGATCTTCCGATCGCGCTCCGCGAGTCGTTGGCGGAGGAGATCGACCTCCTCCGCGAGTCGTTGGCGGAGGAGATCGATCTCCCGATCGCGCTCAATTACCTGCCGATGCTGATGCAACAACAGATCTTGAGGGTTGTGATCCGGAGGCGGGATCGGCCTGTGACAGTCCACGACCTCTTGATAGATCTTCTCCAGTTGATTGGCATGGTCATCCATTGACGTCACTCCTGCCGCCGTAGCAGCGCGTTTCAGTCGGGTCAGGGCCGACGGATTGACCAGCAATGATTCGATCTTGTTGGCGAGATCGCGTCCGTCCCCATAATCGAACAATAGGCCGGCATCGCCCACACGCTCACAAAACGCCCCTCTGTTAGGAACGATGACCGGCAGTCCTATTTGGAGCGCCTCATCCAGAACGAACGAGTAGGTCTCCCAGCAGAGCGACGGGAAGACGGCAAGGTCCAGCCCCGCTGAGCGGAGATCGCGATAGTTATACTCACCATGGAAGATCACCGGCAACCCCTCGGCAATCCGATTCAACCGCCCCTGATAGACCGGCTCACCCAGGGGGCCATATATGTGCCATTCAACCTTGTTTGTGATCGGGACCAGCCTGGCTGCTTCGAGGAGGAGGTGTACCCCCTTCTCCGGTGACAGGTATCCCCAGTACCCCACCTTGAGCGGCGCGTCAGGGAGACCTGGGTCCGGTGAACCAGTCCGCCAGGGCCCGCGGACCGGCGACCCCAACGGCACCACCTCGAGCCGATCGAGCGGGAGCGGGACAATCTGTTGGAGAAAGATCCTCTGCGCCTGGGACGGGACGAGGAGGCGGTCGGCCAACTGGAGCTCTCGCTTGAGGGTTTGCTGGCGAAATTCCAGCTCCTGCTCAATCTCGCCGATCCGTTGCCAGGAGTCTCGATCCACACACGAGACGCAAGGCGGGGTCCGATCAGCGCAGAACACCTCGTCTAATCGCAAACGATGGTGGCGCGAGCAGGCAATCCACTGATCGTGGAGGGTCACCACTGCCGGGATCTCGAACTCGCGACAGATCGCGACAAGATTATCAGTGAGTCGCCTCCAATGCTGAAGGTGAACGACATCTGGCCGCCAGAAATCGAGGAGTTTTCTGACCAAGCCTTCGGCAATCGGATCGTAGGCGGACGGCCTGAACCCCATGCGCCGCGGAAGACCGATCAGGCGTGCGATTACCACGCCACGGTCCTCCCCGACAGCAATCGACGCCTCGGGACAGTCCCAGTTCGAGCCGGCCACGACGATGCAGGTGTGTCCCCGTGCGATCAGCCTTTGACCGAGCGCCTGCGTGTATAGTTCTGTACCGCCGATCAACTCTGGTGGGTAGCCGTGGACGAATTGCAAGATCTTCATGCGCGCCTTGCCTTACCCATGTGCGACCGGGATTATCGTTCCTGTCGGTTCCTTCCTTTGGGCCGATCCCATCGCTGGAGGAAGGCTTGCAGACGGGCAGCGGGCGTCCGCTCCATCTCCATCAACCGTCTGGCGAGCTCGTCGCGGGTTTCCGTCAGGTGATTGATCATTCTCTCTAGTTCCCGGACCTGCGCCACTCGAGCATTCTCGCGGGAGGACAGTTGCCCGAGAAACTGCTCGCGCTCCGTCTCGCGCTCCTCAGCGATAGTAGCGAGCCGGGTCTCCAGCTCGGCGCGCTGGGCCTCGGCGGCCTCCCACCGGGCGCGCTCCTCCGCCAGGCGGGCGAGGTCGGCCTCCCACCGGGCGCGCTCCGCCTCGCGCTCCTCAGCGATAGTAGCGAGCCGCGTCTCCAGCTCGGCGCGCTGGGCCTCGGCGGCCTCCC
>Ga0209751_10001212_pt1 | contig 26801 bp, 23 predicted proteins | sample RifCSP13_1_FD_184019 | JGI IMG/M metagenome (GOLD analysis project Ga0209751, IMG submission 184019) | Soil microbial communities from Rifle, Colorado - Rifle CSP2_sed 13_1 (SPAdes) (version 2) | ecosystem: Environmental > Terrestrial > Deep subsurface > Rock core/Sediment | place: Rifle...
ATTATGATAGGGGTTGTGATCGACAATTGGCCATAAGAAATATTACATGCAAGATGAGCTGTCACCAAATAAGCGCTACAAGCCGTAGAGAGATTCGGCGTTGCGGAAAAGCAACTGCTCCGCAACTACATACGCCTCAGATTCAGTCAGCACACCTTCGAAAACCAGCTCGTCAAGCACTTGCCCGAGCCCTGCCCGGCCCACGATTGCGCCTAACCAGAACAGCTCCGGCACGCTGAACCCGTCCGAGGCGAATAACAGCTTGCTGGTCGGGGCCAATCCGAGCAGCTGGGTCAATAACAGGTGGGACTCGCTCAGTGCGAAGGGGATCGCCAGGGACAAATCCACAAACACGTTCGTATAAATGCTGGACAGATAAGCCGCCTCCCGCACGAATGGATATCCCATGTGCAGGATCACCCACGGCACCCGGTCATACTTACCACTCTCGAGCAGTGGCCGGAAATGAAGCGGGTTCGCAGTGCGCAAATCGACATCTGCATCTCCAAAACCCGTGTGAAACTGGAAAGGCATACCCTGGCGGCCGGCGATTTCCAAAGCCCGCAGCACCAGGATATCGTTGACCGGCGGGATTGCGAGGCGAATGCTCCCTTCTCGGCTGGCTTGCTCCTTCACCGGATTGAAAGCCTTTCTAACTTCATCCATTGGCCAGGCCTGGATGGCCAGTCCGGTGCGGTAAGCAATAATGCTTTTCAGTGCAACAAAGCCAGCTGATTGAGCGCCTTCGACCTCGGCGACGAAGGCGTCCAGCACCTGGTCAAAGGTATCTTGCTTCAAGATCAGTTCCTGGGCGAGCGTTTCCAGCCGCAAGATAGGTTCGACCCGGCAGGGGAGCAAGGCCTTCAATTCTTCGTGGCTTAAACTTTCCTGGCCGCGGAAGCCATAGTCCATTAGCATAATGGAAATGTTGGCATCCCGGATCAGCCTGCCAGACCACTCACCCAGGCCCATCCAGTCGCGTTCCGCCAGGATTGCTTCAGGCCTCGGCTCGCAGCCAAGGAAGCTGGCTAATGCCTTGATTGCAAACCGATAGAACAGCGTATTGGGAACATGCGTGAGAATCAGAGCTGGCTCGCGGCTCTCGGTGAAGAATCTCAGCCAATCCTGCGGGGTGGCTGGTGGCTGGCGGTGCAGCGAATGGGCGTGATGATCGATGATCGGGATAACAGACAGGTCAAGGGGCATATTTTATTTGGGTTTACAAGGTTTCCTGGAGACCACCAAGCCCACCCTCCGGTTAAAAAGTGTAGATGTGGTGTTTAATCTCAAAATCGACATCCCCATCTACGAAAGCCTGGTATTCAGAACGCTTGACTGCCAGGAAGGATTTCGCCAGCCGCGCGCCGAGAGATTCCATTAGCAATCCATCCTTTTCCAGGTTGTCTAATGCCTCGGACAGGCTGGTTGGAAGCCGGTGGATGCCCCGGCGCTTAAGATCCTCTTCGCTGAGATCACCTGGGTCGACCAGCATTGGCTCGCCAGGATCGAGCTTTCGATCCAGGCCATCCAGGCCAGCAGCAATCACCGCGCCTAACGCCAGGTAGGGGTTGTTGCTTGCGTCAGAGGCCTTCAATTCAAAATTGATCGAAGCCGCCTCCTGTCCCCAAAATGGCGAGGCGATGCGCACCGCGCCTTCCCGGTTGTCAGGCCCCCAGGCAGTGAAAGCGCTGGCCCACATGTGCGGCTTGATCCGGCGGTAGCTGTTATAACTCGGAGCGGTAAGAGCGACCAAAGCCGGCAGGTGAGCCAGGATCCCAGCGATGAAGTGATACCCAAGTTCACTAAAATGATAGGGATCACGTTCACTCCAAAAGAGATTCGTCTTCATGGTGGGGTCCCAAAGACTTAAATGGATATGGCAGCCATTTCCTGGTTGATCTGGGAATGGTTTGGGAGCAAATGAAGCCAGCAGACCATGATTGCGGGCCACGCTGCGCACTGTATCCCGGTAATAAATCTGGTTATCGGCGGCTGTTAATGCCTCGGCGGGCCGGATCGTGAGTTCATGCTGGCCTGGACCATACTCCGGGTAATACGAATCGATCGGGATTCCCAGGGTCTCGAACGTGCTGACCATGTCGTCAATTACCCCGGCAGACTCATGCATGCCAATTGTGCTGAAACAAAGTGCCTGGTCGGCTGCTAACCAATGGCCGTCCACCTCTTTGCACAAGATGAATTCGTTCTCCAACGACGCCTGGACAGTAATGCCATGTTCGGCGGCGAGGCTGACCATCCGCTTTAGGAAGCTACGCGGGCAGGCAGCCCAGGGTTGCCTATCGAGGGTCAAGAGGTCTGACAGCATGGCGGCCGAATGTGGAGCGAAGGGTAAGACCTTGAAAGTGGAAGGGTCAGGCACCAGGCGCACCTCTCCGACTGGTCCCATGCCCTCGAAAGGAACGAGATGATCAAGAATGTTGAAGGCTTGCATCGCCACTGTCAGGCCAATGCCACCTTCCATGCGGGATGCCAGTCCATCGACATGGCAGAGCTTGCCGCGAATGACGCCTCCGTTATCACAGTACAAAAAACGAATGAGGCGAACCCCGGCCGCACGCGCCTCTTGAACGATGTGTTCTTCCGTTTTCATAGACCACCTCAAGTTCCCTTAGAGAGTGTCTGAAAACTAAATTCAGTCAGTCTCTTACGGAAAGCTACGATCTGATCTCTATTCTCCGCGATTGACTCGATCAAGCCTGCTAGCAATGCAGCCCGAGGCACGATACTGTCTAACTCTAAATATTCGCCTGGGCTGTGATCCAGACCGCCAACCGGTCCTAACCCGTCGAGGGTCGGAATACCCAGCTCACCGATCAGGTTGCCATCCGAGGTACCTCCGGTTTGGACATCCTGAAATGTGAAACCGATCTGTCTGGCAACCTCCCTCGCCATCTCCACCATGTAAGCCGTTGCGGCGGTCTTCTCCATCGGCCCCTTTTCAATCCCTCCTGATATCTCGATTTGCGTGCCTGGAACCGTAGCTCGCAGTGCTATTTGGCGGATCAGCTGATCCAGGGCCTGGCCAGCTTCAGCAGTGACAAAGCGGGTATCCACATCCGCCCAGGCCAAATCGGGGACAACATTGGGCATGGTTCCGCCTCCAATCACCCCAACATTGACCGTTGTCCCCGGATGGTACCCATTAAGTCCGGTCAGATCCTGGATACAGCGCGCCAGTTCGACGATAGCGTTGGCACCTTTCTCGATCTCTACCCCAGCGTGAGCCTGTCGTCCATGAACAGTAAATCGGTATATAGCGCCGCCTTTCCGAGCGCTCACGATGTCACCATTCGCCCGGGCAGATTCGAGCACCAGCGCCGCATCCATCTGCCTTGCCACAGGCTGATAAAGCTGGCGCGAGACCTGCGAACCGACTTCCTCATCGGTGTTGAGAAAAAAGACGATCTGCTCAAAGTCACGGAATCCATCCTGCAATAGCGCCCGGACTGCGTATAATCCAACCAACAGCCCGGCTTTCATATCATTGACCCCAGGTCCCAGGATACGTTCCCCTTCTATCTGCATCGGTCGTTTGGCGACAGTACCATCGGGATAGACTGTATCCAGGTGACCGACTAGCATGATGCTTGCCTGGCCGCTGCCCTTTAAGGTCGCCATACAGCAATCGCCATATTCAGCCAGGGGGAATTCGGTAAGCTCAAAGCCGGCGGAATGCAGCCAACCGCGAAATATCCGCCCGACGGCATCCACACCGGCTTTGTTCGAAGTGCCGCAATCAATGTTCACCAAGAGGCTCAGTTCCTCCAAGAACTCGGGCAGATGTTCCTGGAGCCAGGCGGTCATTCTTTGAAGGGTAGCCATATGAGTAGGTTATGTCTTCAACTGGTATTCCCAATTAATGCTGTCCAGATAGCGGATAAATTCCACCACGGCGTCTACCAGGACTTTTCGCATCGCCGCGCCTTTCTCCTTCGTGCCTTTGGTGGGATCGCCTGTGGCACCCACATTTGTCAATTCATTGAACTTCCACTTAATATCCGCATTGGGCGGGAGATTGGGAACCACACCTTTGGCATATTCCATCTCGACGAGATGCGGGAAAAGTTCAAGGCAGATGCTGGTTTCCCCCTCGCCAGCGTGACCCAATCCATTCCACACCTCAAAAGTACCGGGGGGCAAGAGTTCACCGGCAGTAACCCACCAGGCATCCTGGACCGCGATTTTCATATCCGGGTGAGCAACCTTGAAGCTGCGGGCAGCGACTTCGATCGGGCCGCTGTTGCCGTCATGGCCGTTGAAAATAAACACCCGGCGAAATCCCTCGCGGTAGCAAGAGTCCAGGACATCCCGGATCAAGGCGATCAAGGTCTCGTATTTGACCGAAACTGTGAATGAGAAATCTTTATAGTGTTCGCTCATACCGTAAAAGTAAGGTGGCAAGAGCAAGAGATCGTCAAAATGAGCTGCCACCTCTTTAGACAGCATATAAGAGACAAAACAATCTGTTCCAAATGGCAGGTGATTACCGTGATTTTCCAACGCTCCAAGGTTAAATATAACCTTGTTAAATTGGTGCAGCTTGTATTTATGCCCGTTTAACTCTTCTGCCTGATAGACTGTCATGGTTTTATCCTCCTTTATCTACTATTAAAACTTTATCGTGAGGGCTGGATCCGAAAAATCTCGGATTACCAGCCCTCGTTTAAATTGGCTGACTGATTATGGTGCTGGAACTTTCTCTGGCACAATTTCAGCCGCCAGGGTGAATTTACCATCCTTGACCAGGATCATTGTCACGCCCTTCTGCGGGATGCGACTGCCTGGCGGGAAGGTGATGCTGCCCGTGATGCCTGGGAAACCTTTTGTGCTTTTCAGAGCCTCGAGGATGGCTTTCGGGTCGTCTGAGCCGGCGCGTTTGATCGCGTCAGCAAGGAGTTTCACCGTGTCATAACCAAGGCCAGCAAAAGCGTTCTCAGGCGGCGTGTTGTACTCTGCCTGGTAGGCGGTGATGAACTTCTTGACTGCATCCGTACCCAGATCGGGATCCATCAACGAGTGCGTCGTGAAATAAGTGTTTTCCGCACCCGGCCCGGCGATCTCGACCAGCAAAGGCGTGTCATAGCCATCGCCGCCGACAATAGGTTTGTCCATCCCGGCATCGCGGAACTGTTTGACGATGACGCCGACATCATCTGGGCCAGCAGAGATAAAGATTATATCGGGCACCGTCCCCAAGCCCTTGAGCTTGGTGATCTGAGCCGAGAAATCCTTGTCGCCGGTCTGGTAAGTATCTTCCAGGGCAATTTGGCCGCCAAGCTCGGTGAAGCGCTCCTTGAAGTATTGACCCAACAGCAAGGTGTACTCCATCCCTTTGTCAATGAGCAAATAGGCTGACTTAGCCTTAAGGTCATTAAAAGAATACTCAGCAGCAGCTGCTGCCTGGACGTTGTCGCCAAAACAGGACATGAAGAGGTAGTCGGGAACGTGCTCTGGCAACTTTGGCGATGTGGCGCCAGAGGTGACGAACACGATCCCCGCTTTGGCAGCGATGGGCGCGGCAGCCAGGGTCATATCCGTGTCGCTAAAGCCCATCATGGCTATGACCTTGTCCGATTCGACCAGCTGCGTGGCGGCATTGCCAATCGTGGCTGCATCGGTCTTGCCATCGTAGACGACGAGTTCCAGCTGACGTCCTAGCACACCTCCAGCTGCGTTGATCTCCTTGGCAGCCAGCTTAGCGCCATTCGCCGAGGGGACATCCAGCGAGGCCATACCTCCTGTGAGGTTATAGATCACCCCGATTTTGACTGGCTGAGCGGGTGGGGCTTCTGTGGCTGCCGGAGCACATGCGCTTAGGATCAGCACGGCCAGCATGATTATGGTTAAAAGTGAGTGACGTTTCATCGTGATTTCTCCTTTTCCTTCCGAGGAAATTTTGACAGTGACAGATAAGGGGTTGGAAGATCTGGCTTGCACAATTCAATTATCCTTAACTCACCTCCTTTCCGGGAACAATCGCCTTTTCTCCTCTCTTTGGTAAGAGCCAGGACCAAAAGCGGTTAAAATCGATCTCTCGCCCTCCCAACAATCCCTTTGGCCGAAAGACAATCACCAGGATAAAGATGATCGACATCAAAATTTGGCTGGCGCCATACACCGGTGGGATGTCTATCGGCCCGATGGCAATGCCGCGTTCGGCATTGCGCAAGATCTCTGACAGAACCGTAATGAGCACTGCGCCGAGGATTGAACCGCTGACCGAGCCCATCCCGCCAATTACCAGCATGGTAATCACAGAAAATGTCTCTACAAAGTAGAAAGACTTGGGTGAAAAAGACATTATGAAGTGAGCCCAAAGCGAACCAGCCACCCCAGTGAAAAATGCACTGAGGCAATAGGCAAGCAAGCGGGAACGCATGACGTTGATCCCAAGGGATTTCGCCGCGATCTGATTATCACGAACCGCGATCATTCGCCGCCCATACATAGACCGGGCAATTCTCCAACCTATATATATCGTCAAGATGGTCCAACCCCAGGCCCACCACAAGGTGGTAAAAGGGGGTACGCCAGAAAAGGTGCGCGAGCCACGCGTCATCTTATCCCAGTTCACCAGGATCACCTGGACAATCACCAGGAATCCCAATGTTGCTACAGAGACATATGGGCCGCTCAAGCGCATCAGCGAGAGCCCGACCAAGAAGGCCACGATCACAGCCAATAGCCCGGCGATTAGCGTGGCGGGCAGAAACGACAACTCTACCTGCGCTAGCCAGGAGGGCAGGTCAGGTAAATTGACCTCCTTCATCGACAAAGGCAGCGTTAAGATAGCAGCAGTGTAAGCGCCGATCGCCATGAACCCGATTTGACCCAAGGAAAAAACGCCCGTCATGCCGTTGATCAGATTTAAACTGACCACCAGGATGATGCTGATGGCGAGCCCAACGACGACACGTTGGATGTAGGCGCTGGCCGCCACCTTCGTATAGATAAGAAACCCGGCGGTGAGTACTACCAGGATCAGCAAGGTGAGCAGGTTGAAGAAACGCTGGGATCGCAACTCAGATTTTCTCCCTCTCCGCGGAACCCATAATGCCGTTGGGACGGAACAATAGCAAAATAATCAAGGCCACAAATACAAAAGCATCCCGAAAGGGAGCCAGCGAGGACGGGAGCAAGCCCTGTAAAAGGATTTCTAGGAAACCAAGCAAGAAACCGCCTAACACCGCGCCCGCCAGGCTGCCTAAACCGCCGATGACCGAAGCCACAAAAGCCTTTAGCACGGGATAGAAACCCATCAAGGGATCAACCTTGCCCACGCGGGCGCTCCATAACAGCCCAACAACGCCTGCCATTATCGACCCGATGGCGAAAGCGGTGGCGATCACCCGATTGACATTGATTCCCATTAAGTGCGCCGCCAGAAGATCTTCAGAAGCCGCGCGCATGGAGATGCCCAATTTCGTGCGGGTCACGAAAAGGGTTAACAATACCAGCAAGATCACAGCCACAAGGATGGCGACCACGTCTATCCTGGATATTTGAAGCTGCCCAAAGCGAAAAGTCGAATTTAAGGAAGATGGCGTAGGAAATGCTCTGGGGGTGGGGCTAAAGACCAGGATCGCCACATTTTCAAGCAGGATGGTCACCGCGAACGAAGTCAACAACATGGACACGTCAGGCGCTCCCCGGATGGGGCGATAGGCAACCCGCTCCATCAGCAATCCAGCGATAGTGCTGGCGACAATTCCCCCCAGCGCAGCAACCCAAAAGGGAGTCCCCAACACCAGCAACAGCAAAGCTCCATAGCTGCCAACCATGATCAGATCCCCGTGGGCAAAATTGATCAGCCGCAGGATACCAAACACCATCGCCAGGCCGATCGCCATCAGCGCGTACAGACTCCCAATGCTGATAGCGTTGATCCCTTGCTGGGCAAGGTATTGGAGTTGCGTCATACTGCCGAGCCTCCCAGATAAATCCGCTCAATTTCAGGGTTGGTGCGCAACGCTTCCACCGGGCCGCTCATCACAACCCGCCCGGTTTCCAGCAAGTAACAGCGGTCAGCCACCTGGAGCGCCTGGCGGGCGTTTTGCTCAACGAGCAAGATAGTCACACCCTGCTGATGGAGCTGCTTGATGACTTTAAAAATCAGCTGCACGATCACCGGAGCCAGACCGAGGGAAGGTTCATCCATGAGAAGTAAACGTGGACGTCCCATCAGGGCTCGTCCGATAGCCAACATTTGTTGTTCTCCACCGCTCAACGTCGCGCCGCTTTGTCGTACCCGCTCACCTAGCACCGGGAAAAGCGAATAGACCCATTCCATGTCCCTTTGAACCCCAGCCCGATCCTTGCGTTGCACTGCGCCCATGAGCATATTCTCTTGGACGGTTAGATTTCCAAAAATATGCCGTCCCTCCGGGCAGTGACCGATGCCAACTTGAATAATGTCATACGGGCTTGACCGCGTCAGGTCATGTCCTTCATAACGAACATGCCCGCTGCGAGGCCTCAGGATGCCTGAGATGGTCATCAGGATCGTGGACTTCCCGGCACCATTAGCCCCTAGCAACGCGACCAGTTCTCCCTCCTTGACCTCAATGGTTACGGATTTTAAAGCGTGCACCTGATCATAATAGACGTTGACATCTTCAAGCGTCAACATTTGTCTCAGCCTTTCCCAGATAGGCCTCGATCACCATCGGATTGGCGCGAATCTGATCGGGCGTACCTTCGGCAATGATCTGGCCGTAGCTAAGCACCTGTAAGCGCTCACAGAGTTGCATTACAACGGGCATATTGTGTTCGACGATAATGATGGTTAAATTATAAAGATCGCGAATGCGCTGGATGAGATGCAACACGCTCATACTTTCGAGTGGGTTCATCCCCGCGGTGGGTTCATCCAGCAGCAGCAGCTTGGGACGCAACGCCAGCGCTCGCACGATCTCCAAGCGACGCTGATCGCCGTATGGCAGAGCTGTAGCTGCTCTCTCTGCCTGGCTATCCAGATTAAAGAGCGCCAGTTGCTCGAGTGACTGCTCAACCAGCCGGCGTTCGCGCGCTACAAAAGAGGGCCAGGTAAGAATTGTAGTTAACAGGTTGTCTGGGTCGTGGATCTGCTGGGCCGCCTTTACATTGTCCAGTACTGTCATTGATTGAAAGAGGCGGACGTTCTGAAATGTGCGTCCGATACCTAACGCGGCGATTTTATCCGGCGGCATTTGGGTGATATCATGATCAAGAAAGCGGATAGTGCCACGGGTTGGGCGGATATGGCCGGTTAATAAGTTAAAGACCGTAGTTTTACCGGCACCATTTGGCCCGATAATAGCCAGGATTTCTCCGTGGCGTAGCTTCAAATGATAGCCGTTGACGGCTATAAGACCTTTGAAAGCTTTGGAGAGATCCTCAGCTTCAAGGATATACGACTCTCCGGATTCTTTGCTGGAAGTGTTCACCAAGGCTTAATATGTACGGTATGAGACTATCATTACAGTCTTGCTTGACCTGAGGCAAAGCCAGCACCTCTTCCCAGGCTGCCGCGGACGGGCTCATCACTGGCAGCGAATCCAATTTACTGCAAAATTTCCAACGCACCCTTAAGATCAGCGATGAGGTCCTCAGTATCCTCAATACCTACTGAGTACCGAATCAGCCCTTCTGGAATGCCCAATGCTTCCCGTTCTTCGCGGCTGCATTCGACATGGCTGGTTGTCCTCGGCGGACCAGCGACGGTTTCAACTGCGCCCAGGTTTGCAGCCAGGTGTGCGTATTTAAGGCGCGGCAAAATTGCTTTTACTGCCTCGAACCCGCCCTCCAGCGTAAAACTCAAGACACCGCCAAAGCCGCGCATTTGTTTGCAGGCAATTGCATGGTTTTCGTGTGTCTCCAAACCTGGGTAAAGAACCTGCGTAACGAGAGGGTGGGTTTGTAAGAATTGTGCGATCCTTAGGGCGCTCTCGTTTTGTTGGCGAATGCGCAGGTGCAAAGTCTTCATGCCGCGCAGGAGGAGATAAGCCGCTGAGGGATGCAAAGACGCGCCGGTAATTTCACGATAGTGATAGACTTGCTCAACCAGTCGGCGTGGTCCGCACAGCACGCCCCCTAAAGCATCTGCGTGGCCGCCGAGGAACTTGGTTGCACTGTGGATGACCAGATCGGCGCCGAGCTCGAGCGGCCGCTGGTTGATCGGCGTCGCAAACGTGTTGTCCACGATTACCAGCGCTGCGACTTGGTGCGCGGCCCAAGCCAGCCGTTCGAGGTCGACGATCTTCAGTGTGGGGTTGGTAGGGCTTTCCAGGTATAGAACATCGCAGCCCCTGTTAATCTCGGCTTCGATGGCCGCGTGGTCGGTCGTAGCACACAAAGACACATCAATATGGAAACGGGGCAGGAACTCAAGAAAGACCTTGCTGGTCCCGCCGTACGAGTCTTTGATCGACACCACACGATCCCCTGGTGATAATAGCGTAAAGAGCGTGTTGCTGATTGCTGCCATGCCAGTCGAAAAACTCGTCGTCGCCTCAGCGCCTTCAAGATAACGCACCTTTTCCTCAAATGCATGCACGGTGGGATTGGTATTGCGGCTGTAGATATAGCCTGGCTTTTTCCCCTGCGCAACATCCAACCAATGATCGACATCGTTATACCCAAAAGCCACACTGTGAACTAACGGCACCTGGGTAGCTCCTTGTAGGTGGTACTTGTCTTCACCTCCCCAGACAGCCAGCGTTCCTAAAGATGGACCTCTTTCGTCGGACATCGCCAATCAAGCTCCTTAATCCTGCATGAATCAGGCCACTGTAGCCAGCGCAATCTAAGAAGAAATAATATATTGTTTCTACACAGATGTCAATCAGGAAAAAGTTTATACAAAGTGCCCGAACCTACTTATTTCCTTTGGTAGAGCCAGGCATTCCCCTGCTTCCCGGCTACTTCCACGACGCCCATCGCTCGCAGGCAATAGGCCATCTTTTGTGCCAGATAGCGCGGCTGGTGCAGGGCACGCGCCAGATCGAGCGTGGTAAAGGGATTGGGAAGCTCGGGCGGAAGCAGGGCCAGGAAGTCGCCGGGGGATTCCAGCAAGATGCTTGCCACAATGTTTACCAGCCGGCGGTCAGCGATGCTCCAGCCTTTGCGCCGCCAGCTGCCCCGTTTGTCATCCAGCCAGACTTCCTCCTCTCTGGTCAGCAACACTTCCACGGAAAAGTTTGGCTGAGTCGCCAGCTCCGGAAAGCTGACCAGTTCCAGGAATAGGTGTTCCACCCGGCCGCGCTTGGGGGACTTCCGCCGGGAGATCGGCGTTAGCCCGTCCGCCGCCAGGCGGACGATCCATTTTTCCTGCGGGACTGGATAGACCAGACGCACCGGGTGGCGTTGGGTGAGGCGAATGAGCTTTTGCTTTAAGCTGGAAAAATGACGCGTTTGAATCTCGATCAGCAGCTCTCCACGCACGATATCCACCACAAATCTGTCTATTGGCACCTCGACCTGGTCGCCATCATGCATATACCAGGCCTTCAACGCGGCGTGCAGGGAGGTCTCCTGTAATAAGCCAATGCCAGGGGTTTTTGGATAAATACGGTCGTTGTTCCCAGGTAGTGAAGGGGCGGTCATGTGCTCCCAATGATAAACTGGCCTGCCAACCTCGACAAGGTTTGTCCGGTAAACTTACAATGAGGTTTAATCTAATAAATTTAGGAGTTACGCAGATGTGGGGATTGGGGGGGTGTTTGGGCGGGCGTTGCCCGCCCAAACACCCCCCATCCTCATTCCAACTTCGTAAGCCCTAAAATTATTGCTTGCCAATGATTGCATTCCAGGTAGAATTGAAGTATAAACGGAGCGGGCATAGCGAATCGAATGGTCAGGCCTCCTTTACCTGATTCCTGGAAAATGAAGAACTTTTGATCCGGATTTCTATGAACTGGCAGGTTTTCTCTTACATCTTATTAGGATTATCCGCTGTCCTACTGGCCGGACTGGCGGTGTGCCTGTGGTGGCTGCTTCGCAGCAAGAAGGGGAATGTTATCCAAGACATTCGCCATCGGGCCAGTGCAGAACCACCCAAGGGCGAGGCAGAAGAACCGCTCTGGAGGCAGCTCAAAGAGCTCACCATTCTGCACGCTGTGGCTACTGCTGGAGCAGAAGCGACCGACGAAAACATGTTGATCGAGCGCGCCACGCAGATCATCGGCGAAAACCTATATCCGGATAACTTCGGCCTTTTGTTGCTGGACGAGTCGGCTGGATGCCTGCGGACACACCCATCTTATCGAGAACGTGACGTTTCAAAAGTGCACCTGCCGATTCCACTCGGCAAGGGCATTTGTGGGCAAGTGGCTGTGAGTGGAAAGCCCATGCGAGTTCCAGATGTCCATCGTGAGCCATTTTACCTCAAGGTTGACACGGTGATCCGCTCCGAGGTATGCGTGCCGCTAAAGATCGGCGAACGGGTGATCGGCGTGATCAACGCTGAGAGTGCTAAGCTGGGTGCCTTCACCGAATCCGACGAGCGCCTGCTATCCACGCTGGCCGGCCAGCTCGCCACAGCGATCGACCGGCTGCGCGCCGAATCCGCTGTCCGCCATCGCGCCAGTCAGCTAGCCATCCTCTCTCGCGTAAGCCGGGAGGTCGTCGCCAGTTTAATTCCTGACCAGGTTTACGCCGCCATCCACCAGGCCGCCGCTCAAATGATGACCACAGAAACTTTTCTGATCGCCTTATTGGACGAGGAGAGACAAGAGATCAATCCCGTTTATTTCGTTGATCGGCACGCACGGATCGCAGCAGACCGGATTCCAGCCTCCAATGGTTTGGTTGGGCAAGTGATCTCGACCGGTGAAGCGTTGCTGATCAACGAATGCGACGACTTGGGAGATTTTCCGATCCCGCCATCCACAGATAACGAGACAGCACGTTCCCTCCTGGCCGTACCCATGCGGCTCGGCGGGAAGGTCTTTGGCATGTTGTCTTGCCAGAGTTATCGCCCGGGCACTTATACCCAGGAAGATCTCCAGACTCTCAGTACACTGGCAAACCAGGCTGCCATCGCCATCGAGAACGCCCGCTTGTTCGATGAGACCCAGCGCAGGCTTGAGGAGATCATCTTCTTAAGCCAGATAATCGCCATCACAGCCACTGAGAACGACCTGTCGGCGGCGTTAAATCGCATCTGCGCCGAGCTGGCCCATTTCTTTCAAGTGTCTGAAGTCTTTTTTGCGCTGTTTAACGCCCAGTTTTCCACGGCACAGATCATCGCAGAATACCACACCCCTGATCGTCCAAATAGCCTGGGTATCCAGATTCCAGTGGTCGAAAATCCTGCGATGACTTATATTTTGGAAAATGAAAAGCACCTGGCTATCGTCGATGCGGATATCGAACTACTCCTGGCTCCGATCCATAAGGGTGTAGAACAAGGGGGCTTTGCCTCTCTCTTGCTGGTACCGATCGTCTTTGGAGGAGAGGTGATCGGGATCTTGGAAATTGCTGACCAAAAACGCCGGGAATTCGCTCCGGTGGAGATTGCCCTTGTCGAGAAAGTCGTCAGCCAGGTCGGCCAGGTCCTGGAACGCCTGGGCCTCTTTGCTGCCACTCGTGAACAAGCAGAGCGCATGGCGCAGCTGGCCCTCGTTAGCGAAGGCCTGAACCGCCAACTTACTCTGGAGCAGGTTATCCGGGGGATTGGTGAGGGGGCGATGGCTTTAACCCACTCGGAACGGGCTGCCCTCTATTTACGGGGCGCAGACAACACAGTCAGCGCTTCCTGGACGAAGGGCCTGTCCCCGGAATACCTTTCCCAGGTGACTGGCCGGGTGGCAGAATTGCCTGGCGGCATTTTAATGCATAGCCAGGAGCCGATCCTGCTCTCGGATTTAGAAGCGCTGCCTGAAAGTTCCCTCCTGCGCCGCTTGGGGTTGGCGGAAGGGTTCCGCTCCGTGGAATTATGGCCCCTGGTATACGAGGATCAGGTTGTGGCGGCGATCGGCTGTTATTACGATCAGACCCATACCAGTTCGGATGCCGAACACGAGGTCATGCTGGCTTTTGCCCGCCAGGCAGCCGTGGCATTGCAGAATGCCCGTCTCTTCGACGAGACCCGCCGCCGGGCAGCCCATCTGGAGGCGCTGAACGCCATCATCTCCGCAGTCGCGGCCGCTTCAGATTTGCAAAGCCTTCTGGAGATCGCCCTCGACCATACGTTACGTGCGCTTGGCTTGCAGGTGGGTGGGATTTGGGTGGGTGACGAGATCGCCCTGCGAGGCTTTTCAACGGAATTTGCTGAGAGATATTCTCAAATTCGTTTGGCCTTTCCATATGACATGCCCACAACGATTGCGGTGCAGGACTGGGAGGCGGTTGACGATATAGAGAATTACTTCAGGTTTGCCCCCCTAATGGCGCAACACAACGTGCGCGCTTCTCTATATGTACCTCTCCTGGCTAAGGGGCGACGGATCGGCGGTTTGGCTGTTTCTGCCGAGCGACCGCGCCTCTGGCTCGCCGAAGAAATCGCCCTGCTCGAAGGCGTCGGTCGGCAGTTGGGCGGCGCAGCCGAACGCATTGCCCTGCTGGAAAAGATCCAGGAGAACGCCCGCCAGGTGCAACAGATCATGGACACCGTCCCGGAAGGTGTGTTCTTATTGGACGAAGAGCGGCGGGTGCTCCTTGCCAATCCAGTCGCCCAGGAATACCTGAGAGAGCTGACCGGGCTCCAGGTCGGGGATACACTCGACCGATTGAGCGGTAAGCCGCTTGATGATCTGTTGACTCCCGATGTACAAGTCGTGTGGTCCGAATTAGAAACCGAGGGCCCGCCTCGACGGATCTTCGAGCTGGCAGTGCAGCCGTTGAAGGCCGGCGATCAACCTGGTGGGTGGGTAGTCGTTTTACGTGACGTCACCCAGGAACGCGAGAATCAGGCGCGCATCCAGATGCAGGAACGCCTGGCGACGGTGGGACAATTGGCTGCTGGTATTGCTCATGACTTCAACAATATCATGGCGGCAATTGTTGTTTACGCTGATCTGCTGAGGCGGGATCCGAATCTCCCGGCTGCCAGTCGCGATCGCTTGCTGATTATCCAACAGCAGGTTCAACGCGCAGCCAGCCTGATCCGCCAGATCCTTGATTTTAGCCGCCGTTCAGTGATGGAACAAAGTACGCTGGATTTATTGCCTTTTATAAAAGAGCTGGACAAACTCCTGCGGCGGGTCTTACCGGAGACTATCCGACTGGAATTGACCTACCAACCAGGCATTTACCTGGTGAACGCCGACCCGACCCGCCTGCAGCAGGTGTTCATGAACCTGGCTGTTAACGCCCGCGACGCCTCGCCTCGTGGCGGTATCTTGCACTTTGAATTGGAACGCTTGGAGGTTAGTGCAGGAGATCCCCCACCCTGCCCAGAGATCCCTCCCGGAACATGGATCCGCATCACTGTCAAGGATAGCGGCGAAGGCATTCCTCCTGAGGTCTTGCCGCATATTTTCGAACCCTTTTTCACTACCAAGTCAGTCGGCCAGGGAACCGGTCTGGGATTAGCCCAGGCGTATGGCATCATCAAGCAGCATGATGGTTATATCGACGCCCACAGCCAGGTGGGAAAGGGTGCCACGTTCCATATTTATTTGCGCTCAAAGGAACTTGCCCTCGAAGAAGCTCCCTCACCAGAAACGGTGGGTGAGGCCTGGGGGGCGGGAGAAATGCTCCTGGTGGTGGAAGATGATGTCTCAACCCGGGAGGCGATGCGTGCCTTGCTGGAAGCCTACAATTACCAGGTGTTCACCGCCGCCGACGGGCTGGAGGCTTTGCGGATTTATGAGCAACATGCTGAAAGCATCGCTCTGGTGGTCAGCGACATTGTCATGCCGGTGATGGGAGGCGTGGCGCTTTTCCGGGCTTTACAAGAGCGTTGGCCGCAGGTGAAGATGCTGTTCGTCACCGGGCATCCCATGGATGAACACGATCAATCCATCCTCGAGCAGGGCAATGTCCACTGGCTGCAGAAGCCTTTCTCGGTAGGGGTATTTAGCCAGATCGTACAAGATCTGCTGCATGAAGCGTGAAAAATCATTCTCGCTGCACGGAGCGGATAAAGGCAGGGGTATTGAGGCCGCGTTCTAATAGATGTGTGATATAGCGCTGCAGAAGGGATTCCATTTGTCGGTTTAGATCCGGGCTAAGCCGGACACGGGCTGCCTCGGCAAAGGTACTCCGTTGGAAGTGCCTCAGGTACTTAAGCAAGGATACTGAGATCTGGCTGGCTTCCGTGGCATCCAAGCCGCATTTGGGGCAAAGCACTCCCCCTTGGGCAAGTGAAAAGTACTGATCGGTGGGCTGGATTTCCGTTTCGCAATTGACGCAGGCAAACAGCTGCGGCCGGTAACCGAGCAGTTCGAGCAAGCGCAGTTCATAATACCGCACTACCACGGTCGGCTCCAAGCCTGTGTTCAAGCGGGCCAGGGTATCGACCAATAAACGGTAAAGGGGTTGGTTTTCATCTCCTTCATAAGTAAATCGATCCAAGATTTCGACGACATACGCCGCGTAACCCAGCCTGATTAAGTCCTCCCGCAGGGGTATATAGGCCTCCATCGTTTCAGCCTGGGTGACGATTGGCAAGTCGCGCCCGTGCGCAAGCAACAATATGACCCGCGTGAATGGCTCCAGGTGCCCCGCCTTGCGAGAACGGATTTTACGGACGCCTTTGGCTATGGCGCGTACTTTTCCCATCTGGCGCGTATAGAGCCACAAGATGCGGTCAGCTTCTCCCCAATCGCTGTGGCGCAGCACAACAGCTTCCGTCCGGGTCGTGCGGTCGCGGGAAGGCATGCGGGCATTATACCCGAATGCAGGGAATCGGCGTTGACGCTGTGCAGCCCTTCTGGTACAATCTGCCTGCCCGGAGCGTTGTACCCTTCGCCCGGGCGTGCTTTATGCGCGCTGGTCTGGGCGCGCACATCTACGCGCAGAGCGCGAAACAGAAAGGGCTTGAGATGAAAGTATTGTTGTTGAAGGACGTTTATAAGCTTGGCCGGGCGGGGGATGTTAAGCGTGTCGCTGATGGCTACGGTCGCAATTACCTGCTCCCGCAAGAGCTGGCAGTGCTGGCGACTCCAGGGGCACTGAAACAAGTCGAATCTATCCGGGCTGAGGCGACCACCCGCCGCGAGGTACTTAACCAGGAGATGAGCAGCGTAGCCGAGCGCTTGAACGGCGCGCTTTTAGCCTTCCCGGCTAAGGCCAGCGAGACTGGCAAGCTCTACGGATCGATCACCACTCAAATGATCGCTGCCGCTGTCAGTAAGAAGGCCGGCCTCGAGATCCCTCGCCGTCAGATCGACACCCAACCCTTACGTGCCTTGGGTGAGCATAAAGTTCACATTCGGCTAACGGTAGATCTGGTGCCCGAGGTGACCGTCATCGTGCACCGGGAGGGCGAAGGCCTGAGCGTACCAGATTTGGCGACAGAATCCTCCCCAGTGATCGCAGACCAGGCTCCGGAAATTCCAAGTGCCGAGGATGCCGATCAGGCTGAAACGAGCGAAGCAGAAATAACGGCAGGATAAGCCTTACGCCGAGGTTGAGGTAGAAGATTTAACCTGCTGTGGGGCAGGTACGACTCATCCGAACGGGATCGCCGGCCTGGAAGCAGATTGAGAGCCGCCAGGCCGGTATTTTTCGCCAACCATATTATCCAGAACTCAGGGATCATTTAGAGACCAGGGTTCGTGGTTCTTCTGGTCCAATGACAGAGACAATTGGCCAACAACTTCGCCAGGCTCGCCAGGAGCGTAACCTTACCCTAGAGCAGGCTGCTCAGGCAACCCACATCCGCTTGCACTATCTTGAAGCGCTGGAAAGGGGGGATTTCAGTCGCCTGCCTTCCAAAGCCCAGGGGCGCGGCTTTTTGCGCGCTTACGCGGGTTATCTTGGCCTGAACCCGGAATCGTTTTTGAGCTCGCTGGATGGCGAAGTACCCATCTCCCCAGTCGCTTTGGTCCCCGAAGCTCTCCCAGAGCCTCCTCCGGGAACACAGGCTGCCCTGGAAGGCGCGGCAGTTATTTTTGCAGAAGTTGGCCGGCAGTTGCACGAACGACGCGAGCTGCTGGGCCTCTCCCTGGAGGAAGTCGAACGAAATACACGCCTCCGGCGGCATTACCTGCAGGCGTTAGAAGCCGGCGATCTGGATGGTCTGCCCTCACCAGTACAGGGGCGTGGCATGTTGTACAATTATGCCAGCTTTCTCAGCCTGGATCCTGAGCCGCTGCTGCTGCACTATGCCGATGGATTGCAAGCCCGCCTGGCGGAGAAGCAGGCGAAACGCCCAAGGCCGCCATCCCCCCGCTCAACTCGCCAGCCAATCCCTGCCTCGCTGCGCCGACTGCTTTCCAACGATTTCCTCATTGGAGGGGTCCTGGGTCTATCTCTGATTGGTTTCGTAATTTGGGGTGCCATTCGGATTAGCACCCTGCGTAGATCTGAGCAGCCTTCCGCCACGGTGCCTTCGATTGCTGAGGCGCTGCGTATTACCCCGGCGATGACCTCCTCCGAAGTGCCCACGGCTTCAGCCTCACCCACCGAAGTGAGCCCCTTGGAGGGCACGCTCCCCGCAGTCCCTGTTGATGCAACCGAGCAGCCAGCCATTGAAGGCTCTCCTGTGGCGACCGGGCCTGGGGAAGGCAGTGCCCCTGTGCAGATTTATATCACCGTCCTCCATCGCACCTGGCTTCGGGTGACCGTGGACGGGGAAGTCGAATTCGAAGGCCGGGTAGCGCCAGGGAATGCATACACCTTTGCTGGCGAGGTGCAGATCGAGGTCTTGACCGGCAACGGTGCTGCGCTGCAGATGTTTTTTAACCAGACTGATCTAGGGATCTTGGGTGAATATGGGGAAGTGGTATATCGCCTTTTTACCAAGGAAGGCATGGTCTTGCCAACCCCGACGATAACCTCAACACCAACCCCCACCCGGGCTGCCACAGCAACCCCAGCCGCCACGGAGCAACCCCAACCCACCCCTCTGCCATGACGACCGCAAAGACCTTCCACCTGGTTTCATTGGGATGTTCGAAGAACACCGTCGACTCGCAGTCGATGGCCCGGCTGCTGGTCGGGTCAGGTTATCGATCTATGGACGAGCCCGATCGAGCGAGCGTGTTGATCGTCAACACCTGTGGATTCATCGGTCCGGCGAAAGAAGAGTCGCTGCAGGTGCTCGCCGAGCTGGCCGCTAACAAACGCCAGGGGCAGGTGCTCATCGCTGCTGGCTGCCTGACACAACGCTATGGCGCCCAGATAGCTCGCCAGGTGCCTGGGATCGACGGCATCCTCGGTACACGGCGCTGGATGGATATTGTCGATGTGGTGCAAAGCCTGCGGGGTGGCAAACATCCTAAACCAGTCTATCACTTGCCCGAAACCCCTACGATTGGTGGGGACGAGCGTGGGATAGCGCGTGTGGCGATTCAAGGGGCAAGCGCTTACATCAAAATCGCTGATGGCTGCCGCCGGCCTTGTGCTTTTTGCGCCATCCCGCTCATTAAGGGGACGGCGGTCAGCCGGCCGGTGGAAACCATCCTGGAAGAGAGTCGCTCCTTGCAGGAGATGGGTGTGCGCGAGCTGATCTTGATCGCCCAGGATACAACCGATTACGGCCATGACCTGGGCATGAAAGACGGCCTGGCTCACCTGCTCGAAAGTCTTGTGGCAACGCTGCAGACATCCCGGAGTGGGAATGGCTTCTCTGCACAAGGGGTGGCCTGGATCCGCGTCTTGTATGCTTATCCTGGATACGTAACCGACCGCTTGATCGATGCCATGGCCGCGAATCCTCAGATCGTGCCCTACCTGGATATTCCCCTGCAGCATGCCCACCCGGCAGTGCTGCGCCGTATGCGCCGGCCGGCCAACATGGAGTGGGTCCATCGCACTCTGCAGAAGATGCGGGGCGCCATGCCTGATCTGGCCATCCGGACGACATTTATCGTCGGCTACCCGGGTGAAACCGACGCAGAGTTCCAGGCGCTGTTGGACTTCGTAAAAGAAGTTCGATTCGACCGGGTGGGCGCGTTCCAGTTTTCTTTCGAGCCGGGTACGGCCAGTGAACCTCTGGGCGATCCCGTCCTGGCCGAGATCAAACAAGAACGCTGGGAGCGGTTGATGGCCATGCAGCAGGCCATTTCGTTGGAAAAGAACCAGTCCTTCGTTGGAAAGACGTTGGACGTGCTTATCGAAGGCCAGGGGGATGGCCTCTCTCTGGGCCGCACCTACCGCGATGCCCCGGAGATCGATGGGCTGGTGATCGTTGAGGGCGACCTCCCAGTCGGCGAAATCCTCCCCGTGCGGATCAGCGGAGCGATGGCATACGACTTGATCGGGACGGTCGCGACCAGCCGGTCAATGATTCGTTTGGCAGACAAGAAGTCTGCTTGACATGGATATCGAGCAATAATAGTGGCCCATGTATAGCCTTTTGAACGACGAAACTCAATTTGCACTGCACGCCGTGCGCCAGGCTTGTCAGCTGGTCAAGCAGGTGCAGGCTGAAATGGTCTCGCCAGCCCTGCTGAAGGAGGACCGCTCACCGGTCACGGTGGCTGACTTTGCCTCGCAGGCTGTGGTCGGGCATCTGTTGGCCTCTGCCTTCCCGGATGATCCCTTGGTGGCTGAGGAAGATTCCCTGGCATTGCGCCAGTCCGGCGAGAGACACACGCTCGACCAGGTGGTCCATTTTGTTTCCTACGCGCAGCCTCAGGCCACGCCGGAGAGAGTGTGTGCCTGGATCGACCGCGGTGCAGGGGAACCCGCCCATCGCTTCTGGACATTAGACCCGATCGATGGCACCAAGGGCTTCCTGCGTGGCGATCAATACGCGGTCGCCCTGGCATTGGTCATGGAGGGGCAGGTTCAGATCGGTGTCGTGGGTTGTCCAAACCTAGTCGACGGTTACCGGCCTGAACTCGGAGGTCCGGGCTCTCTGGCTGTGGCTGTGCGCGGAGAGGGAGCCTGGGTTAGTTCTCTGGATGAGAAAGTGGAACAGTTGCATGCCTTGCGCGCCTCGCGAAATTCCGCACCCGCTCAGGCCAGGCTGCTGCGTTCCTTTGAATCCGGTCATACCAATGTGAGCCAGGTCGACCAGCTGGCTGATATTTTGGGGGTGAAGGCGGAGCCGGTGCGCATGGATAGCCAGGCAAAGTATCTGCTCCTGGCAGCCGGGGCAGGCGAGCTGTACCTGCGGTTGCTTTCCCCCAAGCAGCCCGACTACCGGGAGAAAATATGGGACCAGGCAGCTGGTTCCCTGCTGGTAGAAGAAGCCGGCGGGCAGGTCACCGATCTGGACGGGAACCCGCTCGATTTTTCCGCCGGTCGCGTACTTTCTCACAACCGGGGCATCCTGGCTTCCAACCGCCTGCTGCACGCGGCTGCTTTGCAGACCTTACGCACCCTGCGCGCCTGATTACCACCCTCCACACCATGCATTTCCTGCCCGGAATAGAACTTCGTAAACCTTTCAGGGCCTTGCGCGTCGAGCACCTCGCCCTCGCCCTCAGCCTGTTAGCTGTCCTGGTCACCTATCTCGTCACCAAGCGAATCTTCGAGGGCATTCCCCACATTGAAGATGAAATTGCCTATGTCTGGCAGGCGGAGGCCATCGCTGGAGGTAAGTTAACCGTCCCTTCCCCGGTTGACCCGAAAAGTTTCCTGGTGCCATTCGTTGTGGACTTCCAAGGGCAGCGCTTTGGGAAGTATCCACTCGGTTGGCCGGTCTTGTTAGCTATCGGTGTCCGCTTCGGCGTGCGTTCGCTGGTAAATCCCTTGCTGGCCGGCCTGGGTGTGTGGCTGACCTATCGCCTGGGCAAGAAGATCTGGGGGGAAACGGTAGGCTTATTGGCAGCGGGGCTTACCCTTACCTCGCCCTTTTTCCTGATGAATTCCGGCTCATTACTCTCGCACCCCTTTGGATTGGTCCTGAGCCTCGCCTTTACCCTGGCCTGGTTGGATTCCTTTGGCCCGCGAGTCCCCACGCCGCGCTGGATACCCACCGTGACGGCTGGCTTGACGCTTGGGTTGCTGGCCCTCACTCGCCCCCTGACTGCTTTGGCTCTTGGGCTGCCCTTTGCGATCCACGGCTTGTACTTGCTGCTGCGCGGAGATCGGCCTGCTCGCCGGGGGGTGTTGGTCATCGGGTTGCTGGCCCTGGCAGTTGCGGCTTTGAATTTCTTATGGCAATCCGCTGTAACTGGAGATCCCTGGTTCAACCCGTACACCTTGTGGTGGCCTTATGACAAGATTGGCTTTGGCCCAGGTTATGGGCGTATCGAAGCGGGGCATAGTCTTAATCTCGCCCGGATCAATACCCGCTTTAGTTTGTTTGTTGGCTACGGCGACCTTTTCGGATGGGCACGTTACTCTTGGGTCTTCCTGCCGTTTGGCCTGCTTGCAGTAGTCTTGCGTCGCAGCTGGCGGGCGTTTTTGGTCGCTGCGGTTTTCCCCAGCCTGGTGCTGTTTTACCTGGCGTATTGGGTGGGGGCGTGGCTGTTTGGACCGCGTTACTATTACGAAGCTCTGTTCAGCTTGACCTTGTTCAGCGGCGCGGGGATCGCCTGGTTGGCTGGCTGGCCGCTCCAACCCGGAGAGCCATGGAAGACCTACCACGGTTGGCGGCAGGCCCGGCCGCTGGCAGTCGTCGCCATACTGGCTCTGCTGCTCTCTGCCAACCTGATTTTCTATACCCCGATGCGCTTGCAGGGCATGCGCGGCCTGTATGGCATGCAGCGCTCCGATTTGCTGCCCTTCTCTTCCCCCCAGGCCCAGGAACTGACCCCCGCGCTGATCGTGGTTCATCCAAAACAGTGGATGGACTATGGCGTGCTTCTGGAACTGCAAGACCCATTCCTGAACACCCCGTATATCTTTATCTTCAGCCGGGGAGATAGACCAGACCGTGCTGTGGCAGAAGCCTACCCTGACCGGTCGGTTTATCACTATTATCCTGACGAGCCGTATACGTTTTATAAGATGCCCAAGCCGAAGTGAAACGGATAACGTGAAGCGTGTTGGTTGAGATGGGATTAGGAGGCGCGCGCCAGGGAGGTTAAAGCCAGGATGATCACCCCCAGGATCAAATTGAGGCGCAGGAGCAATCTCTCTCGCCGCGCCAGGCGTTCAGCTCCTGCGACCTCCTGGCCCCTGGCGCGCAGCAGGGTGATGCGGCGCAGGGTGGGTAACAATACCCAGGTCAGGTACGCGCTGACTGCGATCATCACCAGGAATACCAGGTGCTTGATCAGGATGGCGACAGCCCAGCGACTGCCGATCGCCAGGAGGCCAGTGTAATTGGGATTAGCATTCATCTGGAATAAGCCGGTGCCGAGTAAGACCGCCAGGCTCAACCATCCCAAGGGGTCCAGGCGGCGCTGGATTTTATCGAGCAAGCGGGCGTACTGCTCAGCCTCCAGACCCTGCCTGGCAGCCGGCAGGACCAGCAAGACAACCGCAGACAGGCCCCCGATCCACAGGATGGTGGCCAGCATGTGGAGCCAATAGGCCAGGCTGAGCGCCCAAACAGGGGGTACTCCTACCTGTGTGCTCATAGGGTAGCGGGCGGTGGGTAAGGCTCCGTTGGGGATGGTTCTTGTGTGGGTCCCGGCGTCGGTTCTGGCGTCGGCGGCTCGGGGGTTGGCGTCTCAGCTGGCGGGGTTTCTCCCGGCGTTGGCGGCGTCTCGGTCGGCGGTTCTTCCTCTTCTTTTGGTTCTTCGCCCCCTTCGCATTTTTGGGCTACCCAGGCAGCGGTTGGTTCGACCGCTGGATCGGTGCCGATGTTAAACGCAGCCGCATATTGCTCTAGGGCCTTACACCACTCTTTGTTTTCAGCCAGGAAATCGCCATACTTAATCGAAGCCAATCGGAAACGCTCCGTCGCCGTCAGATTGGTGCTGTCGCGCAGGTTCGGACCGACGAGCAGCAGCTGGCCAAAATAGAAAACCGCCTGCGACCAGTCCAGTCCCCAAAAACTGGCCCCGGTGACGTACAGGTCGGCCCAGGTGCGCATATTGCTGGCCTCCACGTCGAGCGGGCCGAAGCGTTCGGCCAGGGCAAGGTCGTAGGTGCCGCCTTCCAGATCGCCTTCGCTCAAGATCCTCTGCACGCCGCGGTTGCGTAGAGCCACGTAGAGCATCGAGTCGACCTCCACCGCCTGGAAGGAAGGCTCGTTTTTACGCAATTTGAGCAGGGTGTCGATGGCTTCGCTCCACTTCCCGTCGGCGAGTAAAACCTGTGCCTGGGAGAAAAGCTCCTCCGCCCCGCGCAGATCGACGGTTGGCGTTAATGTCGGGGTGGAGACCGCGGTCGGGGTTGCAGTGGTATTCAGTTGCAGCAGCACCGCGGCCAGATTCTCGGTGACGCCGGGGTAATCTGGGTCAAGATTGATCACATACTCAAAGCGCTGGCGAGCCAGTTCATAATGTCCGGCTTGCAGATCCTGTACGCCCAGCTGGAACTGCTCGCCTACTTTCGAGGCCACCTGGGTAGCTTCGAAACTCGTGCGCCGCTGGATGCCGGAGAGGTAGCCTCCATACGCGCTCGCCGCGCCAATTACCAACAAAGCCAGCAAGCTGAGCATAACCAACCAGGCCCAGAAGCGGGATCGCCCTGGAGCCGCGGGTTTCTCTTCTGGCGGGATGGCGTCCCCTCCCGCCTCCTGGGAGACAGGTACGGCCACGGTATCCTCCCGGCTGCCAGCTGGCGAAGGCGTTTCAGCGCTGAGGGGTGCTGGAATAGTATCGTCACTTTTCGTGACGGGTCGGGTCTCACTAAGGTCAGGATTTTCCATGCGCCCCATTATACCGCAGACGGCTTGCCTGGTTCGTGAAACGTGAAAAGCGGAACAAAACCATTAAATTTCACCCATCACGCTTTACCCTTCACCCTTCACATTTCACGCATCACGTTTCCCGCTTCACGTTTCACATTTCACCCCTCCAAGTGTATAATCTTCATATGCCCGATTTCCGTTTCTTTCACCCTATCGAAGTCCGTTACGGCGATCTGGACCCGCAAGGGCACGTCAATAACGCCTGTTATCTGACTTATATGGAGCAGGCGCGCATCGCTTATATCCAGTCGCTCGGTTTATGGCCGGGCGGTACTTTCCTGGACATCGGCATTATCCTGGCGGAAGCCCAGGTAGTATTCAACTCACCCATCCTTTATGGTCAGAAAGTGCGCGTCGGTGTGCGCGTTTCTCGCCTGGGGAATAAAAGTTTGACCATGGACTACCTGTTGGAGGACGCCGAAAACGGGAAGCGCCTGGCCAGCGGGTCGAGCGTACTGGTGACCTACAACTACCGGGACGCCCGCTCACTGCCCATTCCAGAGGATTGGCGGAAAGTTATTGCGGCGTTTGAAAAAATGTAGTAATAAAAGGGGTAAGGTATGGGAAACGATCTTAAGTCCGCTTTCCTAGATGAATTGACAATCCGTTGCGGAAAGGTCAGTAAATTTAGTGGTAGCCGCTCATTATACAAGGTCGAAGGAAGTAACATCCGTTTATACGTGCGATATTCCAAAACCCACAGTGGGGGACGCACTTGGTACGGTTTAAGGGAAATTGATCTTCAACAACTTGAGGGCTATCCTTCATTACTCTGCTTCCTGTGGGATGGACAGACCGAACCGTTAATAGTACCTTATTCGGAATATGAAGATGTATTTCAGTCAACCACACCAGCAGATGATGGGCAATATAAAGTACAAATAATATTAGAGAATGATGGTACTGAACTTTACATTGCCAGGGCAGGACGATTTAACGTTGAAGGATATTTCGGATGGGATCAATTGGAAACTTTGGTCGATTCATCAACCCTGAACCAAATACCAGATTTATCTCACTCTCAAATTCAAACTCTTCTGGGCTCAATTGGAATGACCAAGAATTATGATGTTTGGATACCCCCAGATGATCGGACCAGGTTGGATTGGGCACTTGCTCGCCAATTTGCTTGTAGAGAATTTTTCCCTTATGGGTTTGGAGATGTTGAATCCATCTTGCATGAAATCGATGTTATATGGATTCAGAGAGGCTCGAACGAATTAAGGGCTTTTTTTGAAGTGGAGCATTCAACTCCCGTTTATTCGGGATTGTTAAGATTTAACGATATTCATTTAGTCGCACCCAATCTACGTTCAAGATTTAGTGTCGTTGCCAACGCTGAAAGACGTTCACTCTTCGTAAGGCAAATCAATCGACCAACATTTAGGATGAGTGGGCTGAGTGAGTTGTGTACTTTCCTTGAATATGATGATGTATTCAATTGGCATCAGAGAATAGCGAGGAGGGATATTAATGTTTAACAACAATGAAGAAATAATGTGGGTTGTCGTAGAAGTTAGAAGCGGTATACCTCTGGCTGTAGCACTATTTCGAGAATTCGAATCTGCTCAGCTCTATAATTGGCTCTTACGTTGTCGGCTTAATCTAGAGATGGATGAAACTGGTATATTCCCAGTTGATGTTAGTGATCCTATATATTCGACTTTAGATTAATTTGGGTTAGATCACATATATGGCAATCTGAAGCTGGAAATCTGCCCTGAAAACCACAAAATATGGATTTAGTCTAAACTTCAATATTTATCAAGAAGAAAAAGGGTAACGGAGATGAACCCAGATAACTTCTGTCCAACCTTAACCTATTCCTCGGGTCATCCTCAATGAATGGCATAATTGCGATTATAGGGTCACAATGAGTCTTCCACCTATTGACACCGACTATCTACTCCAATTCCTTACCGACCTGCTCAAC
>Ga0209751_10001214_pt1 | contig 26785 bp, 24 predicted proteins | sample RifCSP13_1_FD_184019 | JGI IMG/M metagenome (GOLD analysis project Ga0209751, IMG submission 184019) | Soil microbial communities from Rifle, Colorado - Rifle CSP2_sed 13_1 (SPAdes) (version 2) | ecosystem: Environmental > Terrestrial > Deep subsurface > Rock core/Sediment | place: Rifle...
CCTACTAATCGCTTTGCGGCCCTCAGCGTGCTTTAATGCGCATCGTTGCCGAGTTCGTAAATGCCGGACTCTGTCACTCCAGGCGAAGCGAGGAGTCCCTTTGTCAACCTAATCCAGCAACAATGGGGCATACGCCGGAGGGAGTCCTACTTCGCAAAAGAGCATGCCGATCTCGATGCCTCTCGTGAGGATCGGGTAAAAAGTATTAACTATTAATTCTTCCCTAATCCCCGCAGTGATGATTATTAATACTTTTCTCAGAGATGCGATATTCAACAGAATTTCAAGTAAGATACGCCCCATGGCCAAACAGGCTCTGTTTAGCGGTTTGGTGATCGACGAGAACGATCGCCCGGTATCTTCTACCCAGGTTGGCGAGGAATCCTTCTACGTGGTCGACGATCAAGGATTCTTACGCCACATCCCTTCGGAGCAGGTCGATCGCCAGGTTCTGGCGGAGATGGGCAAGATGTTGGAAGGCCACGAGGAGGAACTCAGCCAGCAAGCGGCAAAAATGCTGGGCCAGGACGATCCCTTCTCGCGGGCTGCCATCGAGAAGCGCCTGGAAAATATAGATGGGCAATTCGATGAGGTCTTGCAAGCTGGCCTGCCGGAAGCCAGCCGCACCTACCTGGGCATGACCGGCTTCAAGGTGCGCATCAACCTGCATGGAGACCTGCTGGAAATCCAGCAGCCTGGCGGCCTGGCCCCCGGGGACGAGTCTTAATCCAGTTTGAGCAGAAAACGGTAGCTGAGCCAGGAGGCTAGTAAGCCCGCCAGGATAGGGCCAACCACGTAGCCGGTTGTGATGGCTCCGTTGATCAACGCGTTGTCCGGGGGATAGATGCCAAAGGTCTCCCCAGCGTAATTAATAGCCAGAACGGTCCCATAACCGCCGGCCCACACCACCCCGCCGATCACCAGAGCGCCCAACGCGGAAATGAGGACATCCAGGGGAGGCGGGCCATAATGTTCAGGATCGTGCGTGTCTTCCATCATCAGTCCTCCGGCGAAAATTCAGGGACATTATAGCAGTGGTGGACTAGCCGGTGAAGGGTTGCGGTATAATCTTCGGGTTTGATTGCCTCAATTACTAAGGAAGAAGAATGCCGAAACGAACTTATCAACCGAAAGTCCGCCGCCGCCTGCGGGTGCACGGCTTCCGCAAGCGCATGGCTTCGGCCGGCGGGCGGGATGTGCTCAAGCGCCGCCGCTTAAAGGGCCGGCACACATTGAGCGTAACCGCCAATGAGCACGTCAAAAAGGTCAATTGGAAGAGCTGACCCCTCGGGTCAGCCAGTCGCCTGCCTTAGGTGAAGCGTGGATTCAGTCTCCGCAAGTCAGCCGAGATCAAACGGGTGCGGCGGAATGGAACTTGGACAGCGCACCCGTTTCTTGCGCTTATCGCCCTGCCCAATGAAGGCCAGGGGCTGAGGGTCGGCGTAACGGCTGGGAAACCGATCGGAGGGGCGGTGGTGCGCAATCGAGCCAAGCGCGTGCTGCGTGCCGCCGTACAACCTCTACTACCGCAGATCCGCACTCACCACGACCTCCTGCTGCTCGCCCGCCCGGGCATCCGGGATGCGGATAGCAGGGAACTTCAACAAGTGATCAGCGCCTTGCTTAAAAAGGCCGGTTTATTGGGACCAAATTGAACGCAGAACTTTCGCATCGTCATCATGAATTCACAGAGCAGCCTTCTCCCTTATTGAAGGATCTGCCCTTGACCGCGGCTAATCTGCCCCGCTTTGCGCTGCTTTTACCGATCCGGTTTTATCAGAAGACACTTTCCCGCAGCATGCCCGCCGATACTTGCCGTTTCTATCCCACCTGCTCCAACTACACCTACCAGGCCGTTTATAAATATGGCGCAGCCAAGGGTGGCTGGCTGGGCTTTCGGCGAATCTTGCGCTGCACCCCCCTTAGCAAGGGGGGGTACGATCCGGTGCCCTAAATCATAGAAGGAAGTCCCTACTCGATGAAAAAAAAGCTCTATTTGACTCTAATCCCCCTAGCTGCGTTGAGCTTGTTCTTAGCCGCCTGCGGCAGCTCAGTGGCGGCCGGCTCCTGGCCGGGAATCACTTACGATGAAACCCGCAGCCTGGTTTATGTTGCTTATAACCAGTCCGTGCACGCCCTGCAGATTGAAAATGGTTTGGAGCGCTGGAAATTCCCGGTAGAGCCGCAAGGCGGTTTTGCCACCTACGCCGCGCCCCAACTGACCGAAGATGGTCAGCTCATTATTGGCGGGTACAACAACACCTTATACAGCCTGAACCCGGAAAACGGCGCCCTAAACTGGCCTTTCGCCGAGGCGGGCAACCGTTACATCGGCAGCGCCCTGGCGATTGGCAAGCTGATCTTCGCACCCAACGCCGATCAGCGGCTCTACATTCTCGACGGTCAGGGGAACCTGGTCAACACCTTTCCTACTCAGGACCCGCAATGGGGCCAACCGGCCAGCGATGGCAGCAGCGTGTATCTGACCTCCATGGACCATTTCCTGTATGCCCTCGATGCGCAGAGCGGCGAAGAGCTCTGGAAATTGGACCTCGAAGCTACCATCGTGGGCAGCCCGGCGCTGGGCGCCGATGGCATGTTGTATATCGGGACTTTGGACCATACCTTGTTTGCTGTGGACGCTCAATCGCACCGAGAGGTGTGGAGAATGCCAACCAAGGGCTGGGTGTGGGCGACGCCCTTGATCCTGGGCGGCCAGCTTATTGTTGGCGACCTTGACGGCATCTTCTACGGCGTGGACGCCGCCAGCGGCGTGGAAACGTGGCGCGTGGATACCGGTGGCGCGATCACCGCAACCCCAGCCCTGTTCAACGACAGCCTGTACATCGGCAATGAAGCCGGTCGCTTGTTCTCCATCAGCCTGGATGGGCGTTCGCGCGAGTTGGCCTTACCGGAAGTCTATCAGGGGCCTTACTACAGTTCCCCAATCGTGGCCGGCGACTTGCTGTTGCTCGGCCTGACGAACAACCCCAGCATCTTGGTCGCGCTGGATGAAGCCGGTAGCATCGTGTGGAGTTTCCCGCCTGCAGCCGGTCAACCCGCAACGCCTTAGCATCCAGAAGCAGGAGGCAACATCCATGTTTGATTTTATTATCGTCCCCTTCACCAACGCTCTGGTGTTCATTTACAGCTTATTGGGAGAGAACTTCGGTTTGGCTATCATCGTGTTCACCATCCTGGTGCGCGTGGTTACCTACCCCTTCAACGCCCAACAGATGAAGAGCACGCGAGCCATGCAGGAATTGCAGACCAACCCCAAGTACAAGGCGATGCAGGCCAAATACAAAGGCAAAGAGAACCGCGAGAAACTGGCTAAGGCGCAGATGGAGCTATACCAGGAAATGGGCATCAACCCATTGGCCGGCTGCCTGCCTACCATTATCCAAATCCCGTTGTTGATCTCCATGTATTGGGCCATCACGCGTGCCTTGGCCGCCACGCCGCTGCAACTCCTGGACCTGGCGAAGGGCATCTCTCTGCCTAACGCAGCCAACCTGATCCCGCTAAACAGCCACTTCTTATGGATGGACCTCGGCCAGCCCGAACGCTTGTTTATTCCCGGGATCCCGATTGGCATCCCGGTGTTGGCCATCCTGGTCATGGTTAGCTCGTATTTCCAGAGCAAGATGATGACCCCCACCACGGGTGCCAACGACCAGGCTGCGGGGATGGGGCGCATGATGAGTTTGTATATCCCGATTCTGATGGCCTATATCTCCTACATTTACGCTGCCGGGTTGGCGTTGTACTTCGTGATGAGCAACATTTTAAGTATTGCGCAGTATTACATCTCTCGCCGGCCTAAACCCCAGGCCCCCGCGACCCAAGGTGCGATATCTCAGGGTACCAAATAGGCCGGATTGAATTAGACTAGGACTTAACATGGAACACCGCGCCAATCTCGAGGTCATTGCCCCCAGCATTGACGAAGCCATCCAAAAGGGCCTGGGCGAATTAGGCCTGGGCAAAGACCAAGTCGATGTGGAAGTGCTGGACGAAGGTGGCGGGGGCCTGTTTGGCATCGGCGGCCGCCAGGCCCGCGTGCGATTGACGGTAAAGACCCGCTCCGCCGATCGTCCTTCCCGCCCCACCCGCCCGGCTGCCCGCAGACCACTGGAACCCATGAGCCCGGCCGATACTGAGAATCTCCTCTCAATCACCAAGGCCACGGTACAGGAATTATTAAGTCATATGGACATTCGCGCCGAGGTGGAAGCGCGGATGGGGGAAGCCGACGACGAGGAGAGCGCAGCCCCGGTGCTGGTGGATATTAATGGGGGTGATCTGAGCATCCTGATCGGCCGGCACGCAGAGACCTTGAATGCGTTCCAGCTGATCACTCGGCTGATCGTTGGCAAAGAGGTCGGCCAGGCGGCGCATATTGTGATCGATGTGGCAGGTTATCGGCAGCGGCGCGAAGAAGGCCTGCGCCAGCTGGCCTCCCGCATGGCCGAGCAGGCTATCAGCACCGGCCGCCGACAGACCCTGGAACCGATGAACCCGGCCGAACGGCGCATCATTCACATGACCCTGCGCGACAGCAGCCAGGTGACCACGGAAAGCGTCGGCGAAGACCCCGGGCGCAAAGTAATCATCATTCCTCGTTCTTGAAACAAAGCCCTGCTTAGCAGGGTTTTCTATTTTCTGCCCCCAGAACCCGCATATCCACGCACGAACCAAATAGGTTCTCTCTGCCATCTGGGTGTAACCTACTAGGAACAGGCCTTCCAGCCGGTTTTCGGCTGCAGGCGTGTACCTTAACAACCTATCGATTGTCAGTAGCTTTTTGGCCTCCCTCCTGCCAGCTAAGCTGCACGCGGGTCCCCTTCCCCGGTGCTGTATTCACCAAAAGCTGGGCGTCGATCATGGCGGCGCGCTCCTGCATCCCAGCCAGGCCGAAATGCCGGGTGGACAATAAGCCCTCCAGGTCGGTCTGCCTGTTCAGCGTGAAGCCTTTGCCGTCGTCTTCCACAACCAGGTCAGCGCCATCCTTTGCAAGGTGACCATGGATGGAGATATGCTTCGCTTCAGCATGCTGCAAGGCGTTCTCGCAAGCCTGTTGCATGATGCGGTAAAGATGCTGTTCCACCATGGGGTCGAAGCGCCCGTCACTGCGCGGCACATCGAACTTGATCATGGCCGTTGCAAACGGCTTCTGGGCCAGCTCATCGGCCAGATTCCGTAAAGCAAAATACAAACCCTGATCCATCAACGGGGGCCGCAAGCCATTGATCAGGTTGCGCACCTGGCCCGCCAGGCCGTCGAGTTGTTTGCCAAAGCCTTTGGCATAGAGGGCATCGTCTACCTGGTGGCCGAGTTCAGAGATGCGCTGCAGCACGTCGTCGTGCAGTTCGCGAGCCAGATGCACCCGTTCGACCTCCTGGCGCTCGATGTCGGCCTGATGCAAAGCACGCAGGCTTTTGGCCTGGGAGATGTTGGCCAGGGCGATCGCCATCTGGTCAGCCAGTGAGCGCAGCAGGTTGAGCTCACCTTGAGAGTAATAATCATCCGGGTCCTTGCGGCCTAGCAGCCAGAGGCCGCGCGCTTCCCCGCCAACGGCGAGTGGCAGAGCCGCCCGCACCCAATCGGCCCCAATGCCTTGGGAAGAAGCGCCGTCCACCGGCCGAACCCACAGCTCGTTGACCCGAAGGGTTCTAAGCTCAGGAGCGGCAGGTAGATCGGCGCGGCTCACTCCCTGCAGGTAGACGACTTTCCCAGCAGCGGCCCCGGTCTCGAAATCCAGCAACGCCGATTGGCGCACCAGCAGGCTGGGCAGGACTTCCTCCGTTACGATCCCAACCAGATGGGACTGTGAGAAGCTGGTGGAGATGCGCCCGGCAAAGTTCTCGAGCACGTGCTGAGGCGGCTGCGGGATGCCTAGCAAGCGTCGCTCCACAAAAGACTGGAAGGCGGGGAAGCCAAAAATACCGATTACTGAGGCAGTCAGCGCGGCCAAGAGGATAGCAGCGCCACCCTCGTTCAAGCCGGGGATGAATATGGCCATCAAGGGAATGAAGATCAAGCCCAAGATGGTCAACAGGACCATGAACAAATAGGCGGATATGAGCCGGTTGGCGCGGAACTCCAAGCCGCCCAACTGCCGGCGATACACGACATAGAAATACGCACCGGGCAAAGCGATCAGCGAAAGGAGGAGCCCCGAGAGAGAAAGTGAGGAGTTGACCTGGCGGGAGGCAACGGCAACCACAAGGGTGGGCAGCAGAGCCACTGCGACGGCAAAAAATAGCGGCCCGATTTCACGGTGCTCCTGAGCCCGAGTAACGAAACGGTAGGTTAGGAGACCGAGGCTGCCGAGCACAGCCCCCAATAGGGCCACGTAATAGGCGCTATCCGGCAGCCATTGGAACCACTGGGCGATGGCCAGGATGCCCGCCAGTGCATAGAAACCAGCCCAAAGCCGCGTGCGCGGCTTTCCCATTAGCCGAGGAAAATTGTAGTGGAAATGAAGGTAGATGGGCAGGCTCATCCACACCCCGGCGCGCAGCACGAACGGGCTTTCGAGCAAGCCGGAGCCGGAAATGGTGCCGGCCAGGAACCAGATGGCAGTGACATAATTGAGCGCCACCAGCAGGGCCCAGCGCATATCCCGCGGGCGCACCAACACAAGGGCGGCCGTCCCGGCGATCCAGAAGATATAGCTCAGAACCCAGGTGTTGATGAGCCGGTTGGCAAACTCCGGGTAATTGAAGCCTGGGACCGGCCACGTCAGCAGGCGTTGGCCGTCCGCGCCATCTACCGTGAGCACAAGCAAGTCTCCGGCGCGGGCGTTTGCCAAGGGGTTCAAGTGACGGGAAACCGGGAGCTCATTCCAAGGGGTGCCATTCACTTCCAGAATGAGGTCGCCAGGTTTCATTAGCAAGGGCTGGCCTGCTTCATAGATACCGCGCACTTCTCCAGTGGTCCCGTTATAGTGAAATCCAATGTAAGCTATCGAATAGAAACGGGCGTAGGTAAAAAGCAGCAGGATCCCCAGCACTAGGGCGGGTAAAAGCAGTTCGTTCAAGCGGCGGGCCACGGGTCGTTATCTCAATGCTTTAGGTTATTTGGGAAAGGAGGTGATGTAATCGGCAAGCCATCAACCGGAAAGGTTAGCAATACCCCTATCTCGATTCTATGAACAAAGGAGCAAGAAATGGTGTCTATGCAAGCATTTTACACAAGCTTGTTCTCAACAACGGAGAACAATGCAAGTCTTTCAGGCCTGCTGCGCATTGCCCGCGCCAGCCTGAAGGAGATCCTGGCGGTGCGCTCTGAGCTGTACTGGGACGAGTGGACCACCACAACTGAATAAGCTGCAATGGCGCAGGCCGGCCAGTGGCCGGCCTGCGCCACCTGAAAGGAGCCATGGACATCTACGCGCAAGCCATTGAAGTTCTCTTGACCCACCCACAAACCCAGGCCTGGCCTGCCCTAGCCGAGCTCTGCCACCGCGCCCGTTCTCACAAGCCGATTGCCTGGGAATTCTCGACCACGGCGGCCGAAGCCGTAGGCGGAAGGGCGGAGGATGCCGTCCCCGCCCTGGGCGCGCTCACCTGCGCCCATATGGCGCTGATCCTGATAGACGACCTGTTAGATGAAGACCCGCGCGGCGCCTACCGCCAACTGGGGAGTGGGCGGGCCGCCAATCTGGCTTCCGCCCTGTTTGGCCTGGGGCTCGACATTCTGATCAAAAGCGAGATTAGGGAGCGCGAACGAGCTGTTGCTGCGTTTGGCCAGCTCATGTTGCGCACCGCCTATGGGCAAGACCTTGACGTACAGAATGCCCAAAGCGAAGAAGCCTATTGGGCGGTCACAAGGGCAAAAAGCTCGCCTTACTTTGGGGCTGGTCTCTATCTCGGCGCCTTATGTGCAGGCGCCGAAATCGGCACAACCGACCGGTTGAAGCAATTCGGCGAACTTTTCGGCGAGATCATGCAAATTCACGACGATCTTAATGATTGCCTGGCCAGCCCCGCCAATGTGGACTGGCTGCAAGGGCGGTCACCACTGCCAATCCTCTTCGCTAGCGGGGTGGCCCACCCCCAGCAGGCGCTCTTTATCGAATTGCGCAACCAGGCGAGCGACCCGCTTGCGCTAGCTGAGGCGCAGTCTATCCTGGTGAGCTGCGGAGCGATCAGTTATTGCGCGAGAGAGCTCATGCTGCGCCATGCGCAAGCGGAGCGACTGTTGGCTGGCATCGTCCTCACCAACCCGGCCCCGCTGGCCAAACTTCTGGCGACCTTGATCGCGCCTGTGCACAACCTTTTCACCAAAGTGGGCGCGGACATTCCCCTTAATTTGTGAGGTTAGCCCCAGGAACATAGGGAGCGATCAGGCCGAGGGCGCGCGCCTTTTCGGTGGCCGCAGAACGGTTGCGCACGTGGAGCCGCTTGTAGGCTTTCGAGAGCAGGTTGCGCACGGTGGAGGGCGCGATGTTCATCCGGGCCGCTAAGGCCTCTGTGGTGATATCCGGGTAAGCCGCGGCCAGGGACAACGCCTCGCGTTGCCGCGCACTTAGCCAGAGGTGGTCGTCCTTAGCGTTACTGTCCACCAACAAGAAGCGTAGTTTCTCAGACAGGTAGATTCCGCCGGTGTTGACCAGGGTCACCGCTTCAGCCAATTGGATGCTGGCTTGCCTGTCGTCTTTGAGGATGTAGCCGGTGGCGCCGGCATCCAGGATTGCCTTAACCAAGGCGCGCTGATCGTGCATGGAAATCACCAGGATGGCCATCTGCGGGTAGGTTTTGCGCAGGCGGGGCAGGATGTGAAGGATGGGGTACGGGCTGCTATCCTGTGCCGAGTTCGGAACACCGACATCCAGGACCAGGACGTCGATCTGGTGCTGCCCCAGTAGGGAATCCAGCTCGTTCCCATAGGCGGCAGTACCGACCACCTGAATATTTTCCTTAGCGGAAAGCCGCGAGATGAGGCCATCCAGCGCACTTTGATGATCGTCCAGGATGGCGACGCGGATTTTGTCTTCAGGCGGATTCGCTAAGCTCATTCCTGCCTCATTAACTTCGCCTGTAGTTTTCAGCAGCCGTTTGGCCACAGTACAAATGCCTATGCGTTAAGTACACGTGTCTATATCGCAGAACGACATCTTCCCTTATAACAGTAGAGCCCGAGCAAAAACCCGTCCACCCATTGCCATCAGTCCGAGGGGTAAGGCTGGTGGCTTTACTTTAATACCTCAATCCGTTCTCAAGCCCTCGCCCTGCAAATCCATTATATCAATCGAGCCAATTCTGGCCCATGATAGAATTTTGCGTAAACCCCGTAAGCCCCTATAGCTCAGTGGACAGAGCGCTGCCCTCCGGAGGCAGAGACCTGCGTTCAAGTCGCAGTAGGGGTATACGCAACGGAAAAAAGACGCCGCTTCTAAGGCCTTGTCCGTAATTCAAAATGATGATGCTCTCTCTCCAATCTCTAATTTCCAAATCCCCACTCCTGCAAAATAGACTGGCCATCGGGGCCCAAGACGAAATCCGCAAAAGCCTGTGCCACTTCACCGCCTGGCGCCTCTCCCACGACCACGATCGGATAGGTGGCCACCACGTTTTGCGCGGCCTGGATGGCGATTTGCAGTACCCGGCCAGCAATATCGGGGGTGACGTCGGATGCGTAGACGATCCCGGCATCCGCTTCGCCCAGCAATACCCTGGTCGCCACCTGGCGCACATTCGGCTCCTCAGAGGCCAAGTTGGCGTAGACCGCAGTCTGGAACACCGCATCGCCCATCAAGGCGATTCTTTGATCACTGTATTGACGCACAGGCGCACCAGGAGCAGCCAGCACCAGCCGCAACCCAGGCTTGGCCAGGTCTGCGGGGGTATGCAAGTCCGCGGGGTTATCGGCAGGGGCAAGGATGGTGAGTTGATTTGTGGCAAATACCACGGGTTGGCCGGCCAGGCGCCCGGGGTCAGCCGCAACTTGCATTTGGGCCTGGCTGGCTGAGGCAAACACGTCGGCCGCGGCGCCTTCGGCAAGCTGGATCGCCAGTTCGGAGGAGGGAGCCAGGTTGAGCAGCACCTTCACGGAGGGGTGGGCCACTTCGAACTCAACGGCAATCTGGCCAAAAGCATCGCTGAGGGACGCGGCGGCGAACACCACTAGCTCTTGTCCGCCGGGCGGTGGTGCACAGGCAGCCAGGATAAAAACAAAAGCCAGCCAGCAAGCCAGCCAAATGGTTTAGACCGCACGATTCTCATGTGAAGTAACACCCACGTACTTTAACATGTTATATCTAAGAGACAATTACCACTACCTGAATGCGAGAACGGGAACTATAATCGCCGAGTTCCACCCACATTCTACGGAGGTGCCCTGTGGCACGTATTGCGATTAATGGTCTGGGCCGCATCGGCCGGGCCGCCCTACGGTTGATCCTGGACTCAAAGGAATTGGAACTCGTGGCGGTCAACGACATCGCCCCCGCCGAAAACATTGCCTATCTGGTCAAGTACGATTCGGTCTACGGCCGCTACGGTGATGATGTTTTCGCCAAGGATGGGGCCTTGCACGTGGACAAAAAGAGTTTCAAGTTCCTTAGTGAAAAGGATCCGGCCGCCCTCCCCTGGAGGGACTTGAAGGTCGACATCGTTATTGAGAGCACTGGCCGTTTCACCGACAAAGCAGACGCTGGCAAGCATATCCAGGCTGGCGCCAAGTACGTCATTATCTCCGCCCCCACCAAGAGCGATGATGTGCCTACCGTGGTGTTTGGAGTGAATGACTCCGATCCCAAGGACCAGATCATTTCCTGCGCCAGCTGCACCACCAACTCGCTCACTCCAGTCGTTGAGGTGATCGGCCGGCACTTGGGCATCCAGAAAGCCATCATGACCACCGTGCACGGCTATACCGCCGGCCAAGGCCTCGTAGATAGCCCGGCCCCCAAGGAGCTGCGCCGGGGCCGCGCTGGGGCCATCAACATCGTGCCGGCCAGCACGGGGGCGGCCAAGGCCACGACCAAAGCCCTGCCGCAATACAAGGGGAAGTTTGACGGTGTAGCCATCCGCGTGCCGGTGCCGGTAGGATCTGTCTCAGACGTGGTCCTGCTGACCGAGAAGAACACGACCAGGGAAGAAGTTAACGAGATCCTCACAAAGGAATCGCAGACCTCGCGCTACAAGGACATTATTCGCGTGACTAACGACCCCATCGTTTCCAGCGACATCGTGGGCGATGCGCATGCTTGTATCATCGACATGGAGATGACCAAGGTGGTGGATGGCAATCTGGTCAAGATCTTCGCCTGGTACGACAACGAATGGGGCTACACCAACCAGATGATCCGCAAGGCTAAGGACATGGCCAAAGCGTTGAAGTAGCCCTGGCTGTGGCTGCAAAACGACCGGGTTTGCCGAGGTTTTTGTCACCCGTACAGGGCTTTTGACGTTTGCCCTGCCGAATGGTATAATAATTGAGTTAATAAGGTTGAAATTGAGGCCCCGCGGTCTTCGCGGAACGGTTCATCGGCCTGTATGATCGGATCATGCAGTATGCAAAAGGGGTTACTGACCCCGAGACAGATGATTACCCCGGCCGGTTCTGCCTGCTGGGGTCTTTTTTTATAGGCTTAAACACCCTGGATGAACAATATGAATAAACGGCCCGGGTAATAAACCTGGGTCGAGGAGAATTAGTTAAAGTATGAGTAAAAAAGGTAACAAAGAGAAAAGTGTCAGTAACACCCTAAGGATCGTACCCTTGGGGGGCTTGGGTGAGATCGGCAAGAACATGACCGTCTTCGAGTATGGAGGCGACATTCTGGTGGTGGATACCGGGATCATGTTTCCGCAAAACGATATGTTGGGGATCGATTACATCATCCCCGACTTCCAGTATTTGCTTGATAAGCGCGAGCGCGTGAAGGGCATCGTGATCACCCATGGCCACGAGGATCACACCGGGGCCATTGCCCACGTGCTGGAAGAGATCAACGCGCCCATCTACGCCACGCCGCTAACCCGCGGCCTGCTGGAGGTCAAGCTGGCCCGCGGCGGCGTGCACAGCAAGGCCAAGCTGCACACGGTGAAAGCGGGAGATACCGTGCAGATCGGCCAATTCAAGGTCGAGTTCTGCCATGTATGTCACTCCATCCCAGATGGGGTGGCCCTGGGCATCACCACGCCCGCCGGCCTGATCGTCCACACAGGCGATTACAAACTGGACCATACCCCGGTGGATAACTGGCCCACCGACTACGCCAAACTGGCAGAATTCGCCGGGCGCGGTGTGCTGGCTCTCCTGGCCGATTCCACTAACGCCGATAAGGCGGGCTGGACCCCATCGGAACGGGTGATCGACCCGGCTTTCGACAAAGTGTTTAGCGAGGCCAAGGGCCGCATCTTGGTGGCCACGTTCGCCTCGTTGATCTCGCGCATCCAGCAAGTGGCCTCCGCCGCCGAGCGGCACGGCCGCAAGATGGCCTTCGTCGGCACCAGCATGCGCGAGAACGCCAAGATGGCCTTGCAATTGGGTTACCTGGAGCTCTCCAATGACCTGGTCGTCCCGATTGACGAGGCGTTGAAGTTGAGACCCGAAAACGTGGTGCTAATGTGCACCGGATCCCAAGGTGAACCTTCATCTATCATGGGCCGCCTGGCCACCGGCACTAATCGCCAGTTCGAAGTGATGAGGGGTGACACAGTGGTGTTGTCTTCCCACCCTATCCCAGGTAACGAGGAGACTGTATACAAAGTGATCAACCGGCTGTTCCAACTTGGCGCCCATGTGATCTATGACCCGATTGCTCCTGTGCACGTCTCCGGTCACGCCAGCCAGGAGGAGATAGTATTCATGCTCAACCTGGTTAAGCCGAAGTATCTGATCCCGGTGCACGGCGAGCTGCGTCACCTCCACCAGCACGCCCTTCTTGCCCAGGAGAACGGGATTCCCCAGGACCGTATCGCAGTGATCGAGAACGGGCAGGCCATCGAATTCATCGGCGGGCGCATGCGCCTCGCCGAGCGAGTACCCGGTGGCTACGTGTTCGTGGACGGTTCGGGCGTAGGAGACATCGGTCCTTCCGTGATGCGCGAACGGGAGGCCCTGGCCCGCGACGGTTTTGTTTTCGTGAACCTGAAGGTGGATGACGTTACCGGCAACTTGGTAACGGAACCCGAGATCATCACGCGCGGCTTCGTATACCTGCGCGACTCCGAACGGTTGCTGGCCGAAACCCGCCGCCATATTGAGAAAGTTGTGGCCCAGTCCAACGGCAACTTGCAAGAAGGCGTGGAACAGAAGCTGCGCAATTTCCTTTATGACGCCACGAAGCGAAGGCCCATGATCTTCGTAGTGGTCAACAGGGACTGAAAATCAAAAGCCCGCTTAGGCGGGCTTTTTGTTGTTGTCATTCTGAGCAAACAAGGGGGCGGTGCCAGACGTGTTGCGCCGAAGGATGACAAGACGGAGGTTCATCCCCCATAGGCCGAAAAACTGCGTTCTTACGGAGTGGCAGTGGCAGAAGGCTGCGGGGTCAGCGAGGGGCCGGGGGTCGGCGTGACCAGGTTTACAGGGACCTTCAGGAGCTGCCCGGCAAAAATAGCATTAGGATCGGGAAGGTCGTTGGCATTAATAATTGCATCCACTGTGCTGAAGAACTCAAGGGCGATGGCCGCCACAGTGTCCCCGGGCAGTACAAAGTAATCGATCTCGTCCCCGCGGCGCAAATTATCAGGCAGAGCGGTGGGCGTGGGAATCTCCATGTCGGGGTTGGGAATGATCAGCTCCTGCCCCACAGACAGCAAACTGTCGTTGTTAAGCCCATTGAGCAGCATAATCACTATGGGGCCAGTCACAGGATCGAGGCCGAATTTTGTTGCGATGCTCGTGATCGTATCGTCGGATATCACCAGGTACGAGAACGGGGCTGAGGCCGTGGGTGTGGCCGGGATGGGCGTCAGGGTCGGCGTGGAGGTGATGGTAGGTGTGGTGCTGGGCGTATAGGTGAGCGTGGGCGTTGGCGTGTCGCTGGGGAACAGCGCCGCCGGGCCGCCGGCCGACACCCAGGAGCCGGTGAAGAACAATCCGGCCGCGATCAGCAATACAGAGAGCACAGCCAGCAGATAGAAGCCAAGGTTGCGGCGCCCGCGGCGACCCCGGCCGCTCTTTAGCAAGGTGTACGGGGGGTCGTACCGCGTTGTCTTTTTCCCGATAGTCATGTGTGCGAGCGAAGGATTCTACCCGATGGCCGGGTGGTTTGCGTCAAATGGTCTCCCTATGGGAAAGAAAAGAGCCGGTTATGACCGGCTTCTTTTGGATTTCGGCACAAGTCCCGGTCGTAATAGCCAATTTCCTGCCCCTAGTCCGTAATGATGATCTGGCCCACCATACCGGCCTCTTCGTGTCCGGGGATGTTGCAAATATACGTGATGGTCCCGGCATGGTCGACCGTAAATTCGACCACTTCGACGTCGCCGGGAGAAAGCAGTACGTCGATATCCAGCTCCGCGATGACGAAATCGTGATCCAAGGCGCCATCGTTGCGGATAGTGATCTCAATGGGCTGGTTTACCTTGGCCTCGATGGTTTCCAGGTTCCACAGGATATCCTCGGCCACCAGGGTAACCTTCTTGGTGGGGACGGAGCAGGCCGCCAACAGGATCGCCAGAACTACGAGTGAAGTAAATGTAATAATGGGTTTCTTTGGCATTAGTCTCTCCTAAATCGGTTTGTGCATTATATCACTTTGAAAATTGGTGCTTACTTCAGAAATCTCCCATGAATGGCTCGGCATAGCCGGTCAATTCGACATACCCAACGCCTTCAACCGGCTGCCCATTCCGGGTTCCTGAAGCCTGAACCGCACCTTCCCAATAAATAGTCGAAAGGTTGAGTTCCTGGTCGAGCAAATAAGGTGAAAGTTCTAGTTGTAACCCCGCGCTGGGGATGTTGACCGCCCAGCCCATGGGATATTCGGCGCCCGAGTGCGGGCTGGGCCACAGGTCGAGGGCTTCGATGGCGAAATCCTCCCGGGCTAGCACCTGGGTGCTGCCGTCCGGCGCCACCAGGGTGCCACTCGAAAAGGGATCAATGCTGCCATCCGCGCGGCGGATGTAGTAGAGCATCACTTCGCTGCCGTCATGCAGCTGAATGGCAAACCAGTCCCAGCCCACCTGTCCGGAGGAAAGCACGCTGGTGCTGTATTCGTGATCTGACCAGCCCAGGCCACTAACCTCGAAAGACTCAGCTCCGATCTGAAGGCTACCTTCAGCCAGCAACCGCGTTTGGCTGTAGTAATACGAAGCGTTGCCAGACCCTGCTCCTTTTTGGCTGTAGCCTGCATCCCCGTGGGCAACAGGTCCTTTGCTATCGATAAGTTGCAGCTCAAGAGCCAGGCCTTCGTTCTGAACACTCAGATGGTAGGCGCCGACTCCGCTCTGCTCGACCTGCCAGTCCTCCAGCCAGACGCGATAAGGCGCAGCCTGCGCGCCTGCCAGCTCCGCGGCCCCGCGGGACAATCGCTGGAAGGCATGGAACTGGCCCCCGGCCACGTCGGTGAGGGCGAAATGCGCCATGTAGATCTGGTTGGTGGCCCAAGCGCTGGAGCGGGGAAAGGCCTGGCTGGGTGGCAAGAGAGCTACGCGGAAGAAGGTCAGCTCGTAGCCAAAGTGGCGGCCGTCGGCGCTTTCCAGGTTGCCGACGTAATACCACCATTCCGTGCGGTAGTCGGGGTGCGGGCCGAAGTCGGCGGGAAAGTCAAAGGGGCGCGGCCCTGTGGCGCGTGCGAAGCCTTCGATGGAAACCGGGGTGGTGCGCACCTGCGCGGCAAGTCCCTCGTCGTCTGCGGGATTAGCTAAATAGAAGGCGGCGAGGGCCAGCGCAACCAGCAAAAGCAAGGGCCACAATGCGCGCCGCAGATTAATCAAAGCGCATGGCCTCCGCCGCGCTGCGCCGGCTGGCGCGATAAGCGGGGTAAATCCCCGCCAACAGGGCGGCAGTCACCGCGATCAGCAGCGCCTGAATGAAGGGCGCGGCTTCGAGCTGCATTTGCAGGCTCCAACCGAAGGAACGCTTGTTGATCAGCTGCAGCAGGATTTGGGCGATGACGTAGCCGGTAGGCAGCGCCAGCAGCCCGGCCACCGCGCCGATCAGCCCGGTCTCCAGCAGGGTCAGCTCCCACAATTGGCGCGTGCTGAGGCCGACGGCCTTTAGGATGCCCATCTGGCGCTGTTTTTCCAGTTGCAGCGCCAGCATGGCGCTTAGCACGCCCACAAAGGCGACGCCCGTCGTGATGATCTGCAGGGCCCCGGTGATGACGAAAGTGCGGTCGAACACCTCCAGGGTTTCCTCTCGCAGCCCGGCGTTCGAACGGATATTCAGGAACTGGCCCCGGTTGAGTTCCACCTGCATGGCGGCAACGATCGTATCAACATCTCGTCCCGGCTCCACGCCCGCCGAGAAAGCGGTCACCGCATGATCATCCCAAATCCGCCGATAGGTCTCCAGCCACATGGAAACACTGCCGCGGCTGGAGGTGTAATCTCTAAACACGGCCACGATCGGAAAGCCATGTTCCCCTTGCGGGGTATGCAGGACGAGGCTGTCGCCCATGCGCAGCCCCAGCCGGTTGGCCAGCGGTTCTGAGATCATCACAGCGCCGGCCCGCACCGCCGCCCAGGCTTCAGTCCCGCTGCCCTGCACCTCCACATAGATCTGCTCCTCCCCGTCGTTGGGATTGTTGTTGGCGCTGATGTTGATGGGGCCATAGGGCGAATCGACTTCGATGTTACGCAGCAGATGAATTGCCTCCACCCCCGGCCATGCTTCCACTTGGGCGATGATCGCCGGTTCTATCGGCACGGCTGGTTCGGCCAGCGAGGAGCCCGCCACCGAGCCATAGACATCGTTGCTCAGGATCTGGTCGAGCCAGCTGATCACCGAGCCGCGAAAGCTGCTGATCATCAGGCTGGCGCCGATGGTCACCGCCACGGCCACCATGAGGGCGGCCGTGGCCGGGGAGGTGCGGCTGGCTGAGGCAGATACTTCGCGCGGGGCAAGGCGGCCCAGTGGTCCGATAGCCCTGCCCAGCAGCCGTGCAGTAAGCGGCATTAACCGCTGCGTGCTCCACGGGGTAGTGAGCGCCAGGCCAATGGTCACCCCAAAGGTGCAGGCGAAGCTGGAGACCAAATCCAGCTCGAGGGTCGCCAGCAGAATGGCGGATACCGCGGCTATGATGGCGCCCAATAGTGCCGCGCGGCCCAGGATCTTTGTGGAGAGCAATTCCAATTGCGAACGCGACAAAATACGCCGCGGGGGCGAATTGGCAGCCTCCAACGCCGGGACCCAGGCGGCCAGGACCGTCGCCGCCAGTCCTAGCAGACCACCCTTGATGAGGCTGGAAGCGGGCAACACGGCTTCGCGCACAGTGAGGGTGAAGAAAACATCATTGATGGTCTGCGAAACCTGGTCCACCGCTCCGCGGCCCAGCAGCAAGCCGAGCAGGATGCCGAGGGCGGAACCCGCGAGCCCCACCAACAGCGCCTCGCCCAGCACCAGCACGAAGATCTCCCGGCCACTGACGCCCAGGGCGCGCAGAGTGCCGAACACCTGGCGGCGTTGCACAACCGAAAAGGTCATCGTGTTGTAGATGAGGAAGAGACCCACCACCAGCCCGAGAAGGCTAAGGGCCGTCAAGTTGGTGCGAAAAGCCGAGGTAATCTGCTCTGCGGCCTGGCTGCGGCCTTCAGCCGGCAGCACTTGCATGCCTTCCGGCAGCAACACTTCCAGGCGTTGCAGGGCAGCCTCGCGACCCTCCTCAGGCAGGATCAGGTCGATGCGCTCGAGGAAACCCAGACGACCGCTCAACTCTTGCGCGGTCGAGAGGTCCGCCAGCACCAAATATTCGAGCGCTCGCCGGCTGAGCGCATCGCGGGCCTCGACCAGTCCGGCGATGATGCCCTGCCTGGCTGTTCCGGCGACATTGAGCTGGATCAGGTCACCAGCAGACAGTCCGTACTGCTCTGCCAGGTTCGTCGAGATCAAAATGGCCCCGGGAATGGCATAAAAGGCGCCGATCCCGGCCGCCTCGACCTGAGCTTCCTCGCTATACAAGTAAGATCGGAACGGTTCTTCGGAAAAAGGGTCCACGCCAAGCAATTGCAGAGGCAACCCACCCAGCTCAGGGGAGGAGACGTATTGGCTGAGGATGGGCGCCATGGGCAACCCCAGGCCAGCCCGGCGCAAGTTTGCATAGACTTCGTCCGGGATGCCGCTGGGGCCGCCCGAAATGTAGTGCGTGCTGCGCCCCACCACCGCCTCCACGCTGAGGTCGAAAGCCCGCGAGGCGCTGGCGTTGGCCACATCCACGCTGACCGCCACGGCCACGCCCAGGCTGATACCCAATAGCATCAGCAAAGTCTGCAAGGGATGAGCCAGCAGGTAGCTCCAGGCCACCTTGAACAGGCTGGCAGGCATGCGCATGCGTTTAGTGATCAATCCGTCGTCCCGCTTTTCACAAGCTTGCCTTCGCGCACGTGGATTACGCGGTCGGCGCGGCGGGCGTTATCCAGGTTATGGGTGGCCATCACCAGATTCTTACCGGCTCTGCGAGTGAGCTTCTCGAGCAGCTCCATCACCTGGGCGCCTGTTTCTTCGTCCAGGTTACCGGTGGGCTCGTCAGCCAGCACTAGCAAGGGGTCGTGCACCAGGGCGCGGGCCAGGGCAACGCGCTGCTGCTCGCCGCCGGAGAGCAGGTCAGGGTAAGACCTCGCCCGGTCCCCCAGGCCGACCAGCGCCAACAGTTCCCGCGCCTTGTGCGCCGCCTCTTTGGCAGTCGCCCCGGCCAGCTCCAAGGGCAGCATGGCATTTTCCAGCACGGTAAGAGTGGGCAGCAAATTGAAGAACTGGAAAACGAAGCCGATATGCTGGCGGCGAAATAGGGTGCGGTCGGCCTCGTTCAGGGCGATCAGATTGCGCCCGTCCACCCAGATGGCGCCGGCATCGGCTCGGTCAATGCCGCTCAACAGGTTGAGCAGCGTGCTTTTGCCGCTGCCGCTGGCGCCGACCAGTGCCACGAATTCGCCGCGCTCGATTTGAAGGCTGGCGTCGCGCAACACCGCATGCGTTTGCGCGCCTTCGGAATAGCTCTTGGATAAGTTTTCAATGGAGATGAAACTGCTAGCTGGCATGCTGCCTCTGGCGAAGGCGGAACGTGCTTGTAAATAATATCACAAACAGGTAGGGGATCGGTCACTGGTCAAGTTGTCCTTTTAGTTACTAGCTTGCAACGGGATCAATTAAGCAATCGCCGATCGACAAATTGACTAGTTGACAGATTGACCGCAATAACAAAGAGACCCCTTTCGGGGTCTCCTTGTCATTGGTTGTTGGCTTAGTAGTCCGGCATCGGGGGCATCGGGGCCGACTTGGCTTCTTCCGGCTTATCCGACACCAAAGCCTCGGTGGTCAGGATCATGGCGGCGATGGAAGCCGCATTCTCCAACGCGCCGCGAGTCACCTTGGCGGGGTCGATCCAGCCGGCCTCGACCATATCCACGAATTCCTCGGCCAGCACGTCGTAACCGAAATTCTTGTTCTTGGTCTCCACCTGTTTGCGTAACACGCCTTCTACGATCACGGCGCCATCGTGGCCCGCGTTCTCGGCAATGCGGCGCATGGGCATTTCCAGGGCGCGGCGCACGACCTGCACGCCGACCTTGGCATCATCATCGTCGCCAACTTTCAACTTGTCCAGCACACTGCGCGCAATCAACAAGGCCACGCCGCCGCCGGGCACGATACCTTCTTCAATGGCTGCGCGCGTGGCCGAAACGGCGTCCTCGACGCGGTGCTTCTTTTCCTTCAGCTCGGTCTCGGTGGCCGCACCCACACGGATGATGGCCACGCCGCCGGCCAGCTTGGCCAGGCGCTCGTCGAGTTTCTCTTTGTCGTAGTCGCTGGTGCTGTTTTCCTTCTCCACGCGGATCTCTTCGATGCGGGATGCGATGCGCTTGGCGTCACCCTTGCCGCCAATAATGGTGGTGTTGTCCTTGTCGGAGATAACCTTCTCGGCCTTGCCGAGGTCTTCCATCGTGGCGGATTCGAGCTTTCGGCCGACTTCTTCGGAGATGACCGTGGCGCCGGTAAGGATGGCGATATCTTGCAGCATAGCCTTGCGGCGGTCGCCAAATCCGGGAGCCTTGACAGCCAGCACATTCAGCATACCGCGCAGTTTGTTCAACACCAGGGTGGCCAGGGCTTCCCCGTCCACATCCTCAGAGATGATGACCAGGTTTCGCTTGCCGGTTTGCACCAGCTTCTCGAGCAATGGCACCATATCCTGGGCGACGGAGATCTTCTTGTCGTGGATCAGGATTTGGGCATCCTCGATGATGGCTTCCATGCTCTCCGGAGCGGTGACAAAGTAGGCGGAGAGGTAGCCCCGATCGAACTGCATGCCTTCCACATATTCGGTCTCGAATTGCAGACCCTGCGAATCCTCCACTGTGATCACGCCGTCGTTGCCGACTTTGTCGAACACATCCGCGATCAGGTTACCGATCTCACGGTCTTGCGCAGAAACGGAAGCTACATTGGCGATGCCGTCCTTGCTATTGATCTTGATGGCTTGCTTCTTGATCTCTTCCGAGATTGCCTTCGTGGCGGCTTCAATGCCGCGCTTGAGCATCATTGGATTCGCGCCTGCGGCCAGGTTCTTCATGCCGTCAGTGACGATGGCATGCGCCAGCAGAGTGGACGTGGTGGTGCCATCGCCGGCAATATCGTTTGTCTTGGAGGCGGCTTCCTTCAAAAGCTGGGCGCCCATATTCTCAAAGGGATCCTCCAGCTCGATCTCCTTGGCCACGGTCACGCCGTCATGAGTGATGGTGGGCGCACCGAACTTTCGATCGAGGGCCACATTGCGCCCCTTGGGGCCAAGGGTGGTGACCACGGCTTCGGCCACTGCGTTCACGCCGGCCAACAAGTGGCGGCGGGCTTCCTCAGAAAATGCGAGTTGTTTTGCCATAGGTAGGGACTCCTTCAGTCTTTAGATTATTTCTTTTTGTCGTCGACAATTGCCAGCAGGTCCGATTGACGCAGGATCAACAGTTTCTTGCCTTCGACCTTGATCTCGGTACCGGCATACTTGGCAAACAATACGGTCTGGCCGGCTGCCACTTCCATGGCAATTACCTTGCCGTCCTCATCGCGCCCGCCCGGGCCCACGGCCAGGATCTTGCCGCGCTGCGGTTTTTCTTTCGCAGTCTCCGGGAGAACGATGCCACCCGCGGTGACCTCTTCGTCCTCAATGGGCTCTACCAACACGCGGTCGGCGAGCGGTTTGAGTGCAATAGCCATTTGATGCCTCCTAAAATGAGTTTGTTTTAAGGTTTCTTGGTTTTGAATTATTAGCACTCGAAGTCACCGAGTGCTAATCCGACGGCTATCATACCAGTTTTGGATTGTCAGTCAAGCCTTCGCGTAGGGAAACAGGGCAAATACCCCTTGTTTCTTACAAATCTCTGATACTTAGCCGTCTCCGTCGCTTACAACCGTGCCATCGCAAATAGTATAGCTCTCGGCAACAATAAGCATCACCACGGCGTCCCCTGGGTAGGTGGCGCTCAAGGCATCCAGGACCGGAAGGGCTTCGTCGCACTGTTCCAGGGCGGCCAGCACCGATCCGAAGGTGTAGTAGTACACCAGGGTATTGTTGTCCAGCGGCAGGCCGCTGACCGGGGTGACCCACCGTCCGACACTGTCCAGGCTGTTCTGCACGTCAGAGCAGCCGCCCACCGCGCAGCGCAGCACGGGGATGGAGCTCTCATAATTGCGCGCCCGAAAGTAGATGATACCGAGCTGCCCATACCAATCCGGGTTGGTGGGGTCAAGGTCGACGGCCTTCTCGGCGTTGAGCGCCGCAGCAAAGAATTCACCCATGCGCGAATAGGTCTTGGCGATGGCGATATACGGCAGGGGGTCCGCAATGCCAAGGGCTTCGTTGATCGAAGCCGCCCGGTCGAAATACTCCAGGGCCTGGTCATACAGGGCCAGCTCACGATAATTCTGTCCGATGCGAATGTAAATAAAGGTTTGGTTTGGGGCCACCTGAGCGGCCTGTTTATATCTCTCGATGGCCGCGGCGTAATTGCCGGCGGCCTCCAGCACGTAGGCGCTCACCCGCAAGCTATCGAAGGAGTTTGGATTCAGGCTCATCGCCCGTTCGGCGTATTGGCTGGCCTGGGAGTACTGTTGCTGATCAGCATACACTTCGGCCTGGTAAGCGAGGGCCAGCACGTTCAGGCTGTCCAATTGCAGGGCCAGCACGGCCTCCGTGCTGGCTTCGGCGATAAAGGCCTGGTATTCCTCAGCGGTACCCGCCGCCCCCGCGCTCCAATCCAGCACGAAGGCCCGCACGGCGTGCCCCGTGCTGTCTTCCGGGGCCAGGGCAACTGCCTGATCGGCGCTGGCCAGCGCCTCCTCCAGCCGGGTACGTTGGCGGTCCTGGGTGAGCAGGGCCGACGAGTATGTTTGGATGCGGGCCAATTCCCCCCAGCCCAGGTGATCCTCGGGGTTGACCGCCAGAGCATCCTGGTAGGCCAGGATAGCTTTATCCAGATTTCCGGCTTCGAAGAAGGCGCTGCCTTCCTCGCGGTAGGAAACCGCTCCGCGCGTGGCGGTCGGGGTAGCCACAAATAACGGCTGGATACTGCCGCGCTCCGCACCCCAAAGCAAATAGAGCCCGGCCACGATCAGCCCTCCCCACAGCAGCAGGCGAAATGGATTGGAGTGAGACCCGGGGGCGTGGAACAGGGTTCGGCGTTGATGAACGCGCATGGGGCGCCCGACCTAAGAGTCCGGGGTTTCCTCTCCCATCGTCTCCGCCTCGGTGGCAGCAGGTTGCGGCGTAGCTGTAGACAGGCCTTCCAGCCCCTCGCAAATTAGCACCATCTCATCCGCGTTGCCCACCGCTATTTCGTCATCCGGGAAACTGGCGATCAGCGCCTGGGAAATAGGCAGGGCTTCTGCGCAGCGGTTGGCCCTTGCCAGCAGCAAACCGAACGTATAGTAATAGGGAACCACCTCCGGGGAATTCAGCTGAAATCCATTGACAACAACTCCATCCTCAGTGACTCCGCCGCGGATGGCGAACTCGAAGGCTTCTAGCGCCTCTGCCGCCTGCTGGTTGCGATAATAAGCCACTCCGAGGTTAGCGTAGCGGTATGGATTGGAAGGGTCCTCTGAGACGGCCAGGCCCATGGCCTGCACCGCCTTGCCAAATTCTCCAGTAGTGATGTAGATCAACCCGGTATATGTGTTGGGCAAGGGGTCGGTAGGGTTGAGCGAGTCGGCGATGACAAACTCGTTGATGGCATCCTCATAGCGCTCCATAGCCCGGTATACCCGCCCCAGGGATAAGTGCAGGTCAGCGATGCGGTCGTTGATCGCCAGAGCGGTCTCATACTGCAGGGCCGCCTCCGCATAGTTGCCGGTAAGTTCCAGGACATATCCACGTGAACGGCGCACTTCCAGCAGGTTGCCGCCCAGCTCGACGGCGATGCGCGATTCCTCGGCGGCCAACTCATATTCCTCATTGTCGGCCAGCACTTCAGCCATAAAGCCGTGCGCCATGGCGTTGTTCGCGTCCAGCAACAAGGCGCGTTGCAAAGCGGCCGCGGCGCCGTCATGGTTGCCGAGGAAATTCAGCGTCCAGCCCAAAATAGCCAACCCGGTGGGGTTATCCGGGCTGAGCAACAAAGAATTGCTTACGCTGGTTTGGGCGGCCTCATAACGGCCGGCCAGCACCTGCATGCGGGCCAGGTTGATATAAATGGCGGGATTGGCGGGATCGGCCAATACCGCCTGCTCATAATTAGCGATGGACTGGAGCAGGTTGCCTTCGTCAAAGGAAGCCTGGGCCGCGTTCATAAATGATTCGGGGTCCTGTGTAGTGGTTACAGTAGGCGCCTGGGGCAAAGGCAGTGTGGGCACCACGTATTGATTGAAGTAGCAGGCCGCGGCGGCCAGCATGAGAATTAACCCGATCAGCGCCGGGTTCGCCCGGCGCTTGTTGCGTTCCTTTTGCATGTGCCAGCGGCTTCCGTGCAGGTACATTGACCGGATTCTACCGTACGGGAAAAGAGGCGTCCGCCCAGGCGATGAGAGCTATATGAGTGGGCTGGCTGCTGCGGCAATTCTGGCCGCGTCATGGGCCGAATTCTGCCGATAGGCGGCTCCAATATTCTGCCTGGCCCGGAAAACTGAGGTGCCCCTGAAAACGCTCGAGGAATTCGAACAGATCGTCCCCATCCCCAAAATCCCCTATTGGGACATTCACATCGTAGCCTTGGGGATCAGGGAGTTCTGCGAACGGATCGGCGGCATAGTCTGGGATGAAAACAATAAACTCGGTTAGCTCCGCCTGTGAGAAATAAGCGGGGTCGAAGAGTTCGTGCGGGAAAACGATCTGCTCCGCATCGCTTGGATTAGGAAAATTATCTGGCAGATACCCTAAGACATAATCACCGTCTCTCGGAAAGAGGATAATCTCATCGATATGGTCGTAACGGTTGTTCATTAAGGCCGCGGCAAACCAGGCCGGGCTTTCCGCCTCGCTTAGCCGCTGCAAGAAATCCAGGCGTTCATAGTATTGCCCGGCCGGGTGGCTGTATACCGCCGCCCAGGGGAGGAATTGAAACACCGGAAGATAGATAGAGAGGTCGGCCAGGCCTCGATCAGCAAGCACAACCCGATCCAGAGTCTGATCTGACACGGCCTCTTTGTAAATGGAAATCAACTCCTGAGGGTAACCTGCTTTCAGGGCTGGGGCTAATAATGTTCGATCCGTAACCCTAGATACTATGACCTGTCCATAGAAAAGGCCCAGCACTACCAATCCAGCGAAAAGCAGCCTGCCCGATTCTTTCCGAAACTGGGAATTTCGCCCCAACCGCGCTATAAGCTCCACAGCTCCCAGCGCCGCGGACAAGCCGAGCACATAAACCACGAAATCGCGCGCCTTGAAAGTGAGCAGCGGGCTTTGCAAAAGCAAGGCAGCATAGCCCAGTATTTGCCAGGCATATGCCGCCAAAAGCAAAACTAACAAGCCAAACGAAACGGAGTTGCGGCGAAACGATTGCACCAAGTAGACCAAGCCCGCCAACATAAGGACACCTGGTATTGAGAATTCGAGGAAGGGGAAGGGAAGCGTATTGAACTCATCCAAGAAGTACCTGTTTTGAAGCGAAACCCAACCTCCGGTCCTCCACATACTCACCAATAGTGGAACCCAGTATGGCGCGGAAAAAATGGCCGCGCCGGTTAAGACCAAGGGTCCCGAGATCCGGCTGACTCCTTCTTTTTCTTTGCCATCCGCCTCTGGCGTATTTCGCAGGAAAAACCGGATCAGCAAGCTCAGGCCACCAATAAAGAACCAGTAATAGTAAGTCGAAAACAACGCAGCCCCTAGCAAGCTCCCCACGGCTATCCAACCCAGGTGTCGGCTTCCCTTTTTCGCACCCACCCCATCCACAAAGTGCAGCCACCAGGGCACAAACAGCGCCAAGGCGAGCCATTCAAATGGCTTGTACCATTCTTGGAAAAGCAAAAGGCTGAAAATCGCGGCGAGGGAAAGAGCCGCGGGGCGCATCCAAGACCAGAACCGGAGTGTGAGAAACGGGATCACGAAAACCATCGCGATCAGTCCATACTTAAGCATGCGGTACGGTTCAATACCAAAAATCGCCGCTATTTTCCCCAACACAAACAAGGCTAAGGGAGGATAAAAAGGAGGGAGATCCTTGTAGGCAAAATCGACCGGTCCGGGATAGCTGGCAAACTTAGTAACCTGGGCGGTCAGCAGCCCCTGGTCGCCGCTCACTCCATTGAATGAAAAGGAGGTGTCTCGCAGGGTCAACATAACCAGCCCTGCAAAGAAGAGGCCCAGGAACAGGGCGAGCAGCTGACCCATTAGCTCCTGGTCCTTAACTCGATAAATAACCAAAGCACACATCATAAATATCGCAAAGACCCACAGCCGCAGCCAGGCGCCCAAATAAGGTTCGCGGCCAGATTCAGGCGGCAGCAGATCGACCAAAACGCGCACCAAAATGAGAGCCAGGATGCCAACAATAAAGACGAGCACAAGAGAAATTCTCCGGGGTTTGAGAAAATTGGAAAGCCCACGGGCTGGCCTTGGCATTTGTTTACAGCCTTTCACTCCGCCGAAATTATAAGGCAAACACCGATACCCCTAGAGCAGCCGCGGTTAGAATGGGTGCCTATGCACATCGATGTCTTTACATTGTTTCCAGATCTCTTCGACCCCTACCTGGAAGCCAGCATTCTGGGCCGCGCCCGCTTGGCCGGCTTGCTCCAAGTTGGTGTACACAACATCCGCGATTACGCCACCGATAAGCACCAGGTGACCGACGATGGGCCTTACGGAGGCGGCGGCGGCATGGTGATGAAGCCTGAACCCATTTTCGCTGCGGTTGAAGGGGTCCTTGGCGTGCCGCCACAAATCCCCGTGATCTTGCTTAGCCCTCAGGGGCGTCCCTTTACCCAGGCGGTGGCCCAGGAGCTGGGAAAGCTGCCGCACCTGGCCCTGATCTGCGGCCGCTACGAAGGCGTGGATGAGCGCGTGCGCGCCCACCTGGCAAGCGACGAGATCTCCATTGGCGATTACGTGCTCACCGGCGGCGAGTTGCCCGCCCTCATATTGATCGACGCAGTGGCTCGCACCTTGCCCGGAGCCCTGGGTGACCCGCATGGGGCGCTCAGCGATTCGCATGCCGGCGGGCTGTTGGAGTAC
>Ga0209751_10001217_pt1 | contig 26732 bp, 24 predicted proteins | sample RifCSP13_1_FD_184019 | JGI IMG/M metagenome (GOLD analysis project Ga0209751, IMG submission 184019) | Soil microbial communities from Rifle, Colorado - Rifle CSP2_sed 13_1 (SPAdes) (version 2) | ecosystem: Environmental > Terrestrial > Deep subsurface > Rock core/Sediment | place: Rifle...
CGAGGCGGCGCAACTGGCGGGGTACGAGATCGAAGTGAAGCCGGGAGAGGCGACGGTGTGGGATGGGTTTATGGGCCCCGGCTACGGCATCCCTACGCCCGAAGGAGTCGAGGCCATCCGGCTAGTCGCGCGCACCGAAGGCATTTTTCTCGACCCCACGTATACCGGCAAGGCGATGGCCGGTTTGATCGCCGAGATCCGCTCAGGGCGCATTCGTAAGGACGAGACCGTCGTGTTCTTGCACACCGGCGGCGAGCCAGGCCTGTTCGCTCATCCAGGGGTTGAAAAACTGTAGGGGCGACTAGCAAGAGCCAGTCGCCCCGAGGGGGCAAATTCGCGGGGTTGTTCACGCCGGGCCAGCCTTACCCCCGCCACACCTTTTCGTCATACTTGGGCAGCTCGCAACGCAGTTCCCCATCCTGGCGGTATCCCAGCGCGTACGCCGCCTGCATCAGCTGGTGGATCTCGCTCGTCCCTTCGTAGATGATCGCCCCGCGCGAGTTCCGCAGATACCGCTCCACGTCGTACTCGTCGCTATACCCGTAAGCGCCGTGCACCTGGATGGCCTCGTGCGCGGCCTCAAACGACGTATCCGTCGCAAACCACTTCAGCAGCGACGTCTCCTTCGTGTTCCGGATGCCCATGTTCTTCATCCACCCCACCTTCAAGTAGATCAGCCGCCCCAGTTCGTAGTCGCGCACCATGCGGGCGATCTTCTGCTGGATCAATTGGTGCTTCCCGATTTCTCGCCCAAACGTCTTGCGCGTGTTGGCGTATTTCACGCTCGCCTCCAGCGCCGCGCGGATCAACCCGACGGCCCCCGACCCGACCGTGTAGCGCCCATTGTCCAGGCACGACATGGCAATCTTGAACCCCTCACCCTCCTCCCCCAGCCGGTTGCTCATCGGGACGCGCACATCCTGGCAGCTCACCCAGCCCGTCGAGCCGGCCCGCACCCCCAGCTTGCCGTGGATATCGCCGCGGGTCACGCCGGGCCGGTCGGTCTCTATGATGAAGGCGGAGAGCTGGTCGTGTGGATCGGGCCGCTCCGGGTTCGTCCGCGCCACCCACAGAATGTGGTGCGCCTTCGTCGCCAGGCTGATCCACATCTTCTCGCCGTTGACGACGTAGTATTCGCCGCCGCGCTTGGCGGTGGAGGCCATATTCACCACGTCGCTTCCCACCCCCGGCTCGGTCAGCCCGAACATGGCGTACTTTTCGCCCCTGGCTTGCGGCGTCAGAAATTTCTGCTTCTGCTCTTCCGTGCCCCATTGCAGCAGCGCCAGGCTGTTCAGCCCCATGTGGACCGACATGACCACGCGCAGGCTGGTGTCCATCGCCTCCAGTTCTTCGCACACCAGCCCCAGGGTGATGTAGTCGAATCCCTGCCCGCCGTACTTCTCTGGGAGGCAGATACCAAGGATGCCCAATTCGCCCATGCGTGGGAGGATGCGCGGGTGCATGGTCTGAGCGCGGTCGGCCTCTTTAATGACCGGCGCGACTTCCTTCTGGCAAAAATCGCGCACCATCTTCTGCGCTAACAGGTGTTCCTCGCTAAGCGTAAAGTCCATGGTCGGGTTCCTTCCGTTGGTTTAGGTTCCGGATTCCTGCTGCCGATAACGAGCCAGCGCCGCTTCGATGACCGGCTTGGCCTCCAAATCCACCTCGTTGGCCTCATGCTCGACGAGCAGCCGGGGAAAGTCCCACTGGTAAGGGAGGCGATGCGGCGGCGCGGTGATCGTCCGGAACTCACCCACGCAGTGCCATTCCTCCTTCTGGTAAACCATTTCGATGGCCAGGATAGTCAGTTCTTTTTGCGTCGAGGCCAACACCTGGCCGCCCCAAATGGTGGCAACCTTGCCATCTTTGTCCAATTGACGCAACAAGACAATTGACTTTGGTCGATATTTTGAATGTCTCATTTGTCGCCTTCCTGAGCAGCCTAAGAAGCTTTATGACAAGTAATTGTGGAGCAAAGTTGTTGACAAAGGTTTTAATATGTTATATCTTACATGTATATCTTATATCATACACCGGAATAGTCAATTTGGATTCTCATGGCGCAAGAAGATTTCAAACTTCCCCAGGTAGGCAACGGATCTACACTCACTGAAAGAGCCTATGCCACAATAAAGAAATCCATCCTTGACCTGAGTTTGAAGCCAGGCAGTGCGCTGGTCGAGGATACACTGGCTCGCCAACTAGGCACAAGCAAGACTCCAGTTCGAGATGCCCTGTTGGCGCTGGAACGCGACGGCCTGGTCGTCAAAATCCCCTACAAAGGCACCTATGTGGCCGAGGTTGCGCTCCGGGATGCTGTGGAAATCTTTGAATTGCGCGCCGTCCTCGAAGGGCTGGCGGGCCGGCTGGCCACGCGATCATTTTCGCCCAGGGAACTTGATGAAGCGGAAAAGCTGCTGGACGCCGCCGACGAAGCCCGGTCGCGGGGCGATCTTGAGGCCGCTTCACGCTATGGCGCGCAGTTCCACAGAACCATCCACTTGCGGGCCAGTAATCGCCGCCTGCTGCCCATCCTGGAGCAACTGGACGAGCAGTTCGAGCGGCTGCGGCGGATGTCCAACCAGGTCGAAGGGCGATTGGCAAAATCAGGCCACGAGCACCGGCAAGTCCTGGCTGCCCTGCGCGCTGGTGACCCGCTTCAGGTCGAACAGGGCATGCGTTACCACATGGAAAGTGTGATCAAAGATTTTACACTCTCTAACGACGATAGCCAAACCTACCCAGCCGAGTCTCTGCTAAAGGAATTGGTCCCGTGACGATCAACGCCGCGCAAGCCATCGTCGCCGTGTTGCGCGCCTATGAGGTGCAGTATATCTTTGGCGTTCCTGGCGACACCTCCATTCCACTCTACGACGCGCTGCACGAGGCGAGAGGCAGCCTGAACCACATCATGGCCCGCGACGAACGCGGCGCGTCCTATATGGCCGATGTGTATGCCCGGCTGAGCAGCCGTCCAGGCGTCTGCGAGGCCCCCAGCGGGGCTGGGGCCACTTACCTGATCCCGGGCCTGGCCGAGGCGAATGCCTCGTCCATTCCCGTCATCGCTTTTACCTCTGACACGCCTCTCGAAGCGGAGGGCCGCAACGTCCTCACCGAACTCAATCAGGGGCAAATCTTTGAGGCGGTGACGAAGTGGCATACAACCCTCAAACGGGCCGAGCGCGCGCCTGAGGTGATCCGCAAGGCCTTCCGCCTCGCCACGACGGGGCGCCCCGGCCCGGTCCAGATCACCCTCCCCGAGGATGTTCTTGAGGCGCCGGCCGAGGTTGGCGGTCTGTATGCCGAGCCGGCCTGCCGCCAGTTTCCGGCCTACCGCAGCGCGCCAGAGCCGGAGGCGGTGACACGCGCGGCCGAGTTGCTGTTGCAGGCCAAGCGCCCCGTCGTCGTCGCCGGAGGCGGGACGGCCATTTCCGGCGCGTGGGCCGAGCTGACCGAGCTGGCCGAACTTCTCAGCCTGCCCGTAGGTACTTCGATTAATGGGCAGGGCAGCATAGACGAAAACCATCCCCTCAGCCTGGGCGTCGTCGGCGGGAACGGGGCGCGGCCTTACGCCAACAAGGTGGTGACCGAGGCCGATCTGGCGATGTTCGTGGGCTGCAAGACCGATTCCGTCACTACACTCAACTGGACGCTCCCCTCGAACCGGGGCGACGTGAAGATTATTCAGATTGATGTGGACCCGGTTGAGATCGGCAATACCTATCCGGTTTCCGCCGGATTAGCCGGGGACGCCCGCACGGCCTTGCGTTCCCTCAATGCCGAAGTCAAAGGGCGTCTGGCCGCCCTGGGGGATGCCGGCGCGCGTGAGCCGTGGGCCGACTTCGCCGCGCTGCGCTCCGCGTGGCGCGCGCAGGAAGAGCCCAAGGCGCTGTCCTCGGCCAGCCCGATCAAGCCCCAGCGCGTGATGCGCGCCCTGCAACAGTGGCTGCCTCCCGACAGCGTTATCGTGGCCGACGCGGGGACGGGCACGCCCTTTACCTCGGCCTTCTATCCCAGCCCAGCGGGGCGGCACATCATCATCCCGCGCGGCTACGGCGGCCTGGGCTATGCTATCCCCGGCGTCGTCGGCGCGAAACTGGCCCGGCCCAATGCGCCGGTCATCGGGTTGGTGGGCGACGGCAGCTTTGGCATGAGCTGTGGTGAACTGGAGACGATCGCTCGCCTCAACCTGCCGGTTGTCCTGCTGGTCTTCAACAACGCGCAGTTCGGCTGGATCAAGACGCTCCAGCATCTGTACCGTGACCAGCGTTATCTTTCGGTGGATTTCTCCGCCGACACCGACTACGCCGCTATCGCCGCAGGGTTTGGCCTGCGCGGCGCGAAGGTGCGCGCGGCCGCCGCACTCGAACCCGCGCTCCAAGCCGCGCTCGCCAGCGAAAAGCCCACGTTGATTGATGTCGTCACCGAGTCCGAAGTCACCGAAACGCCGCCGGTCGCCAAATGGCAGCTGGCCGCGCAGCAGGCGGCGGCCTTGCAGCCATAAAGGCCAGAGCGTGTGTCAAAAATCACCGGCGCTCATGTTTCGAGAACATACCGGATGGGGCTTGCGCCGCCGGGCGTGCGCCCGCCTGTTCTCACGCCGGGTCTCTAGCCAGTCAAGCAAGGAGGTGAGCCACGGAAGCATTGTTCATTTGACTCTGCTCAGATCAGTCTGTATTCTCATGCCGTTCATCTACAGGAGGAGTAACCCATGAAGCGAGTTAGCCAGTTACTGGCTCTCATTATCGCCACGGCGATGCTTGTGACTGCCTGTGGCGGCGCGGCGACCACCGCGGCCCCGGCGACGCAGCCCTCCGCTGCAACCCAGCCCCCGGCTGCGACTCAACCCCCCGCCGCCACCCAGCCGCCAGCCGCTACCGAAGCGCCGAGCGAAATCACGGTCGTCATTGCGAACGATCCTGCTACCCTTGACCCGCAGGTGAGCGAGGACGGCAACGAGCGCGCCGTCAACGACAGCGTCTACGAAACGCTCCTGACCCGCGACGCGGACATGAACATCGTTCCGAATCTGGCTACGGAATATTCTCAGCTGGACGATACGACCTGGCAGTTCAAGCTGCGCGAGGGCGTCACTTTCCACAACGGCGAGCCCTTCAACGCCGACGCCGTGGCCTTCAGCGTCAAGCGCATCATTGACCCTGCCCTCAACTCGGAGCAGGCCTCGTTCTTCGCCACACTGTCAGGCGCCGAAACGGTGGATGACTACACCGTCAACATCCTCACCTCCGGTCCCGACCCTATCCTGCCCGCCCGCATGTATTGGCTGAAAATCGTCGAGCCGAAGCATGCTCAAGGCGACGCCGATACCTTCGCCACCACCCCCATCGGCACCGGTCCCTACAAGTTCGTCAAGTGGGACCGCGGCGTGGAAGTCGTGATCGAGGCCAACCCCGACTACTGGGGCGGCAAGCCGCCGATTGACGTGGTGCACCTGCGCCCGATTCAGGAAGAGTCCACGCGCCTGGCCGCGCTGCAGGCGGGCGAGGTTGACCTGGTCTTCGGCCTGCTGCCCGAGCAGATTGATCAGGCGCCCGTGGCGGTGCACACGCCCGGTCTGGAATTCCCGATGATTCTGCTGTACAACGGGGAGGACTCGGTCCTGGCCGATGTGCGCCTGCGCCAGGCGATCAACTACGCGGTGGATAAGGAAGCCATCGCGGAGGCCATCTACGGCGGGTTGGCGGTGCTGGCCGATGGCCAGATTCTTACGCCCGGCCACTTCGGTTACAACCCGAACGTGAAGGCCTACCCGTACGATCCCGAAAAGGCCAAGCAACTGATCCAGGAGGCCGGTTACAACGGCGAAGAGATCCGGCTGGAGAGCGAGGCCGGGCGCTGGCTCAAGGACAAAGAGCTGGTAGAAGTCATTGCCGGGCAGTTGACCGAGGTCGGCCTAAACGTCAAAATCAACATCAGCGAGTTCTCCAACTACCTGGAAATCCTGTTCGACAAGGAACATCGCGCGCCGATGATCTTCGTGTCGCACGACAACTCGCTCCTGGACGCGGACCGCACCCTCACGGCGTACTACTCCTGCGAGGGCACCGCGCCGTCGTATTGCAACCCGGAAGTCACGGCGATGATCAACGCCGCCCGCACCGAGACCGACTCGGCCAAGCGTGAGCAGATGTATCACACGATCATTCAGACCGCGTACGACGAAGCGTCGCACCTGTACCTGCTCAACTTCGAGAACATCTACGGCCTCAGCGAGCGCCTCAACTGGACGCCGCGTCTTGACGGCCGCCTGCTGTATGCGACCATGAGCCTGAAATAGCCGATTGCGCTCTGATCACTTGGGCTGGGCCTCGCGCTACGTGAGGCCCAGCCTGTCACCCGCACACGGTTGAACGCTTGAAACAACGAACCGAGGAATGTGACGATGTTTGGTTATCTCCTCCGCCGCTTGCTCTACGCTGTTGTCTCAGTGGTCGCCGTCTCGGTCGCCGTCTTCGTGATCACCCACGCCATCGGCGACCCGGTGAAGATGCTGCTCCCGCTGGAGGCCTCGCAAGAAGAGCGTGACCGCCTGCGCGAGGCCCTGGGTTTCAACGATCCCTTATACGTGCAGTTAGCGCGCTTCAGCCTGGACGCGGCGCGCGGCGACTTTGGCAATTCGCTCTGGCAGCGTGTTCCGGCGCTCCCCTTAGTGATTGAGCGCCTGCCCGCCACCATCGAGTTAGCCTTCGTGGCGATGTTGATCGCCGTGATCCTCGCCGTACCGCTGGGCGTGTTGGCCGCGCTGCGCCCCCGCAGCCTGCTCGACCACGTCTGCAGCATCGGCTCGCTGGTGGGCATGTGCGTGGCCTCCAACTGGCTCGGGCTGATGCTGATCCTGATCTTCGCGGTGCAACTCGGCTGGTTCTTCACCTCCGGCTATGGCACGTGGCGGCACCTGGTCCTGCCTGCCATCACGCTGGCCGCCGCGCCGCTCGGGCGCATCACCCAGATCGTCCGCTCCAGCACACTGGACGAGTTGAACAAAAACTATGTCACCGCCGCGCGCGCCCGTGGGCTGACCGAGCAGGCGGTGATCGTGGGTCACGCGCTCAAAAACGCCGCCATTCCTATCGTGACGCTGAGCGGCTGGGAACTCAGCCGCCTGCTGGCGGGTTTCACCGTCATTGTGGAGGTCGTCTTTGGCTGGCCCGGCGTAGGCCTGCTGGCGATGGATGCGATCCAGCGCCAGGACCTGCCGCTGCTGCAGGCCGATGTCTTTGTGGTCGGCGTCCTCGTCGTCGGACTCAATCTCATCATTGACATGACCTATGGCTGGTTTGACCCGCGCATCCGGTATACGTAGCGGATGGCGGTTAAGGATACCTTGTATTGCCATCGGCGATACGTTCTATGCCATCAGCAAGAGGAGGCCGTATGACCACTACCCTGCGGAACCTGAAATTTCGTGAGCCGCGGCCGGAGACGGCGGAGCACATCCCGGAGCGGCGCTTCCCCTGGCTGCACACGCTGCGGGAAATGTTCCTCGACCTGCTCGGCGACCGCGTAGCCCTTGTGGGGGCGATAGGATTTATTCTTTTTCTGGTGATGGCGATCATGGCCCCGTGGATTGCCAAAGATTACACCAAACAAAACCTGCGCCTGCGCCTGTCGCCGCCAGCGCTGGTTGTCAAGGACGAATTCAACCACCGCTACGCGCTCGGCGGCGATCAGTTGGGCCGCCCGATCCTGGACCGGATCATCCACGGCAGCCGCGTCTCGCTGATGGTGGGCATCGGCGTGGTGCTCGTCACCGGCATCTTTGGGACTGTGCTGGGCGTGCTGGCGGGATACTTCGGGGGCTGGGTGGACAACCTGATCATGCGCTGGGTGGACATCCAAACGGCCTTTCCGGGCCTGCTCGTCGCGCTGACTATCCTGATCATGCTCGGCCCCAACCTGCAAAACATGATGATCGCGCTGATGATCAACGGCTGGATGATCTTCGCCCGCATCGTCCGCGGCATCACGCTCTCCCTGCGGGAAGAAGTCTTCGTCCGGGCGGCGCGCGTCATCGGCGCCAGCGACCTGCGGATTGTCTTCGTCCACATCCTGCCGAACCTGGCGTCGCCCATCCTCACCATCTCGGTCATGGAACTGGCCCGCATTATCCTGGCGGAGGCGGCGTTATCTTTCCTGGGCATGGGCATCCAGCCGCCCGAGTCCTCGTGGGGGCTGATGCTGGCCGACGGGCGCGACTACATGCAAAAGGCCTGGTGGCTGGTGACTTTCCCCGGCGTGGCGATTGCGCTGACCGTGCTCTTCATCAACATGGTCGCCGGCTGGCTGCGCTCGGTCTCCGACCCGCAGCAGCGGTTCAAGAAATTTGGAAAGGCAGAAGCCTAGCCGCGGATGGCCGATAGCCGATGATGGCTGATGGCAGATCGGTTCAGGCCGCCGCTGTCAGCCACTGGCCCCGGAGACACAATGTTTGCCAACATCCTTCTCCCACTGGACGGATCGGAACTGGCCCAGGAGGCCCTGCCCTACGTCGAGGCGCTGGCCCTGCCGCTCAAAGCGGTGGTCCACCTGCTGATGGTCGCGCCCTCGCCCAGCGGGCGGACCGGAGGCGCGTTCAAGGCGGCGGCCGCTTTCCTGACCTCCGTGCAGTTGCCGCGCTCGGAAAATGACCTGGATATTGCCCGCCACCCGGTTTACAAAGAGAGTGAAATGGCGAGCCTGGAGGCCGAGGCCAAGCGCATGCTCCTGCCGGTCGCCGAGCAGCTGAAGGCTAAAGGCATTGAGGCGAAGGCGGAAGTGGCTTTTGGACGCCCGGCGGGCGGCATTCTGCGATACGCGCAGAGCAATAAGATAGATTTGATCGTCATGTCCACGCACGGCGAGGGCGGCCCCGACCCCTATGCCTACGGCCCGACGACCGACCGGGTGGCCCGCCGCGCCCCCTGCCCGGTGATGCTCATCCGGCCGGCAGAAGTGCGCGAACTGCTGCCGCTCCCGAAGATGGAGGAGATTCAGCCATGAGCGCCGAACCTCTGCTTCAGGTGGAAGGTCTCAAGACAATCTTCCACACCAAGGGCAAAGCCGTCACCGCCGTCACCGGCATCAATTTCGAGCTCCAGCAGGGCGAGACGCTGGGCATCGTCGGCGAGAGCGGGTCGGGCAAGAGCGTGACCATGCTCTCGGTGATGCGGCTGATCCCCTCGCCGCCAGGCCGCATCGTCAGCGGCAAGGTGCTCTTCAACGGGCGCGACCTGCTGCAATTGAGCAAGGACGAGATGCGGCGCGTGCGCGGCAAAGAGATCGCCATGATCTTTCAGGATCCCATGACCTCGCTCAACCCGGTCCTCACCATCAACCAGCAGCTGAGCGAGGCCGTGCGGGTCCACCTCGGGCTGGATCGCCCGGCCGCCCGCGCCCGGGCGCTCGAACTGCTGCAACTGGTCGGCATCCCCGACGCCGCCAATCGCCTCGACGACTATCCCCACCAGTTCTCCGGCGGGATGCGCCAGCGCGTGATGATCGCCATGGGCCTCTCGTGCAATCCCAAGCTCCTGATCGCCGACGAGCCGACGACCGCCCTCGACGTGACCATTCAGGCGCAGATCACCGCCCTCGTCAAGCGCCTGCGCGACGAGATCGGCATGTCCGTCATCTGGATCACCCATGACCTCGGCATCGTCGCCGGGCTGGCTGACCGGATCATCGTGATGTACGCCGGGCACGTGATGGAGAACGCGCCGATCGAAGAGCTATACGACAACCCGCGCCATCCCTATACGCTCGGGTTGCTCGACGCGATCCCTCGGCTGGACACCGCCGGGTCCAAGCGCTTGACGCCCATCCCCGGCCTCCCGCCCGACCTGGCCAACCCGCCGCAGGGCTGTCCCTTCGTCCCGCGCTGTCCATTCCGCATCGAGAAATGCTTCACCGAACGGCCCACGCCGATGCTCATTGCGCCGCAGCATTACAGCGCGTGCTGGGTGGATGTGACGCAAGCAGAGGGTGCTCCCCATGAACACGCCCACGCCTGACGGCCATTCAGTTTTGCTCGACGTCCGCGACCTGAAAGTGCACTTTCCCATCTTCCGGGGTTTCCCTGTCGCCCGGCAGGTGGGCGCGGTGAAGGCGGTGGACGGCATCACCTTCAACGTCCGCCGAGGCGAAACGGTGGGGCTGGTGGGCGAAAGCGGGTGCGGCAAGTCCACCACTGGCCTCGCCGTGATCAAGATGAATCCGATTACGGACGGCAGCGTGCAGTTCGACGGGCAGGCCCTGCATCAGACGACCGGTGAGGCGATGCGGCAGCTGCGCAAGAACATGCAGATGGTCTTCCAGGACCCGTACGCCTCGCTCAACCCACGCATGACGGTCGAGCAAATTGTGGGCGAGCCATTAATCGTCCACGGCATGGCCCATGGCCCGGCGGTGCGCGAGCGGGTGCAGGAGCTGCTTAAGGTGGTCGGCCTCGACCCGCGCGTGCACACCCGTTACCCGCACGAGTTCTCCGGCGGCCAGCGCCAGCGCATTGGCATCGCCCGCGCCCTCGGCTCCGATCCGATCTTCGTCATCTGCGACGAGCCGATCTCCGCCCTCGACGTCTCCATTCAGGCGCAGATCATCAACCTGCTGGAAGATTTGCAGGAGGCGTTCAGTTTGACGTATTTGTTTATCGCGCACGACCTGGCGGTGGTGCGGCACATCAGCGACCGCATCGCAGTGATGTACCTGGGCAAGATCATGGAGTTCGCCGATTGCCACGAGTTGTACCGCAACCCCCAGCACCCTTACACGCGGGCGCTGCTGGCCGCCGTCCCCATCCCCAACCCCAAAACGGAGAAGCAGCGCGAGCGGATCGTATTGAAGGGCGAAATCCCCAGCCCGATCCATCCGCCGCGCGGCTGCCGTTTCAATACGCGCTGCCCCCTGGCCCAGGCCATCTGCTTTGAAGAAGAACCGGCCTATCGCGAATTGGGGCAGGGTCACTTCGTGGCCTGCCATTTGGTGGAGTAGGGTCAACGGCTAGAACAGATTAGCGGATACAGATCAGTCTGTTCCAGCCGTCTCCTCTGGTGATAGGAACGGAGACTAGAGATTGCACACTGAAGCTGTTCGTACCTCCCATGCGCGGCGCTGGTTGATTCTGGCTACGATCCTGATCGGTACACTCGTCGGCACTTTCGGCAACAGTATGTCTAACGTCGCACTGCCGTCCATCATGAAGCAGTACAATATCGGCCTCGACGTGGGCGTCTGGGTCGTCACCCTCTACATCCTGCTTTTCTCCACCCTCATGCCGGTGTTCGGACGGCTGGGGGATATGTTCGGTTACCGGCGCATGTACATCATGGCCATGTCCGGCCTGACTCTCGCGATGGCGCTGTCGGCCGTCGCGCCCTCCATCGGCTGGATGATCCTCTTCCGGGCTTTCGCCGGAATCTGCAACGCTCCCATCCTGCCCTCCATCATGGGCATTATCGCCGAAGTGTTCCCGCCCAGCGAGCGCGGCGGCGCGATGGGCTTCTGGGCCACGGCCAACGCCACCGCGCACGGTCTTGGCCCGGTGTTCAGCGGGCTGCTCGTTCAATATTTCGGCTGGCCCGCGGTGTTCTGGTTCATCGCCGGCCTGACCTCCTTGGGCGTGGCGATGATTGCCCTCACGATCCCCGCCGATGCCAAGCACGCCCGCGGCAGCTTTGACCTCGTGGGCGCTTCGACGCTCACGCTGGCGATGATCCTGTTCATGTTTAACCTCACGCAGGGCCTGTCGCAGAACTATCCTCTGCTCGTCACCGTCCTCCTGTGGGCGGGCGTTGCACTGCTCTTCGGCGCCTTCCTGTTTTCCCAGACGCGGATTCGAGAGCCGTTTGTGGACTTGAAGCTCTTCGCCCAACGCGGCTACGGCGTGGTCACGTTCGTCTCCGGCGCGCAGTTGTTCTGCCTGTTCGGCATGCAATTGCTCCTGCCGCAATTCCTGCGGAACGTGCAGGGGCGCACCTTCGCGGAGACGGGCGCGCTCATCGCGCCGCTGGCGCTCACGCTCGCCCTGGCCTCTCCCGGCGCGGGCCGCCTTTCCGACCTCGTCGGCAGCCGCCTGACGTGCCTCATCGGCATGGGCATCGTAGCGCTGGCGGGCGTCGGTTTGCTGTTCTGGACGGCTGACACGGCGAGCTGGCTCGTCGTGCTCACGCTCGTCATCCTCGGCTTTGGCATGGGGCTGACCCAATCGCCCACGGCCAACGCCGTCACGCTCGTGGTAGGCAAAGAACGCCTGGGCGTCGCGCTCGGCATTTTCAACATGCTGCGGTTTGTGAGCGGGACGCTGGGCACGACGATCTTTGGCGTCGTGCTGGCGCGCGGCGGCAGTGCGACCAGCGGCCTGGCGGCGTTCCAGGTCAACTTTTACTTGTTCACCGTTGTCGCCGCGCTCGCGGCGCTGCTGGCGTGGCGCATGCCGACGACGACGCGCCGTCCGCTGGCGACGGAAGGATAAGCGAGAGGAGTACAGAGAAGATCAATATGGTTACACGCATCGCCCCCGACCCAATCACAGATGCGGCCCGCACCGGGAACGGCCAAGACGGGCACGGCCCCGCGCTTGACACGATCACCGTCCACCTCACCGTGAACGGCCAACCCGTCACGGCCACCGTCCCCACCAAAGACAGCCTGTTGGCATTCCTCGACCAGAAGCGCCTCAGTCCGGCCATCACGGCCAAGATGAGCCTGCTGAAATATCTGCGGGACGACCTGCGCCTCACCGGCTCGAAGAACGGCTGCGGCACCAACCACTGCGGCAACTGCATGGTGTTAGTGAACGGCAAGGCCAAAAAGTCGTGCCTGCTGCAGATGCGCTCCCTCGAAAACGCGGAGGTCACCACCATCGAAGGTCTGGCCGAGCCGGGCCAACTCCATCCCATCCAGGCCGCGTTTGTGGCGTCGGGCGGGAGCCAGTGCGGATTCTGCACTCCGGGGATGGTCGTCGCCGCCAAAGCCTTATTGGACTCCAACCCCGATCCCACCGACGATGAAATTCGGAAGGGGCTGGAAGACGTCATCTGCCGCTGCACGGGCTACAACAAGATCATTGACGCGGTGAAGATCTCGGCGCGCGCCCTCCGCACGGGTGAAGACGTTGCGCTGATGCCAGCCGGGGGCCTGGGCGCCTCGGTGGTTGATTTCGACGGCGTCGAAAAGGCCCAGGGGCGGCTCATGTATGCGGACGACATCTACGTCGAGGGCATGTTGCACCTCAAGGCCGTGTGGAGTCAATATCCTCACGCCCGTATCCTTTGGGTAGATACGTCTGAAGCCGAGAAAGTGCCGGGGGTCTACCGCGTCTTCACCGCCGCCGATGTGCCGGGCCTCAACGCCTTTGGGGTGATTAAGCAGGATCAGCCCGTGCTGTGCGACGACCGGGCGCGCTTCCTCGGCGAGGCGATTGCGCTGGTGGCCGCCGAAAGCGAGCTGGCGGCGGAAAAGGCGCGCGACTTGATTAAAGTGGAGTACGAGCCGCTGCCGGGCGTATTCACCGCGAAAGCGGCGCTGGCGCCCGACGCGCCGCAGTTGTTCCCCGACGGCAACATCTGCAAACATCTCGTCCACACGGTGGGCGACCTCGAGCAGGGCTTTGCAAGTGCGGACCTGATCGTCGAAGGTCACTTCGAAACGCCGTTCGTCGAGCACGCTTATCTGGAACCGGAGTCCGGCGTGGCCTGGTGGGATGGCGACACCCTCACCCTGAAGACGCCCACCCAATTCCCGTTTGAGCTGCGCGTGCAATTGAGCCGGATTTTCAACCTGCCCGAAGAGAAAGTCCACGTCATCTGCACGCCGGGCGGCGGCGCGTTTGGGAGCAAGATTGACGCGACGGTTGAGCCGCTGCTGGCGCTGGCCGCGTACTGCACGAGCCGTCCGGTGAAAATGACGCTCACGCGCGAAGAGTCGTTCCTCCGCAGCACCAAGCGCCACCCGTATTACATGGACTACCGCGTGGGCCTCAGCCGGGAGGGCAAGATTCTGGCGGTGGATTGCAAACTGCTCTCGGACGCCGGGGCCTACACCGACCTCAGCCCGCGCGTGATTGACCAGGCCTGCATCTTCGCCTGCGGCCCCTACGAAGTGCCCCACCTCCGCATCGAGGGCTGGGCGGTTTACACCAACAACGTCAAGGGCAGCGCCTTCCGGGGATTTGGCATCAATCAAGTCGCGTTCGCCATCGAGTCGCTGTTGGACGAGGCCGCCCGCAGGCTCAACCTCGATCCCTTCGAACTGCGCCTGGGCAACTGCCTGAAGGCCGGGAGCAAGACCGCGTCCGGCGAAATTTTGCGGCACAGCGTCGCCATCGAGGAGACGCTGATCGCCGCGAAGGAAGCGCTGGAAAAGGAAATCGCCGAGGTGCGGCGGCAGGTGAGGCCGGGGCGCCGGCTGGGCATCGGCGTGGCGAGCGGGTTCAAGAATGTGGGCGCGGGCAAGGGCAAGGTGGACGACGCCGGCGCGACGTTCACCTTGTTGCCGGACGGCAAGGTGCAGCTCCGCGTCTCGGCGGTGGACTTCGGACAAGGCATCCGCACGACGATGGCCCAGATCGCGCGCGGCGTGATCCCGGTGGGCGCGGACAACCTCCTGGTCATCTCCGGCGATACCAAGCTCACGCACAAGCACGGCGGCGCGGTGGCCGAGCGGCAAACACTCATCAGCGGCGCGGCGGTGGAGAAAGCCGCCGGGCTGTTCAAAGAACAGTTGATCGCCAAATCCGCCGAGGTCATGGGCGTCGCGCCGGAGGGCGTCATCCTCATCCCCGACGGCGCGGCGAGCCTGGCGAGCGAGAACGAGATGACGTTTGCGGAATTGGCCGAAGAACTGGAGAAGCGCGGCGACAAGGCCACGGCTAGCTACGTGCACGTGGCCCCCAGGACATTTGCGTTGGCGGACGTGGAGGGCCGCAAGACCGTGCCGCCAGAGGAATACCGCAACTATCCGGCCTACGCCTACATCACGCAAGCCTGCGCGGTGGAGGTGGATCCCGAGACTGGCAATACGAAAGTGCTGCGGGTATGGGCCGCGCACGACGTGGGCCGCGCCATTAACCCGCAGAAGATCGAGGGGCAGGTGGAGGGCAGTTGTCTCATGGCGCAGGGCTACGCCCTCACCGAAGACTACCCGATGGAGAATGGCTATCCCAAGTTCACGACCTTCGGCGATCTCGCCGTGCCGACCATCTGGGACTCGCCCGTGGTGCGCACCCTCATCATCGAGAAGCCCGATCCGAACGGGCCGTTTGGCGCGAAGGGCATCTCCGAAGTCGCGACCGTGCCGCTGACCCCCTCCATCTGCAACGCGATTTACGATGCGGTGGGCGTGCGCGTCTATGAGCTTCCGGCCACGCCGAAGAAGATTATGGCCGCGCTTAAAGTATGAGTAAGTTTCTGGACATCGCCGTCGCATGACAAAACGGGTGACGCCCGTCTGCTTTGGGTGTATGATTTAGACGCGCTTGACCTGGCCCGGTGCGCATGGCTTTGGTATCGTCATGTCTCTGACCACGTTATTCCCGTTGCAATGATGATCGCGCCTCCCACTGCCTCAGCGCGGGGACACGCGCCGTGCGGGCGGCGCGCCCGCCACTCACACTGGCCGGCCCACTATCACCGGACGGCGCACGCTCATCATTGCCGCTGGCGGCTGCTGGCGGGGCCGTGGCGCGTGAAGGGCCGTTGAACTCGCCTCGCCTCAATGGTTGAACTTCGGTTCCATCACGGAGAACACCTAAACCCAGGAGATAAGTCAGGAGGTAGTCATGAGTCAAGCAACAGACGGGACGAAGACGATCGGCGTCGTCCCCTCCACAGTGTATAAGCGCAAGAGCGCTCACGCCGATGTCGTGGTCGTCGGCGGGGGCTGGTCGGGCTGCGGGGCGGCCCTGGCCGCCAAGAAAGCCGGGGCCGAGCGCGTCATCGTCCTGGAGCGCAGCGATAGCTTGCTGGGCACCGGGCTGGTGGGCGGCATCATGCGCAACAATGGCCGCTTCGTCGCCACCGAGGAAATGATCGCCCTGGGCGGCGGGGCGCTGTTCAAGGTCTGCGACGCGACCGCGCGCCACAACAACGTGGACTTCCCCGGCCACAAACACGCCAGCTTTTACGACGTGGCCCACATCGAGCCCGCGGCGCGCCGCTGCCTGCTGGAGCACGGCATCGAGTTCTGGCTGATCGCCCGCGTGACGAGCGCGCACCGCAGCGGCACGAGCAGCATCACCGGCGTGGCGCTGGAGAACGGGACGCTGATCACGGGCGATGTTTTCGTGGACGCGACCGGGACGGTCGGCGGCCAGAGCTGGTGCACCGAGGCCGGGAACGGGTGCGTGATGTGCATCGTCCGCTGCCCGACCTTCGGCCCGCGCGTCAGCCTCACCGGGCTGGTCGGCATCCCGGAGCGGATGGGGACCCGGCCGGACGGCGGCTTCGGCGCGATGAGCGGGTCGTGCAAGCTCGCCAAAGACACTCTCCATCCCGACATCATCGCTGAGATGGAGCGCACCGGGGTCGCTATGGTGCCCATCCCGGAGCACCTCGTCCACGAGGAAAAACTGGGGCTGAAGGCGTGCCAGCAGTACGCCCTGCCGGAGTACGCGCACAACATCATCCTGCTGGACACCGGGCAGGTGAAGCTGATGACCTCGTACATCCCGCTGGAGCAACTGCGGCAGGTCCCAGGCCTGGAGGAAGCGCGTTATCTGGATCCATACTCCGGGACCATCGGCAACTCCATGCGCTACTCGCAGCTCTCGCCGCGCGACGACGCCATGCACGTGCGCGGCCCCGTGGACAACCTGTACTGCGCGGGTGAAAAGGCCGGCCTGCTCGTCGGCCACACGGAGGCGATGGCCACGGGCTGGGTCGCCGGGCATAACGCCGTGCGCTACCTGGCAGGGAAGGAGCCCCTCATCCTGCCCGACACGCTCGCCGTGGGCGACGCGATCACCTACGTGCGCGAAGAAATGGAACGGCCCGGCGGACTGTCCAAGAAATACACCTTCTCCGGCTCGGTCTACTTCCAGCGCATGAAGCAGAAGGGCCTCTACGATGGCCCGAAGCCGGAGGTTTATCATGCGCGCGTGGCCAAGGCAGGCCTGACCGACCTCTTCAACGAGAAGATTTTGCAGAGGGAGAAGGTGGCAGTGTAACTATGCCGCACATGATCACCGCCGAGTGCATCAACTGCACCGCCTGCGCGACGGACTGCCCGGTCGAGGCGATCAGCCCCGGTTCGCATCAATTCATCATCAACCCCAAAGTCTGCGTGGACTGCGAGGGGTTGTACAACACCCCGCGCTGCGCCGAGGTGTGCCCGGTGGGGGCGTGCGTGCCCAAGCGTGAAAGCTACGAGAAGAAGATGGCGACGCTGGCGGCGCGGGGCGCGCGGCCGGTGCGCTACGGGCCTGAGGCTTCAACGCCGGAGTATGTCGAAGTTGGCTGGTACGAAGAGTCGCCCTTCCTGTTCATACAGGCCAGCGGCGAGAGCTGACGCAGTTTTGCACGACTAGGTCTGGCAGTAGGGCGGCGCTCTGAGGCCGTCCTACTGCCCTGAAAATTAATCGTTTGCTCAGTCCCAGCGCTTGCGACTCTCTGTTTCGAGAAGGGAGCCCCTGGAGGCTTCCCGGCATGCCATTCGCACAGAGGTCGGCAGGTTTTCTGTTACGACACGAAAGGAGACGACATGGCCACTTACATCGTGCTCGGAAACTACACCCACCAAGGCATGGACAAAATCAAAGGCGCGCCCGCGCGGATTGACACCGCCCGCGAGGTCATGCACAAGCTGGGCGCGGAGTTGAAGCAGTGGTATCTGGTGACGGGGCAGTATGACTTCGTCCTCATCCTGGAAGCGCCCAACGACGAAACGGTGGCGAAGCTGATGCTCGCCATCGGCTCGCACGGCAACCTCCGCACCCAGACCTCGCGCGCTTTCACCGAAGAGGAATTCCGGCAGATCGTGACCGACCTGCCGTATTAAGTTGCTCCATGAAAGCCCGGCAGGTCATCTACACCTGGGACTACCATCACGGGCAGGCGACGCGCGTCATCGTCGGCGGGCTGCCGCCTCTGCGCGGCGCGACGATGGCCGAGAAGCAGGCTTACTTCAGCCAATCTTGTGATCACATCCGCTCCAGCCTGATGCAGGAGCCGCGCGGCCACAAAAACATGCTGGGCGCGGTGCTGACCGACCCGGTGACCCCGGACGGCGACATCGGGATGCTGTTCCTGCACCCACGCGGGTATTTCGAGATGTGCGGCGACAGCACCTTCAGCGGTGTAGCGGCGATGGTTGACGCCGGCATCGCCGCGTGTGAAGGCCCCGATGGCGAGCTCGCGCTGAAACTGGATACGGTGGCCGGGCGCGTGGATGTGCACGTCCGGCTGAAAGACGGCGAACCGGCGGCGATCACGTTCGACAATGTGGCCTCGTACAGCCTGGGTGAACAGACGCTAGAGATAGCCGGGATGGGCAGAGTCAGCGCGTTGCTGGGTTACGGCGGACTGACGTATGCCTTCGTGGAGGCGCGCGCCGTGGGTCTCTCCGCGCTGACCGGCGCCAACCGCGACGCGTTGCTGGAAGCCGGGACGCGCGTGTGGCAATCGGCGCGCGCCCAACTCAGCCTGCCGGCCTACGTCGGCCCGGATCGGATCGGCGAACCGCGCCCCGTGGATTTGATCACGCTCTGGGAGCCGCTCGAGGACGAGCGCGGGGCGCGCGTCGCCAACTTCTACGCTCCCCAGACGTGCGGGCGCACCCCATCCGGGACCGGGCTGTCCGCGCGAGCGGCCATCGAGGTCGCCACAGGCCGCCTCGCCGAGGGTGAGACGTTCATCCACGAAAGTCTGCTGGGGCTGCGCTTCCTGGCCCGCCCGGTCAGGATGAACATCCCACGCGCGGATGGCGGGTCGTCCGGGATCATCCCGGCGATTACAGCCCGCTCGTTCCTCATGGGCACGGCCCAATGGGTGTTGCACCCCGAAGACCCGTTCCGGGATGGGTTCGTGTTTTGAAGTGAAAAAGCGGGGGGTTTTCGCAGGGCAAATTCGCATTTTGCCCTACAAAAGAGGTGATGTATGAAACTCCAAACCTCGTTCATTATGCGGGAGTACCTGCGCCCGGAGATGCTGCCTACGACCTGGTGCGGCGGCTGTGGGTTGGGCATCATCATGAGCGCCATCGTCCAGGCCATTCACTTTCGCGGCCTGGACAAGAACCAGGTGGCGATGGTCTCGGGCATCGGTTGTACAGGGCGCATGTCCGGCTATGTGGATTTCTACACGCTCCACACGACGCATGGCCGCGCCCCGGCGTTTGCCACCGGCCTCAAACTGGCCCGCCCGGACCTGACCGTGGTTACCGTGATGGGCGACGGCGACGCCATGTCCATCGGCGGCAATCACCTGATCCATGCCATGCGCCGCAACATCGGCATGGTCGCCATCGTGGTCAACAACAACGTCTACGGCCTGACCGGCGGGCAGAGCTCGCCTACCACGCCCATCGGCGGCCACACGACGACCACACGGGTCGGCTCGTTTGAGCGTCCCATGAACCTGGAGGCCCTGGCGCGGGCGGCCGGGGCGCCGTTCTATGCCCGCGCGACAGTGAACCACACCGCCGCCCTGACCAAGCTGGTTGAACTGGCGCTGGGCGTTTCGGGTTTCGCCCTGATCGAAGTGATCAGCAATTGCCACGTCCTGTACGGCAAGATGAACGAAATGGCCGAGGCTTCCAGGATGATCGCGGCCATGGACGCGGATACTCAGCGCACCAACCCGACGCTGCAGCGGCGTGGTCAGTGGCCCTTGCGGCTCACCTCGCCGGAAGCGCCTTCCTGGCAAGCGCAGACCCAACCCCTGGAAGGTGTCAGCGGGGAGCCGCGCATCCCGCGGGGACTGATTTTCCAGCGCACCGGGTCGGTGGACTTCAGCCGGCGCTACTACGCCAAACTCGACGAGATCAGGGCCAAACGCGAAAAGGGCGAAGGTGTAAGTAAGGTGTAAATCATGGCCAAGATTCGCCGGGGGATCTTTGAGATCCGAGTCTACAAAGAACTGTGTAAAGCCTGCGGCCTGTGTGTGGCCTGGTGCCCCCAGAATGTCCTGGCGGAGGACGACCAGGGATACCCCGTCACACCCGGCCTCTCACAGTGCATCAACTGCAAACTGTGCGAGCGACACTGCCCGGACTTTGCGATTGAGATCCTCCCCCCGGAGGAGAAGGTGATTGATGTCCACGCCCTCCTTCATACACGGTAATCACGCGGTGGCGGACGGGGCCATTGCGGCGGGCTGCCGCTTCTACGCTGGATACCCCATCACCCCCTCCAGCGAAATCGCCGAAATCCTGTCTGAGCGACTGCCGCAGGTCGGCGGCGTGTTTGTGCAAATGGAAGACGAGATCGCCAGCATGGCCGCTATCATCGGCGCCTCGCTGGGCGGGCTGAAGGCGGCCACGGCCACCAGCGGCCCCGGCTTTTCGTTGATGCAGGAAAACCTGGGCTTCGCCGTCGTCAGCGAGATCCCCTGCGTCGTGATCAACGTCCAGCGCGTCGGGCCGAGCACTGGCATGCCTACCAAAGCCGCGCAGGGCGACGTGATGCAGGCGCGCTGGGGCACGCACGGCGACCATCCGATCATTGCCCTGAGCCCCAGTTCGGTGCAGGAGTGTTTCAACCTCGCGGTGCGGGCTTTCAACCTCTCCGAGCAGTTCCGCACCCCGGTCATTCTGCTGATGGACGGCCTGGTCTCGGCGCTGCGTGAAAAAATTGAGGTGCCTGACCCTGAGGAACTGACGGTTGTCAGCCGCACAAAGCCCACCGTCCCGCCCGAAGAGTACAAGCCCTATGCTTTCACGCGCGGCGGGGTGGCCCCGCTGCCGGCGTTTGGCGACGGCTATCGTTTCCACGTCACCGGCTTGCTCCACGACGAGCACGGCTATCCGACGGAAGACCCGGCGGTGGTGAGCGCCTGGTGGGAACACATGCACACCAAAATCGGCAATCACCTGGACAAAATCCTGGACTGGGACGAGGTCGAACTCGACGACGCCGAGGCGGCGCTGGTGGCTTATGGCGGCACGGCGCGTTCGGCGGCCCATGCCGTGACCCTCGCGCGTGAGGAGGGCCTCCGGCTGGGGATGCTGAAAGTACGCACGATCTGGCCGTTCCCGGAAGAGGCCGTGCGGCGGTTGGCCGCGCAGGTGGAGCGCATCGTCGTACCGGAGATGAATTACGGTCAGATTCGACTGGAAGTGGAGCGCCTCAGCGCCGGTCGCGCAGCGGTGACCGGGGTGAACCGGGCCGATGGCCTCCCGATCACGCCGGAGCAAATCCTGGCGGCGGTGCGCAACCGGGAGTGAGTACGATGACGATCACCCTGCCCTACCTAGCCACCTGGCAGATGCTCATGGATGTGTTGGCGCGGGTGGTGACCCTGCGCGGCGACCGTGAACTGCCGATTATCCTCTCCAGCCTGCCGGAACTGCCCGAACGCGAACTGGGCGGCCCGCCCGTTTCGTTCATCCACGGCCCGCCCGGACGCAATATCGCGGTCGCCATCGGATTGCGCGCCGCGCGCCCGCATACCCCACTGCTCCTGATCATGAACGCCGACGGCGTCACGCTGGGGACGAATCACCTGATCCACGCCGCGCGGCGCAACATCGGCATGACGCTCCTGCTCCTGCGCTCCGAGGTGACTGAGGCGACGGAGCGGCAACCGCTCGACCGGCTGCGGTGGGGCGCGCCCGGTTATCAACAGAGCATCGAGCCGATGGCGACACCCTTAGAGTGGGCCACTGCCCTGCAGTCGGCGCTGGTGGGGCGCGGTTCATTGCTCGATCCGGATGGCCTCGCGGCGCTCATCAACGAGGCCTTGGAAACGCCCGGTTTCTCGATGATCGGGGTAACGGCGGGCGCGAATCTGAAACTAGGGGTGCTCAGCCGCACACAATGGCCCGAATACTTCACTGCCTACCGCGAGTGGGTGGCTTCCTTTGTGAAACTGGCGCGAGAGGGTGGGGCAGGCAAAGCGCCTTCCCCCAAGCCCGTTCGCGCCGTGCCACGTTATGAGACGCTGATCGCGGGGGTGGGCGGGCAGGGGATCAAACTGGCCGGGACGATCCTGAGCGAGGCCGCCGGTCTGTGCGAAGGTCTCTGGGCCACCCATCGCGGCGAATATGGCTCGGCCACGCGCGGCGGTCCGAGCCGGGTGGATGTGGTTTTCGGCAGTGACCCAATTACCTATCCCGGCGCAGATCGTCCGGATGCGTTGATCGTGCTCAGCCAGGGCGCGGCCAACCGCTACGCCCCGCTGATCAAACCCAACGCCCACGTGGTGGCCGACCCGGAGCCGGTGAGCCAGATGCCGCCCGGGGCCTTGCCCGTTCCCATCATCCAGTTGGCGCGCGAATACACGGGCCGCCCGATCGCCGCCGGGGTGGTGTCACTCGGCTGTGTGGCGGCCTTGTCCGGTATTATCTCGCTTGACTGTCTGCGCCAAAGCGCGGCGCGTCACGTGCCGCGCAAGGCGCTGGAGAAGAACCTCGCCGCGCTGGAGGCCGGTTATGCCGCTACGCGCGAGGCGCTGAAAGGATCGTCAGTGGAAGGAGATGTCCGATGAAAAACAGAGTTGTGATTGTCGGCGGCGGTTGGGCAGGCTGCTCGGCCGCGATGACGGCGCGCCTGGCCGGCGCGGACGAAGTGATCGTGCTGGAACGCAGTGACGGCCTGCTCGGCACGGGGCTGGTCGGCGGCATCATGCGCAATAACGGCCGTTATACCGCCGCCGAAGAGATGATCGCGCTGGGAGCCGGCCACCTGTTTCAGGCCTGCGATGCGACGGCTCGCCATCGCAACCTAGATTTTCCCGGCCACAAGCACGCCTCGCTCTACGACGTGGCGATGATTGAGCCGGCGGCGCGCCGCTGCCTGCTCGAGCATGGCATCGAAATCTGGTTGATCAGCCGGGTGACGGGTATTGATCGAAGCAACGGCTCGATTGCGGCCGTGCGGCTGGAAAATGGCACCCGGATTGAAGGCGACATGTTCGTGGATGCGACGGGCACAGTTGGCTCGCAAAGCTTCTGCACCGAGTATGGCAACGGCTGCGTGATGTGCATCGTGCGCTGCCCGACGTTCGGCCCGCGCGTCAGCTTGACCGGCCTGGCCGGCATCCCAGAACGTCAGGGCCAGAAGGCCGACGGCACCATTGGGGCCATGAGCGGCTCGTGCAAACTTAATAAGGATACGGTCGCGCCGCACGTCCGCGAGGCGTTGGAGCAGACCGGCCAGTGCATCCTTCCTATGCCGCAGCACCTGGTCAATATGAAGAAGCTGGGCACCAAGGCCTGCCAGCAATACGCCATGGCCGAGTATGCCGAGAACGTGATCCTGCTCGACACGGGCCAGATCAAGCTCATGACCTCCTACATCCCGCTGGAGCAACTGCGCCAGGTGACTGGGCTGGAAAACGTGCGTTACGAAGACCCGTATTCCGGCACCATTGGCAACTCGATGCGTTATTCGGCGCTCTCGCCGCGCGACGACCAGATGCGCGTCCTGGGCGGTGTAGACAATCTGTTCTGCGGCGGCGAAAAGGCCGGACTATTAGTCGGGCATACCGAGGCGATGGTCACGGGCGCGCTGGCCGGCCACAACGCAATGCGCGCGCTGGCCGGCAAAGAGTTGCTCACCCTGCCGGGCACGCTGGCCGTCGGCGACGCCATTCAGTACGTCCGAGAAGAAATGGAAACCGAAGGCGGCATGCGACAGAAGTACACCTTCTCTGGCTCTGTCTATTTCAAGCGGATGAAAGAGCTCAACCTGTATACGATGGACCACGAGGTGATCGCCCAACGGGTGGCGGCGGCCGGCTTGACGAACGTTTACGGGCAGAAGGTTCTGTAGCCATGTCGTACATGATCACCGCCGAGTGCATCAATTGCAATGCCTGCATGATGGAGTGCCCGGTGCGCGCGATTTCTCCGGGACCGGACCAGTACGTCATTGACCCGGAGATTTGCATCGAGTGCGAGGGCTATTTCCCGGAGGCGCGCTGCAAGTGGGCCTGCCCGGTGGGCGCCTGCGTGCCCGAACGTGAGACTTACCTGATCCGGGCGGACACGCTCACGCAGCGCGGCGCGCCGCCGCTCGTGCTGACCCCGGCACATCCGCATGGCGTGAAGCGCCCGCCGGCGCCGGTGACACTGGAGAGGCACTGATGTCTGACGAAACGAAGAAGGACGAGAAACCGGATGAGCAGGCGCTTCGAGATCGCCTCGAAGTCCTGCAGAAGAAGCTGGAGATTGTGACCAGCAAGGAAACCCGCGCCGACATTCGCTACGAAATCGCCCAGATCCAGTGGCGGATGGGGCTGATCAGCGACGAGGAGTTCCACCAGATCGAGGACTTCTACGAGAGTTTCACTTACGAGTGGTGTTGACGAGCGTGACGAGCGGTAAATGGCGAGTGACGGGCGCCGGGTGGGGCGGCGCTCAGTCACTCGATTTCTTATCGCACACAAGGAGAAAGAGCCGATGAAAGCCCTGCTAGAAAAGTTGAGCCTCAAAGACGTCAACTCCGGCGCGTGCACCGGGCCGGATGGCTGGATTGAAGACCCCAGCGGCAAGGCGTTGGTCTCGTACAACCCGGCCGCGGGCGAACCCATCGCCAAAATCATTCAGGCCACCGCCGTGACTTACGAAGCCGTGGTGAACAAAGCCGCTGCATCCTTCAAAACATGGCGGAATATTCCGGCCCCCAAGCGGGGGCAGGTCGTGCGCGACCTGGGCGAAGCCTTGCGGGAGCTGAAAGAGCCGTTGGGCGAATTGGTCACGCTGGAGATGGGCAAGATCAAGGCCGAGGGCATGGGCGAAGTGCAGGAGATGATTGACATCTGTGACTTCGCCGTCGGCCTCTCCCGTCAACTGTACGGCGTATCCACCCACTCGGAGCGCCCCGGCCACCGGATGTACGAGCAGTGGCATCCCCTTGGCGTCGTCGGCATCATCACTGCCTTCAACTTCCCCACCGCGGTGTGGTCGTGGAACGCGGCGATTGCGGCGGCCTGCGGCGATACGATGGTGTGGAAACCGGCCTCCGCCGTTCCCCTCTGCGCGCTGGCCGTCCAACACATTTGCAACCAGGTGTGCGCGGATCACGGGCTGAACGGCGTGTTCAACGTCGTCATCGGCAGCGGGAGCGAGGTGGGCGAGCGGATGCTTAACGACCACCGCATCCCGCTCATCTCGTTCACCGGTTCGGTGAGCATGGGACGGCACGTGGCGGAGACCGTCGCGCGGCGGCTGGGCCGGACCATCCTGGAATTGGGTGGGAACAACGGCATCATCGTCGCCGAGGATGCCGACCTCAATCTGGCGATGCGCGCCATTCTCTTTGGCGCGGTGGGCACGGCAGGGCAACGATGCACTTCTACTCGCCGCATCATGATGCACAAGAGCATCGCGGGCGAGCTCGCGGACCGGCTGGTGAAGGCGTATAAACAGGTCACCGTCGGCAATCCGCTGAATGATGGCGTGTTGATGGGGCCGCTGGTGAACGAGAGGGCGGTCGAAGACATGTTCGCCGCGCTGGAGACGATCAGGCAGCAGGGTGGCGAGGTTCTGACCGGCGGGCATCGCCTGCCGGAGAAGGGGCCGTGCTTCGTCGAGCCGACCATCGTGAAGATGAAGAAGCAGATGCCCATCGTGTGCGAAGAGACCTTCGCGCCCATCCTCTATCTGATGGAATACGAGGATCTCGACGAGGCGATCGCCATCCACAACGACGTGCCGCAGGGGCTGTCGTCCGCGATTTTCACGACGAATCTGCTGAAGGCCGAGCAATTCTTGTCGGCGGAGGGGTCGGACTGCGGCATGGCAAACATCAATATCGGCACGAGCGGCGCGGAGATCGGGCTGGGCTTCGGCGGAGAGAAGGAGACCGGCGGCGGGCGTGAGTCCGGCTCGGACGCGTGGAAGGCGTACATGCGCCGCCAGTCGAACGTGATCAACTGGTCCAGGGAACTGCCGTTGGCGCAGGGCATTAAGTTCGGAGACTGATGCAGCGCGGGCAAGAGAGATGCTTTCCGGCTCAGCTGGGTTTACAGGTGGCGTAGGCCGCTTGCACCTCTGAACCGACATGAGTGATGCGTTCCCAGACCCGGCAGGTCGTTGGAGACCTGCCGGGTCTGGTCCAGGAGGCCGCCATGAATCAATCCTCTGAACCTCATCTCAGCTTCAGCCAGAGCGTTGGGAAGATGGTGGACCGCGCGGCAGAGCATCTCAAACTGCCGCCGGCTCTGGTGGAGCAGATGCGGGACTGCCACGCGGTGTATCAGGTGCGCTTCCCGGTGAAGCTCAGCGATGGCGAGTATCACAATTTCAAGGGCTGGCGGGCTATCCACAGCGTCCACCGGCTGCCGGCGAAGGGCGGCATCCGCTACGCCTCGCACGTGGATCAGGATGAAGTCGAAGCGCTCGCGGCGCTGATGACCTATAAGTGCGCCATTGTGGATGTCCCGTTCGGCGGCGCGAAGGGCGCGCTGGCCATTGATCCGCGCCGATACAGCGCAGACGACCTGGAGACGATCACCCGGCGCTTCGCGCGCGAGCTGATCGAGAGAGGCTATATCAACCCGAGCAGCAACGTGCCCGCCCCGGATTTGGGCACAGGCCCACGCGAGATGGCCTGGATCGCGGACGTCTACAAGACCCTG
>Ga0209751_10001218_pt1 | contig 26708 bp, 32 predicted proteins | sample RifCSP13_1_FD_184019 | JGI IMG/M metagenome (GOLD analysis project Ga0209751, IMG submission 184019) | Soil microbial communities from Rifle, Colorado - Rifle CSP2_sed 13_1 (SPAdes) (version 2) | ecosystem: Environmental > Terrestrial > Deep subsurface > Rock core/Sediment | place: Rifle...
CGAGGAACCGGGCCACCGTCGCGGAGGCCGGGACCGGATAGATGTCCCGGATGCCCCAGGCGCCCTGTCGGCGGCGCAGCTCTGCCAGCAGGCGCTCGTAGCATTGCCGCACCGTGAGCTTGAGGTCGACGTAGGCATGGGCGAGATCGAGCGCGGCCCAATCTTCAATGGCGGTGAGATCACCGGGAGCCGGGCCGGGCTTGCGGTCGAGCAGGGTGCGGGGGTCGCCGAGCGGATTCGCCGGCGAAACGCTGGCGCGGTATTTGGCCAGCCAGCGCTCGACCGACCGCCCCGAAACTTGGTAGCGCGCCGCCAGCTCGTAGACGAAATCGCGTTTGCGCGCGAAGCCTTGCGCGCGCCAGTTGCCGTTGAGCGTCTCCTGGCAGAGCGCCATGCGGCGGCTCACAACCTCTTTCTGCTCCATCGGAATCGAGAGTGCGGCAATACAGTCGGGCAGGAAGAGATCCTTCTGCGACGGGCCTTCGGATTGACAGGGACCGCTCCCTTGCGGTCGCGGCTCGGATGGTCGCGGCTCGGATGGGCGCGGCTCGGACGCAGACGGCGAAGGGATGCTGGCGAGGCCGCGCTGCAAGCGACGTTGGCGGGCGCGCAGCGAGAGCGATGCGGGATCAATCGAGCCGGCCCCGGGGGCTTCTTCCGGCAGGCGGCGCAGCTCGCCGGATTCCAGGCGGCGGAAGAAGGTGCGCGACGAGATGGCTTCGAACTCCATGACTTCCTCGTCAGTGAGGATGCCGGTCATCGAGCAACCCTCCTGCGGCGGGACCACGAATTCTTCATTGCCGCGCGCCGCTTGGCGCGCACCTCGGGATTCGCCCAGGCCGCCTTTTGCGCGGCCCGCAGCTTGGCGCGCGCCTCGGGACGATTCATCGCCGCGCGCCGCTTGGCGCGCACCTCGGGATTCGCCCAGACTGCCTTCATCGCCGCGCGCCGCTTGGCGCGCATCTCGGGATTCGCCCAGACTGCCTTCATCGCCGCCCGCAGCTTGGCGCGCGCCTCGGGACGATTCATCGCCGCGCGCCGCTTGGCGCGCACCTCGGGATTCGCCCAGGCCGCCTTTTGCGCGGCCCGCAGCTTGGCGCGCACCTCGGGACGATTCATCGCCGCGCGCCGCTTGGCGCGCGCCTCGGGATTCGCCCAGGATGCCTTCATCGCCGCGCGCCGCTTGGCGCGCGCCTCGGGATTCGCCCAGACTGCCTTCATCGCCGCGCGCCGCTTGGCGCGCGCCTCGGGATTCGCCCAGGCCGCCTTTTGCGCGGCCCGCCGCTTGGCGCGCACCTCGGGATTCGCCCAGGATGCCTTCATCGCCGCCCGCCGCTTGGCGCGCGCCTCGGGATTCGCCCAGGATGCCTTCATCGCCGCCCGCCGCTCGCGGAGTTCATCTTCCATGCCCGATTTGCCGCTAAAACAACCGCGGCACATGGGCTCGTCCGCAACCACGACACTGGCTGGCACGCGCCGTGCCCAGCGCTCCCAGTGGGGCTGGCAGATTGTGGCGGAATGGAGTGCGGTAGAACTCATTTGCGTGTGGCCTCCGACGCTGAAGCTCTGGAGGCCGGGGCCTCCGGGCGGCGCTCGGCCTTGCGGAAGTAGATGCGCTTGAACTGCTCGACCGCCACATCGAATTGCTCCTCGGTCTCCGGGAAGGTGATCTGGGCGATGTGGGCGCGGCCCTTGATGATTCGTAATCTCAAATGCGGCTTCGCCAGCGGCTTTCTACCCACGGGCGGCTCCTTTCGCGGAGCCCGCAGAACTCGAAAGGATGCGGGCTTTGAGCACCGCTTTCTCATCGGTGTTCAAATCTTCGTTCAGCGAGAGCTTGCCATAGGCCAGCAGGTCGGCATCCTGCTGCGTTGGGCGCGGCAGGCCGAGCGCGTCGGTGACGACATATAGTAATGACCAGTCCTCGGTCTCGGCGGTCCAGGCCGCCACCCACTCGGCCGGGAAGCGGTGCGGGTGCGACTCGGCCACGAAGTCCCGCAGCATGGTTTCAGTGATGCGGGCCCCCACGCGGGCGGAGAGGCCCTGAGCGACCTGATCCGCAGATTTCTCAGATTGGCGCAGAGTCTCCTTGAGGGCGGCCCGAACCTGGCCGGGGATGCCAACTGAGGCTTGCTGCTGCGCCGAATCTTTCTGCGTCGCTGGCATTGCGTTCCCTTCCCTGCTGCGGCAGCCTGATCTCAGGTCGCCTCTCCCTGTTTGGCAGTTCGACCAGGCTCACTACCCTTCGCATCGTCCTGAGCCTGCCGAAGGGCCTCCAGCCGTTTTTGAATCGCGGCCAGGAGCGCTTCCCAAACCCGGTCGGACTTGGAGTTGCGATGGACCACTTTGCAAACGTGGCTGCGCGAAACTTCCATTTGCCTCGCGACCTCGACTTCTATCCCCGGAAACTGCCGCAGAAAGCGGACACGGTCGCGCTTGTTTGTGGGGATGCATATGGCTCTCCGACGCTCCACGATATTCTCGGCGGCGGCAATCAGGTACGCGAGATTGAATTCGCTGTTTGGCATCAGGTTATCTTTGCTAATTGGCCCTGGATGTACTTTCGGAGGCCCCCATGAATCCTTCGCGAAACAGCCTCGCCATGAAATACCCGGCTAGCGGTGCTGCGGTTGACGTGATACCGGCGGGCCACAATGGAAAGCAAGCCCGGAAACCGCCGGAGAAGCTGCTCCCGCTCTCTCCGTCTGCCGGGGATCGTGTTAATCTCAGCGTTGCATTGTTGGGACAACATGATGCGGAGAGTGTACGCGGAGACTCTCCGCGTTGTCAAGAGGTCTTTTTGGAAATTATTACAGCACTCAAATTGCTTCGAAAAAAGCGCGGTTGGACATCGGAGGAATCAATGGCCCGAGCTTTGGGCCTCACTTACGCAGCGGTTTCGGCATGGCATCGAGGCCGTAACCGGCCCCACCCGGCGATGCTCGATAAACTGGCGGGAATTTGTTCCGGTGACCTCGCGGAATTCTTCCGGCGGGAGTCGGGCCTGCCTTCGAACGAATCCTTCAAGCCGCGGGCATACAATATCCTGGTGCGGGCGGCGGACATGCTCCTGGAAGCGGCGGAGCGAGGCAACGGAGCGGCGATGCAGTATCTGGAGCATTACGCGGATGAGATGAACAAGCGGGCGGTGGAGGTGGGGACGCTACCAGCGGAAGCGAATAAGCAACAGCAGGTCCCTCGTCGTCCCGCAAAGGCGGCGGGCCTCGCTGGGGATGACAAGATAAAGGCAAGGAGGAAGCGATGATGGACGAAATCCCGGCGATAGTTTGGATTTTCCCGCTGCTGATTGCGCTGGCGGTGGCGCGCTGGTGGTCGGGGCGAAGGGGGAAGTGATGCTCTGGAAGATTCAGCCCGGCACAGAATATTACGATATCGAGTTGCGGTTTACAGATGCCGAGCCGATGCCGGATGGCTTGATCGACGCAGTGATCAGCATTTCGATACCGGCGGGCATCGCGGCGAGGATGACGATTGCGGAAATCGAAGATGCGGCCATGCGGCGTTGGGAAACGATCAAAGCGCGGCTTTAGTTGCGCAGTATTTTGCTGCCGATGCCGCCCCGCCCCACTTCCACAGCAAGGGCTTTTCCCAGGGCTTCCGGGTAATCCTTCAGCTTGGCCAGGATGCGCGGAGCAAGTTGTTCTGCCAGGGCATCCAACTCTTCTTCGGTTAGCTCTTTCACGCCTCTGAGCATAGCGCAGTTCCCGCCCGACTGATCCTTCCACGAATTAAAACGTGCCCAAATGAGGCTTGCGTTTTGGTATGCGTTGTAGCTGACACGCATGACTGAGACCAAGCAATTCCCCATCGGGGCCGCCCTTCGACAAGCTCAGGACAGGCTTGCGACACCTGCCCAACCGCCAAATCCAAATGCGGCCCCTTTCTCCACAAACAAGCCACCGCTTACTTCCGTGCGCGGCTCGGGGCGCGGCGCCAATCCCGAATCGCGGCCGTCGCTTTTGAATCTGCATCAACTCGACCCGCGCGCTGAGGCACTGGCAATCGAATTGCTTCACCGCGCGACGCGCCATCTGGGCTTCGAAATGACTGTTGTGGATGTGCTGCGCACCCCGGCAGAGCAGGCGCGCAACATCAAGAACGGAGTTTCCTGGACCAGTAACTCATTGCACCTGCCACAACCCTGCTGCGGCAAATCCCACGCCATTGATCTAGCCCCCGGCCATTTGATGAAGCTCAAAAACTGGGCGCCCTGGCATCCCGACTGGACCAAGCTCGGCGAACTCGGTGAGTCGCTCGGATTCCGCTGGGGCGGGCGATGGAAAAAGAAACGCGACTGCCCGCATTTTGAGTGGCATGTGCCAAAGGAGTCAACAGCATGAGGACGTTTTTGCTGAGGCTGCTCAGGCTGCCGTGGAAAGCGCTCCTGAAAATCGCGGCGGAGGCCGCGCTCAAGACCGAACTCGGCGAGTTGACCCGCTCCATCGTCGCCGAGATCGAGATGATCTACGACGATCTGCCGGGCATCGAGAAACACAAGCTGGCGGTGGAGCGCATCACGGGCGAGGCGCAGAAGCTCGGCTGGGGCGCGCTGCGCGAGGCCGTGGTGAATTTGCTGATCGAGCTGGCAGTGTACTTGCGCAAGCAACTATTCAGCGACTCCGCCCGGAGTCCAGAGTCCCGGACAACGACTCCCGGAGGCGAAGCGTGAGCGAGCATAAAGGGCCGGAACTGGTAGGCGGCGTGATCAACGAAGCGCCGCGCCTGCCGGTCTACATCACGCCGGCCTCGGCGGTGAGAGGGGCGGGGGCTGGAGCGATTGCGGGCGCCGGCGTAACCGCGCTGATCTATACCCTGCTGCAAGGCCAGCCGCAGGTGGTGGCTCAACTCATTGGATGGGGACCGGGACTGCTGATCGTTGCCGGATTTCTGTGGCTGGCGAGCAGCTATGCGCCGCCATTTATCGATTCCCAGCGCGGCATCGCGCAGGGCATGGGGAGACTCGCCGACACGGTGGAGCGCACGGCGGGCAGCCAGCACGACCTGGTGCTGGCGATGCAGGTGAACTCCGACAAGTTGGAGCAAGTGCGCGATACGGTGGCGGAGTTGCAGTCGCAGGTGGTTGCGCATCTCGGACAGGAGAGACCATGACCCATTCGGCTAGGCTCAGGGTCATAGTGAGCGGGGTCGAACTATGAGTGCGGCGACAAAACACGATCTGCGGCGCGGCGAAATCGTCTGGGTGCTGAAGCAGGAGTACCCCAACCTGATCACCATCCGCCATCTGCAACTCACGCTGCGCGACCGGAATATTCCGCTGGGGATGCGGGACCTGGTGAGCTACCTGAGCTACCTGGAGGAGAACGGATTCATCCGCTGCGAGCGGCTCCGGGACGATGAACAGTCGCGAGAACCAGCTCACGCCCTGGTCGAACGACCCGGTCAGTGACCCGGTGGGTGAGGCGATCTACCTGCGGGACGATGACAGCGGCGAGCAGAAGATCATTGCGGCGTCGCTGACGGCGCGGGGGTTGCTGCTGGTGGACGGGAAGATCGAAGACGCTGGAGTGAGGTTGTAATTGAGTGCAACGGCGCACGCATTTCGCTGCCGAGAAGTTGAGCCTGGCAGGGCTCACCATCGTGCATCGCGGGCGGCGCGAGAACTGGACCATTGCCAAAATCCAGGCGGAGCTCCAGGCCGCCACCAGGGAGCGCGTGGCGCGCTCGTCGCTCTCACGCTACCTGGCCAAATGCGCCATCGAGCAGCGCTCGCTCGAAGCGACTCAGGAGCAGGCCAATGCCATTGCGGCGCAGATGCAGGCTGGCGACATCACCGCCGTGGGCATGGGCAAGGCGCTCTTAACGCAGGCGCTCTCCGACGTGAAGGAGGCGCTGAAACGCTCCGACCCCATCGCGGCGACCTACGCGCTGACGGCGCTCGACCGCGTGGAGCTGAAGCGCATGGAGATTGAGCTGCGGCGGCGCGAGATCGAGTTCAACGAGCGCAAATTCGAGGCCATGCAGGAGAAGGACGCCAAGGTGAAAGCAGCGGCGGAAGGCTTGAAAGAAGTGATCGATAAGCAGCCCGGCGAGTGGACGCCGGCTGACCGGGAAAGAGTGTTGGAAGTTTATGGCCTCGCCACGCAATAAAGCGCTGGTGCCGCTCTATTCGTATCAGGAGCGCTGGGTGAAGGACCGCTCGCGGTTCAAGCTGGCGGTGAAGTCCACCCAGATCGGCTACTCCTTTGCGGCCTCGCTTGAAGCGGTGATTGAGGCGATGGGACAGAAATCGCTTTGGATCGTGCTGTCGCGCGGCGAGCGCCAATCGCTGGAATTCATGCAGAAAGTCCGCGACCACGTTCACGCCATGCGCATCGCCGAAGGGGAAGTCGAGACCAGCTTCTTCGAGCAGACGCAGCTCCTGCAGCACGAGGTGAAATTCCCGAATGGCTCCCGGATCATTGGCCTGCCGGCAAATCCGGACACCGCGCGCGGCTATACCGGGAACATGATCCTGGATGAGTTCGCCTTCCACCAGCAGGACAAAGCCATCTGGGCGGCGGCTTTCGGGCGGCTCTCGCGCGGCGGATTGAAGCTGCGCGTGATCTCGACCCCGAACGGCCAGCGCGGAAAGTATTTCGAGCTGGCCAAAGAACTGGGGCTGACGGGCGGCATGGCGCCTGATTCACAGCCCGTTCATGCCGGTGCGTGGAGCGGACATTGGTGCGACGTGGAGATGGCCGTGCGGGACGGCTGCCCCATTGAGATTTCCGAGCTGCGCCAGGCCATTGGCGATGAGGATGTCTGGCAGCAGGAATATGAGTGCGTGTTCCACTCCGACTCGGAGAATTACATCCCGCTGGAACTGATCGTCAGTTGTGAAAGCGCAGACGCCTCGAAAGATTTGCCTGTGGGTTGGGTGGCGCAGGGGCCATGCTACTGGGGCTTTGACGTGGGCCGCACGCGCGACCTCTCGGTGCTGACGCTGGTCGAGAAACTCGGCGATGTCTGCACCGTCCGGATGATGAAGGAGATGCCGAAGGCGCAGTTTGCGGCGCAGGAGAAAGCTATTGCGGACGTGGTGAACGCTCCGGAACTGAAAGCCCTGCGCGGCTGCATTGACGCTTCCGGCCTCGGGATGGACCTGGCGGAGCGGCTGGCTAATAAATTTGCCGGGCGGGTCGAGCCGGTGCAATTCACCATGCAGGTGAAGCAGGACCTGGCGGTGACCATGAAAAAGGCGTTCGAGGAGCGCACCATCCGCATCCCGGACGACCGGCTGCTGCGGCGCGACATCAACGCTGTGAAGAAGATCATCACCACGGCGGGGAATATCCGCTTCGACGCCGAGCGCACCGAAGCAGGCCATGCCGACCGCTTCTGGGCGCTGGCCCTGGCGCTGCATGCCGCCGACTCGGGCGTGGCGGCGGCGGAAGCGGGCACGGCGGCCACGGACGCGCGCGACGGCATTTGGGAACGCGGCGGCTACGGCGATGACCGGGAGTCGTTCTTCGACGCGGATCGCGAGCCGGTGGGCGTGGGACTTTTCGGCAGGTAGCAACGATGAGGTTGACGACACTCAACATCGGGTATCGGCCGGAGCGAGCGGCCCTTCGACTCGCTGCGCTCGCTCAGGACGATGGCGCGGAGATTCGCGCCATCGAGGCGGGAGTGCCGATCCTGTTCCCGAACCAAGGCGGGCCGGATGCCGGATACCGCAGGCTTTCGCAGTCCCCCAACGTGCGCGACTTGCTGGCGCCGCAGCAGGACCGTATGCAGCGCGTCGCCTATTACCTCTACGTCACCAACAATGTGGCCGCGCGGTGCGTCGAGATTTTGGTGGACTTCATTTGCGGCGAGGGCGTTAGCGTGGCCGCGGAAGAGCCCGCAGTGCAGGAAACGCTTGACGAGTTCTGGCACGATCCCTGGAACGATCTCGACAAATTCGTTCCGCAGATGGTGCAGGGGCAGTCGGTCTTCGGCGAGTCGCTGGTGCAGTGCTACACCAATCCGGTGAGCGGGCAGGTGCGCATCGCGGATACCGATCCGCTGTGGATTGACGCGGTCGAGTACTCGACGCTCGAAGGCGATCCCGGCCGCGCCACCGGCCCGGCGCTGGCGGTGGTGTTGAAGCGCGACTACCAAGAAAAGGAAGCCAAGCGGCTGCGCGTGGTGAGCCGCGACGAAGACCCCTTTTCACCGGAGTACGGAATGCTGCGCGGGGAATGTTTCTACTGGCCGCTGCGCAAGGCGCGCGCGGCTACGCGCGGCATCTCCGACCTGTTCAAAAGCTCCGACCTGGCGGGCGCGCTGGAGCAAATGATCTGGGCGGCGGTGCAGCATACCAAGCATCAGGGCGCGTTCATCTGGGACTTGTTATTGCGCGGCGCCACCCAGGAGCAGATTGACGACTGGCTCAAGAAAAACCCCGCGGGGCCTGCCGCCGCCGGGGTGCGCGTCCACAACGAGAACACGGAATGGAAAGCGGTCTCGCCGCAACTGGCCGCCTCCGAGCAGAACCGCATGGTGCAGACGGTGAAGTCGATGATCCTGGCGGGATTCGGTTTCCCGCCGCACTGGTTTGCCGAAGGCGGCGACGTGAACCGCGCGACGGCTTTAGAGATGGGCGATCCGGCGCTCAAGATGCTGACGCGGCGGCAGCGCGACGTGAAGTACCAGCTCGAAGAGATGCTGCGCTACGTGATCAGCGCCAAGATTGCCGCGGGCGCGCTGCCCGAGAATATCAACCAGGCCTTTGAAGTACAGATGCCGGAACTGTCGGTCAAAGACCAGGGGAAGATTGCGACGGCCTTGTCGCAGACGGTGAGCGCGCTATCGCTGGCGCGGGCCGAGGGCCTGGTGGACGAGGAGACCGCGGCGAACGCCCTGGCCATCCAGATCCAGCAGCTGGGCGTGGAAGCAGACCCCGCGGAGATGCTCCGCAAAGCGCGCGCGGAGAAAGAAGCGGAGCGGGCGCGGGATTACCGGAACCGCAACGACGAACCACCGCTCCCTGGCGGTCGCGGCTCTGATCTGGAAACCGAGCCGCGCGCGTTGGAGGCTGAGTCCGGGGAGGAAAACGGGCGGTGGGTGACCATCAACGGGACATCCGTGTTCATCGACGATTCCGGGAATATCACCAAAGGGCCAGCGGAGTTCGTCGGCAAGAAGCCTGCAGATATTGACGGCGGCGGCAGTAAAGCGGAACGCGATAAGGACGCTCGGGCTCTACGAGCTAAACGTATGCATGTGCCGGCAACGCGGGCCATGCAGCATCGCGCAGATCGAGAGCAGCGCCGCGTGGCGCAGATCTCTGGCGGGAAAGAAACGCCGGACAATTCGCCGACTGACGTGATCGTGGGCCGACATGCCATCGAAGTGAAAACGTTGCAGGTCCAGAAAAACGACAAAATCACGATGCACCCGGACTCGTTGCGCCGAAAAGAATCATTCGTGCGGAGAAATAAAATGCAAGGGCATACGGTCGTCATCGATGCGCGAGGCTCCCGGCCGCAGTTTTATTACCGGGAAGGATTCGGCTCGTTTCGACTGGGCGCAATGGAGGTCGTCAGCCAGGACGAGCTGCGAAGAAAATTCCGATGAGCTACGAATTATTTTCCGGGAATGAGACATTGGGACAGATTGCCTCAAACGCGGGCTGGCGCGAGACAGCCGCATTTCTGGAGCGCCAGGATGGCGCGGCGGCCGAACTCGCCGAAACCGGCGAAGCGGATGCGGGAAAACTGTCCGCGCAATTACCCGGTTTGCTGGAGGAAGCCCCGGCTGACGTGCGCTCGGTTTTGGAAACTATCCAGGGATTATTGCCGAGCAGCGGGGAGGTGAGCGTTGCCTAGCGCGAAAGAGGAATTTACCGAGCGCGTGAACCGGCTGCTGCGGGAAGGCAGGGATTTGCCGGAAGAAGTCATTCGCCGCATGATCCGGGAACTCGAAGACGCGCGGCGCGATGCCTTGGCGCGGCTCGCGGGCCTGCCCAACGAAGGTTACACGCGCTTCCAGCTCGATGCCGTGCGGCAGGACCTCGACCGATTGCTCGACGAGCTGGGGCGGCGGCTGACTAACCAGGTGGGCCAAGGACAGCGGCGCGGCTTCGAGATTGGCCGCGATGTGGTGGACGAGCCGTTCGGGCGCGCCGGGCTGGGTGTCAGTTACGGGCGGCTGCCCCTGGAGGACCTTGCGGCAGCAACGGATTACAGTGCCATCGCAATCACCAATATCACGAACGAGACGCGCGGGCTGATCAATGCGGCGCTGCGGCGCTCGCTGATGGGTGGCAAGCCGTTCCACGAAACGATCAATGAAATTGCCGGGGCGCTCGGGGGAACTGAAAAAGGCCCGCCGAGCTTGTGGTCGAAGGCAGGGGAGCGGGCGTTCCGCATTGCGGCCACGGAGATTCCGACGGTGCAGGCGATAGCGAGCGACGCGCGGATCGGGCAGATGGCGGAGCGTTACGGCAAAGGCGCGGTCCAGAAAGATTGGCGGCATCATCCCGTGGCGCGGGTGCCGCGCGTGGGGCACCTGCTGCTGGGCGCATCGCCGCCGATTCCGGTGGACGAGCGGTTTGTGAATCCGGAGACGCTGGCGACGCTGCGCTTCCCGCACGATCCGGCGGTGGAGCCGGCCAGTCAGTCGGCCAGCGAAAACATTCAGTGCTCGTGCGCGATGGCGCCGCACATCGCGGCATCCAGCGCGCTCGACAAGCGCCTGGAGGAGTCGCGGGCGCGGGCGCTGGCGGCATGAGCGCCCCGGCCTGCCGGGGCTGGAGAAAAGGATTTACCGTAGCCCAGCCGTTAACGGCTGGAATCAAAAGGAGGAACGATGCAAGAAGAACAGAAGCAGGAAAAGGGGACGAAGGAAGAGCTGCGACCACAGGTGAAGGTGTGCCTTGGTTCGCACGCCGAGGACGGCAAGATGATCGCCGACTACGCGCGGTTTCCGCAGCCGCGCGGGCCGCAGGACTTCCCGAAAGGGACCGTGTTGGACAAAAGCAAGGATGGCCGCACCGTGGTGACGGTGGACGGACAGAAGTTCCGCTTCGGGGCGGATATACCGCCCGTAACTGCGCAGCGCGCTTAGCCGCGCGCCGCGAAAGCAAGAGCCACGGGGGAAGGGAGTGAGCGATGAAATTACGATTTGAGCTGGTGGAGTGGCTGCTGGCCCACGGAGAGCTTTCGAAGCCGGCCAATGATGGGTGGATCTGGCCGGCGGTAATTATCCGCGCGGGCCTGTCGCAGATACAGGTGCCCGGCTCGAAGCTGCCGGTATGGATCACGCGCGAGTTCATCGGCAAGGCGGCAGCGCACTTCGAGGGCGCGCCGGCTAACGCCGACCATCAGGAGAAGGGCAACGTGCGGGCCTGGGTCGGCAACTGGAAGGGCGTGCGCGCGGAAGCCGATGCGCTGCTCGGCGAGCTGCATCTGCTCAAGAGCGAAGGCTGGCTGCGCGAGAAATTGCTGGCCGGCCAGGAAGTCGGCGGGCACCAGCCGGGCGTGTCGATCAACGCCGTGATCGGACTGAAGCGCGCGCGCCGCGACATTGACGGCCGGGGGGCCGACGTGCTCGAAGCGCAGGAGCCGATCCCGAACACTCCGCGCACGGCGGACGTGGTGATGTTTCCGGCGGCGGGCGGAAAGATTTTGAAGTTGGCGGCGGGCGAGGACCCAGAAGCGGCCCTGGCCAGCGCGCGCGAGCAATATCAAGTTCTCCCGGCAGACCGCCGGGACAATCCAGGCTCCGCAGAACGGAGCAACGAAAAAGGAGCAACCATGAAAGAGACCATTCTGAGGCTACTGGCTTCGCTCCGTGCTCTATCGCTGACGGAGGCCGCAAAGACCAAAGTCACGGCGATTGAGGCGGAGCTGAAGCGGGAGAGTCCGAAGTTCGAAGAGTTGTTGGCGCAGGCCGGCGACATTATGCAGGAAGCGGCTGCGGCTGCGGCCGCGGCCGGCGCGGCCACGCCGGTGGCGGCGCTGCAGGGTGAAGTGAAGACATTGCGCGAGCAAGTAGCCGCGGCGCAGGAGGCGCAGAAAAAGGCCGACTGGAAGCTGCTGCTGGCCTCCAGGCTGACGGCATCGAAGCTGCCGCAACCGCTCCAGAACCGCATGCGGGAGCGATTGCTGGAGACGGTGCTGACGGCGGAGCTGCTGGACGCGGAGATCAAAGCGGAGCGGGACACTTACGCGGCGCTGGTGCCCAGCGCGGCGCGCGCGTCCGGCATTCCGGCGATCACGCTGGGCTTGGAAGGGATCGACAAGCTGCGCATCGCGGCTTGCCGCACGTTCGGAGTGACGCACGACTGGGAGCGCGTGGAGGCCGGCGGGCTGTTGAGCTGGCGGCGCGGCGCGGCGTTCGACAATGCGGTGCCGGGCTTCAGAAGCCTGAAGCATCTCTACGCCACCCTAACGGGCGACGTAGAGTTCAGTTTCGATCCGGCGCAGGCGCATCTCCACGGCGACATCACCTCGACCACGTTCACAAACCTGATGCGGGACACCATGCACCGCCTGCTGTTGCAGGGCTATGCCGAGCCGAGCTACGGCCTGGACCTGGTGGTGCCCTCCAGGAACCGCACGGCGGTTACCGACTTCAAAAACCAGGAGCGGGTGCGGGTGGGGTATTTCGGAGACCTGCCGGAGCACGACCCGGAAGTCTCCGAGTGGCCGGTGCTGACGGCGCCCACCGACGAGCGCGCTACCGGAGCGGTGGTGCAGTTCGGCGGCGTGGTGCCGATCACCCGCAAGGCCATCAAAAACGATGATCTGGGCGGCATCACTCAAACCGTCAACAATCTGGGGCGCACGGCGCGGCGGACGCTGGCGCAACGCGTCTACAACTTGATGATCAACAATCCGGCGACGACCTACGACGTGGTGACCTGGGCGCATGCATCTTCGCATGGGGCCAACCTGCGCACCACGGCGCTGTCGGCGGCGGAGATCGAGGTCATCGCGCAGCTGATGTACCTGCAGACGGAGAAGGACTCCGGGAAGACGCTGGGCATCGAGGCCGCCATCCTGATTGTGCCGCGGCAGTTGCAGAAGACAGCCAAAGACCTCAACGAGCATCAGAAGGAAGATGCCGCGCTGAACGAGGCCATTCACCGCTTCGGCGCGAACAGCGAGCGCATCATCACCAACCCGCTGTTCACCGATGCCACCGACTTTGTGGTGATGGCGGACCAGAGCCAGGTGCCCTGCATCGAGCTGATGTTCATGGACGGGCGGCAGGAGCCGGAATTGTTCCTGGCAGACAACCCCAACGAAGGGACGCTGTTCACCAAGGACGAGATCCGGTACAAAATCCGGCACGAGTACGAGGCGCTGATCACGGACCATCGCGGATACGCCAAGAACGTCGTCGCCGGCTAGGGCGGGTATGCGGTTCGACTTTCGCTCACCGTCCTGAGCGGAGCCGAATGGACCGCCCGCAATTGCGCAGGGCCGCTTAGCCGCGGCCCTGCGAAGGAAAAACATCAGAGCCCCGACCGCAAGGGAGGGGTCAAAGGAGAAAAACATGAAACGAGTTTGGAAGGAATTGACAAGCATGGAGGCGCTGGTGCTGCTGGTGGCGCTGGCGCTGGCGAGCCCGGCGCTGCTGATAGCGCAGAGCGGGCCGCTCGACCGCAGCGTGGGAATGATTCACAGCTCGGGGTTGTTCTACGAGTTTACCGCCGGGGCCGCCACGATTGCCGCCAACGACGCGGTCTATCTGACGACCGCCGGCACGGTGCTGAAAGTTCCGATCACCGGGCAGACCACCACGCTCATCGGGGTGGCGCCCTTCGCCTGCGCGGCCAACTCGACCACCTGCATAGTGCAGATAGACGGCAAAGCCACGGTCGTGGCCGATGACGCCATTGTGGTGGGAGATTATGTCGGCGCGCCGACGACCACGGCCGGGCGCGTGCTGGCGCTGACCGGCACCATCGACACGAATCTGGTAGTGGGCAAAGCGCTGACGGCGCAGGCCACTCCCGGAGGGACCCTGACGATCTTGCTGCTGCCCGGCAAAGGCGGCACGGCGCTGGGCAACGGCACCAGCGGCGGCATCGTGTACTACAGCGGCACCAACACGGTGGCCTCATCGGCGGCGCTGACGGCGAACTCTCCGGTGCTGGGCGGAGGCGCGGGCACTACGCCGGCGACAGTGGCCGGGATCACCTCGGACGGCGCATCGCAAGTCCGCCTGGGCGTTGCGGGCACTTCGGTGGGCAGCGTGCGGTATAGCAACGCCACTTCTGGGACGATCACGCAGTCTCCGGTGACCGGGGCGCTGGGCACGATTGCGCAAACCATCCCAGCGGTCGCTGGCACCCAGATGTTCCAGTTGGGGACCACTGTCACGCTGGCGAACGTGGATCTGGACACCACCGACAACTCGATTGCGGCTCACGTCTGCGAGGACCTGGTGCTGACCGCAACGGGCTTGACGGCGACCGACAACATCGCCTGGATCATGACGACGTCAGACCTGGCCGCCACGTTCAACGTGCAACTGCACACGCCGGCGACGGATGCGATTACCGCGCGGACGTGCAACAACTCCGCCGCCGGGGCCGACCCCGGAGCGGTGGCCGACTTCCGCATCGTGCGGCTGATGCCCTGACGGCGCGGGTATACCGCGCGGAATTGCGCTCATCGCTCAGCCGCTCTTCGCGAACCGCGCAGCGTGCGAGCGCATTACGGGCGGTCCATTCGGCTCCGCTCAGGACGGTGAGCGAAAGTCGAACCGCATACCCGCCCCGGCCTGAGCGGTGAGCCGCGAATCATCGCTCGTGCGCGCGACATGAGCCGCGCAAAACCTCCCGGGGCGGTTCGGGTTCGCCGCCCCGTTAAAAGCAGGTTCCTCGCGGAGTTTCCCCTGAGCAAAGCCGAAGGGCTCGCTCGGGATGACAGCGGGGGAGAAAGGGTCGCAGCGCGCGGCTAAGCGCGCTGCGCAATGGGGTACGCAGTACGCCGACAATTGCGCAATTCCAGCAGGCCGTAGCGTTCCGGGTGCAAGATTCGGCTCAGAAACTCGCGCAGGCCGCCATCGATGCCTGTATCGTCAAGGCCGTCAAGGGGCGCTACGCGCAGGCGCGCCCGCTGCTGCGCATCAAAGATTTTGCTGGCGACTCGGCCACTTACGAGTACGCCGTGGACGCGGCGACGTTCGCCGACTGGGTGGATGAAGCGAGCTTTATCCGCTCGCTCGAATATCCCGCCGGGGAGAAGGAGCCGGTCTACATCGATCCGGATGATTACCGGATCGTCCAGATCAGCTCGACAGTCAAGATGCTCCGGCTGCTGACGACGGTCCCGCAGGCTGGGAAGACGCTGCGGATCGAATACTCGGTGCCGCACTCCGACGATGCCTCGACGGTGCCCGGAGTGGACTTCGAGGCGGTCTCCGATCTGGCGGCGTCGTATGCCTGCGTCGCGCTGGCGGCGTATTACAACCAGATGGGAGACCCGGCTTACGGCGCGGCGGCGGTCGATCATCAATCGAAGTCGCAGCAGTACCTCTCGATGGCGAAGAAATATGGGGAGCAATTCGAGGGCGCGTTGGGGCTGAATGCAGACGTGAAGCAGCGGCCGGCCACAAGCTGGCGCGAGTGGGAAGCGGAAGGCGGCGGCGGGGAATTGCCGCTGACGCATTGAGCACGGGTATACCGTGCGAAATTGCGCGCCGCTTCCGTCCCCCTCACAGGGGGAAGCCCCAGGTCGCGGCGCGAAAGAAAGGGCACAAAGATGAAGCCAAGCATCGGACGGATCGTGATATTTCACCTCGGTGATGGCGATGACGGAATCAACAACGGATCGAGGGAAGTGGCCGCCATTGTCACGCGGGTGTGGAATGACATCTGTGTGAACCTGCGGCTGTTTTATGACGGAGAAGGGTGTCCGACGGAATGGAAAACCTCGGCGGAGCTAGGCACGCAGCCGGGCCAGTGGAGCTGGCCGGAGAGGGTGTAGGCGATGATCGGAATCGGCGTAACGCTGAATGCGGAGAAGGTGAAGCTGCTGCTGGAAAAGGCGCCGGAGGAGCTGCGCGCGGCCATTGAGCTGGGCTCGGCGAAGCTGCTCTCGGCGATGCAGCAGACGGCGGTGGGCGTCATCGAGAAGCACACGCCGTATCCGGCAGTCGCTTTCGGGAACCTGGCGCGCGGAATTGATTTCGAAGTGGCAACCCGCCCGCCGCTCGGGGGGCTGCTGTTCGTGAAGCCGCCCGCAGACACGTACGCGCTGCCGATGGAAACCGGGACGCGGCCGCATTTCCCGCCGACAGCGGCGCTGCTGCCGTGGGTCTTGAAAAAGTTTCCCGGCGCGGACGAGAAGAAGGCGAAGTCGTTCGCATTCCTGATCGCCCGGAAAATTTCGAAGGTGGGAACGACGGGCGTGTTCTTTTTCGAGAAGACCCGGGCGGCGCACGAGCCGGACGCCGCCGCGGTCTACGAGGAGTTCCTGGATGCCGCAATCGCGCGCCTGGAGCAGCCATGAAAAAGCAGGTCCTTCGCGGAGTTTACCCTGAGCAAAGCCGAAGGGCTCGCTCAGGATGACATGGGTGGAAGATGAAGCTCACGGAGATCATTCACGAGATCGCGGAGCTGCTCCGGGCGCAAGCGGGCATCAGCGGCGGCGCCGCCAAGGTTACGGAATACACCCAGGCCGCCGAGACCGAGGAGCAGATGATCGATGCCTACGTCGCCTACAAAGGCACGGCGCAGGCGCTGCTGCATGGCTGGGTGGTGACGCGGGAGGAGATGGAAGCGCCGGAAGGCACGGCGCGCGCGCCGCGCAAGCTCCATCACATCGCCATCCACGGATTCCGCGCGGTGGCCTCCTCGACCGACTCCGAGCAGCTGCACCAGGAGCTGACGGAAACCGTGATCGATGCGCTGAACGCGGCGGCGCATGGCGCGCTGCCGAATCAAGCCGGATACATCAAGAGCTTCGCGCAATTGCCGGAAGCAGACCTGCGGTTGTTTGGCGGCCCGAAACTCAAGATCGCGGTGTGGTACTCGAAAATCACGCTGACAGCCACGCCCTGGCCATTAAATTGATGAACGGGTAGCCCACTCAAACTCTTTTGAGTGGGGCACCCAGGAAGAAGGAGAGAACGACATGGGAGCATTTCTGCCGGCATGGATTCAGGAAGCCTACCTGGCGCTGTCAACCAAGGTGCAGGCCAACATGGCCACGGTGATTGGAGATGTCAATTTCGACATCTGGCTATCAGTCGAGGGCTACCATCCGCCTAGCCAGTCTCGCAAGGCGCTGACGGATCGGGGCGATTCCGGGCGCGGCACGCCATTCGCATCTCCGGCCGGACACAAAAGAACGTCGCACGATGCCGACATGGACATCACAGTCAACGCATCGTCGCTGATGACCGGTTGGGCGGCCTCGATGTGCCTGGGCGGCTATGCCGCACCCACCAACCCCGCCCCTGGCGTCTATAACCACGTCTTCACGATGCGCGATCCGACGGTATCGAAGGATGCCCGGATCAGTTCTGCTTACTCGCAGCTCGGCGCCGACGCCGCCTACCAGAAGAAGATTTGCGCCGTAACGGTGGCGCGGTTCACGCTGCGCGGCAACCGCCGCGGCGGCGCCAATGACGCGCTGCAACTGACGTGCAGCCTGATCAGCTCCGGCGAGATGATTGCCGATCCGGTAACCATTGCGGCGCCGACGGCGCAGGCCTTCCTCGATGCGGGAGGCGTAACGTTCAATTTCGGGGCGCAGGGCTCGCCGGTGGATTTGAGCGAGCGCCTGGATACTTTCGAGCTGAGCTTCGATCAGGACATCAATTTGGAGCTGACGCGGATACCGGGCTCAGGGCTTTACCGCGGCAGGATGTGGCGCGGCCCGAATATGTTCGCCGGCTTCACTGCCGACCTGTTCCTCGACTCCGCCGACGCCGACATCCTGGACGCGGCGGATGGGGATACGATCCTGGAGGCGGAGTTCGATTGCCAAGGAGAACTGATCGACGCCACCTACTTCAACTATTTCAAGGCGCGCTGGCCATCGTTCCGGCTGGTCAATGCGCCGTTCAAGGATGTGGCGGGATACCAGGCGCACACGCTGGTGGTGGACCGCGATACGGTCTACAGCGATACCGGGTCGACGCCGGCATCGACGCCAATCGTGGTAACGGTGCAGAACGCGCTGCCGGCTTATCTGGCCGCCGCCGCCTAGCGGGGATATGCCCCGCGAAATTGCGCAGGGAACCTCGATGGGCTCCCTGCGAAGGCAAGTACAAGGCAGGAGGCACAAGATGGATGATGTTCGCGAAGCGACCATCGGAAGCGAAGCGCGAAGGCCGGCACGCAGTGCCTACGAATTGAAGCCTGATGAGATTGTGCAGCCGGTGATCGCGGCGGGCGGACTCCGGCTCACCCACTATTTGCGCCCGCCCAGCCAGGCCGACTGGGAGGCTTACGAAGCCGAGCTGCATGTCAGCGTGGACCGCCCGCCGGAAGGCATCGCGCTGCACTCCGAGGAGCTGGCCGCGGCCAACGCGCTGTGGCAGCGCATTGTCTTGCGCGTCGAGGGCTATGAGCCGCTGGACGATTGGCGCGAGCGGGTGCCGCTGCCGCATCGCCGCGCCGCGGTGCGGCCGCTGACGCAGGTCTACTCCATCGAGCCGGAGGCCTCCGGCGAGCAAGCCTATCGTCTGGCAGCCGACCGCATCGAGGTGGAACTCGTGGCCGGGCCGAACTATACCGGCTTGCGGCACATCTTCCGGCCGGCCACCGCGCTCGAAGCAGTCGAGTTCGAGCGGGTGCGCTCGGCGGCGATCTGGGCGCGGGAGTCGCCGGGCCGGACGGTTTATCCGGCGAAGCTCGCGGGCTACGTGAAACTTTACGACGCCCTGATCCTCAAGGTCGAGGGCTACACCATCGCGGGCGAGCCATGTACGGGGCGCGAACAGGCCGTGCAGGACATGGACGCCATGCACAAGCAGGCGGCGGTGCGGGCGCTGTTCGGGAGGGACCATGCCGAGAGCGGTCCTGGCAATTGAAGACGGCGCTGCGTTGCAGCAATGGCTCCCGATATTTCTGGAGCAGGCGCTCGAATCCGCCCCTCGGCTTCGCTCGGGACGGGATGGCCCATTCGACCCTGCTCAGGGCGGTGAGCGAAAGTCGAACCGTGAGCCTGTCGAATCCGCGGAGCGCCCCCGGCGCCCCTCGGCTCCCTTCGGCCTCGCTCAGGACAGGCCGCTCGGGACCCGAGAGGCTCACGCTCAATGGCGTTCCAACCCTCGCCAGGCGCAAATTCCAGACGCCATCCAGCTGGCCATCGGCCATCTGCTCTATCTCGACCTGATGACTCAGGGCGCGCAATTCCGCGCCGGAGAACTGACGGCGGCAGAGGCACTCGGCCTGGGGCTGCTGAAGCTGGCGCGGGAGCGGCTGCAAAGCCAATACGCCAGATGCGGGCGCTGCGGCGGGCTGAACCGCTCGACGGCCGGCTTCTGCGCGCGGTGCGGTGAGAAGTTCCGGTAGCAGTGATGCGTGATGCGTGATGAGTGGTTAGCAAAAGCAACGGAAGGAACGCGGCGCCCGGCTTAGAGGGCGCAGCGCAAAGGCCGACGCAGTCGTGGCCATACAGAAGCTCCAACTCGCCGTAGAAGTCTCGGAAGACCCGAAGGGTTTCTCCGGGTCGATCCAGCAAGTTGAGCAGCTCGAAGACCGCGTCAAGGCGCTCACCAAAGATACCGTCGAATTGCGTAAGCAGAAAGAAGCCGTGACGGCGCAGCTCCGCGCCTACGACCGGCAGATGGCATCGGGGACACGGCTCACCCAGGAGCAGGGCAAGCAAGTCGAAGCCCTCACGCTGCGGGAGAGTGAGCTGGCGAACTCGCTAGGGCGCTCGGAATTCAGCTCGCGCACGGCAAGGCAGGAATTGCGCAACCTGAATTTCGCCGCGAACGATGCCCGCATGGAGGCGCAGCTATTGGCGGCGCAGTTTGGCGTGCATCTTCCAGTCGGTATCGACAAATTGTTGTCGCGCCTGCCGGCGGTGCAGCAGGGCATCAGCAAGGCTTTCAATGCCGGGATCATGGTGGCTTTCGGGGTGGCTGGCGGACAGGCGCTGGCGCGCCTGATCGTCGAGATCACGCAGTTTGACTCCACGCTGCAAGGGCTGAAGCAAACCATCGCGGATGTCTTCAGCCCATTCGAGGCGGCAGCCCGCGGCCTGCACGAGGCGAATGTCGCGGAGGCCTCGGAAAAGCAGTCACAGCGGGTACTGGCGTCCATCGAGCGGGCGCGCAAGACGCGCGAAGAGACAGCACTGACCGGCCGGGAAGGGACCGACCTGCTCCGGGCGCAGCAGGCGCAGGCCATCGAGGAGCTGCGCCGCCGCCAGCAGCAGGAGGGCTTGCCGCTCGGCGTGGTGGCGCAGGAAGCCGTCGCCATCAACCAAAAGTTCGGCGCGGAGATTTCCGCGGCGCTCGCCAAACGCACCGAGGAGTTGCGCAAGCGCGTGGACGCGCTCGAGGAGCAGGAGGCGCGGCTCGCGGAGCAGGAGGCGCGGCTCGCGGAGCAGGAGCGTAAGACGCTGCTGGGGCCGGGGATCAAGACGGTCGAAGTCGAGGCCGGACTGGGGGCGCATCCCGAGGCGGTTGTGGCCGCCGGGGAGCGGATCAAGACCATTGGAGCGACTCAAGCGAAAATCCGGGAGCTGGAAGCGGACGCTGAAGTCGCCCGACTGACCGGGAACCAGCGCACCCTGGCCCAGATCGCGCTCCAGGAGCAGCGCCACCTGGCCGAATACCGGAAGCTGCTCGACGAGGGAATCATCTTCCAAAGTGAATACGAGCAGGCGCGCACCGCGATTGCCATTGACGCCGAAGGCGAGCGCATGGAGGTCGCGCGGCGGGCGGCGGAGGAGCAGCGCCAACTGATCGAAGCCACCGCGCGCGATTGGGAGTCGATGTTCGACCGCATTACCGGCGGCGCGCACAATATGGGCGACGTGCTCGGCAATATCTTCGACGAGATCAAGCGGGCGTGGAAGCGGCAGATTTTCGAGATGCTGGCGGCGGCGGTTGTTGGCGGAAAAGCAGGTCCCTCGTCGGCGACAGGCGCCTCGCTCGGGATGACAGGCGGCAGAGGGATACTTGGCAGCATTCTGGGATCGGTGCTTGGAGGGGGAATCGCCGGAGGCGGCCAGGCGGTTGGCGCCGCGACGCCGCCATTCATCCCCAATCAGTTTGCCGCGGGCACCAGCGCGCTCTCCGGGCTGGGCCTGGCCGGGGCCGGAGGACTAGGCGGCGGCATCTTTGCGGCGGCGGCGCAGCCCACGCAGGCCGCGGCGATGGGCTTGCCGGCAACCACGCCGATCGGAGATCTGCTGTCGAAGGTTTTCCCGCATTCCATCGGCGGCGTAGGAGGGCCGACGCTGGCATTGGGCGGGCTGACATTGGCGGGGCTGGGCCTGGGGCATGGCTCCCTGCTCGGCGCGCTCGGCGGCCTCGCTGGCGGCGCGCTCACGGGCTTTGCGGTGGGCGGGCCGATTGGAGCCATAGTCGGCGGGATCATCGGCGGCATCGCCGGGCTGTTTGGCGGGAACAAGAAGAAGGAATCGGACGCCCGGATCGAAGAGCAAGGCTTCGCCACGATCAAGCAACTGCTCGAAGAGTACAGCAGGCAGCGCATCGACTATGCCTCGACCTTCGAAGGCTATCAGCAGGTCCATCAGCAGATGCAGGGGGCCTTCCAGCGGCCACAATCGAAGCGCCACGAGCAGTACTGGTTCGACCAGTACATCAAGCAGCTCCAGGGAATCGAAGACGAGCGCAACCGGCGGCGTGATTTTCTGAGCGGGTTTGCGGTGCCGGAGTTCGAGAGCGGCGGATTTGTGGACGCCACCGCTTACTCCCGTGCGCGGCTCGGAAACGCGCGGCTCGGAAACGCGCGGCTCGGAAACGCGCGGCTCGGATTCGCTGCGGGGGGCGAGGTGCCCGCGATCCTGCACTCGGGCGAGTACGTGATGTCGCGGCCGGCGGTGGAGCGCTGGGGCGCAGACCTGCTGGCGCGGATGAACTCATCCGAGCCGCGCGGGCAAGCAAGCGGTGGCGACGGCTACGAGATGCATATCTGGGCGCCGTCGAAGGCATGGGCGGCGAAGGTGGTCGAGGAAGGCCTTGCGGTGGTTATCGGCAAAGGCGGCCGCGCAAGCAAGATGCTGCGCGGGTGAGTGGTAGCCACGGCACGCAGTTTGTGCCGTGGGATTGTTGGACGGACGCGAAAGGCCCACGGCACAAGAACCGTGCCGTGGCTACAAAGTGGCTACAAAGACATGGCAACGAGCGACACATTTCCAGTCGATCCGGGCTACGGCAGCCTGCTGACGCGCGAGTCAAACGTGCTGCGCGGGCGCGTGGAGAGCGCGCGGGAGTACCTGCGGCAGAAGGCGGCGCCCCGGCGCATCTGGGCGGTAGTCTGGCCAGAGCATCCGGTGGCCGACTGGCAGGCGATGGAGAACTTCCGGCACAAGATGCTGGGGGATTTCTTCACGTTCCACGACAAGGACACCATCGTGACCGGGTTCACCGGGCGGAAATACTCGGTGATCTTCCACGGCGAGCCGACCTACGAGCGCGCCGGGTACGAGACCATCAATATGCGCTGCGAGATCATCGAGCAGATCGGCGCGGCGATGGCCACGTATCCCACTCTTACGGGCGGCTTCTATCCCTCGATCAATTTGCTGACGGCAGCCGCCGAGGACCTGGGGGCAAGCGGCAAGCAGTGGATTTATCCCGGCTATGGCTTCCGCGTGAACGGCACGTTCACGACCGTTTATCTGGATGAGGTGGACGTCACGGGATCGCTCGCTTCGGGAATGCTGACGGCGGTAGCGCTGGGTCTGCATCGGCTGCGGGTAGTGGGTGGCGCGCCGACCAGTCTGGACTATCTGATATGACGCGGCGTAGCCACGGCACGATGTTTGTGCCGTGGGGTTGTTGGACGGACGGAAGAGGCCCACGGCACGAAAGGCGTGCCGTGGCTACAAAAGCATGAAGTGCGCAGGCGAAATTGCGAAGACGCTGTTCCCGGACGCGGGGATTCCCGACGCCGGCTGGCGGGCGAAGTGGCAAATGTTCCGCGCGGCATACCCCGCGAAGAAGCGCAGCACCAAAGCCGAGCGCGGCGAGCAGGCTATGCGACAGCTCAACCCGGACGACGCGCTGTTCGGGCGGATGCTGGCGGCGCTCGAAACGCATAAGCGCAGCGAGCGCTGGGAAGATGCGGCATTCATCCCGCACATGGCGAGCTGGATCAATGGGCGCTACTGGGAGCACGACCTGGCGGAGTACCGGCCCGCGACAGAAGCGCCGCGGCGAGTCGCGCAAAGGTCTGCGCAGCAGTGTCCGGAGTGCGGCCGTAGCTGGCGGGTGCATCTGACGCATCCCAGCCGCCAGGGGCAGCAACCGAACGCCGAAGGGAGCTATTGCGGATGATGAAGTGCAGGTCCCTCGTCGGCCTGCGGCCTCGCTCGGGATGACAGCAGTGAACGCACGATGAGCAGAACACTCACAGCGGGAATTGCGGGCGCGATCTTGGACACCAAGCTCCAGCGCGCCATCCATCTGCTGACGTTTACGATCGGAGCGGGAACGTATCGCTTCGCGGAAGACGAGGTGCGCTACGCCGGGCAACTCTATACTGCGCGCCTGGTGATGGAAGACTCCATCCGGCACACGCAGCGTCCGCAGCTCGAGCCGGTAACGGTGAAGCTCCAGAACATCGACAAGGCCACTGCCGATATCTTGCAGACCGAAGGCGTGGACGTGCAGGGCGTGGAGGCCACCATCTCGCGGCTCTACCTTCCGGTGAACGAGGCGCTGATCCTGGTGATCGCGGAGATCACGGCCATCGAGGTGAACGAGCGCGAAGCCACGCTCACGCTCTCCGGAGACCTCGATCCCACGGCGTCGATGGTGCCCAAGCGGAAATATTCTCCGCTCGACTCGACTGATGGCAAAACGTTTGCGGAGTGGGCGGCGACGCCGCACCTGTTTGACGGCTTCCTGCACATCTCGCGCGATCTGACGATGGCGGTGGAGGGGCAGGGAGAGACGCCGGAAGACGCGCCGCGGCGCGAGAGAAACGATGTGGCAATGGTTACAAATCTTAGCCGTCGCGACCGCCGCGCTGTTTGCGGCTGGGAGCGCAAAGGCCTGCGCAGCAGTGGCAGTAACTAACCAGACCGACATCCTGACCGCGTCTTACGGGCGCGCGGTGGCGCTCGCTTACGGGCGGCACCTGGTGGGCGGCAACGCGATCCTGCTAGACAACTCCGACCCCAACATCGCCACCGCCTTCATCGCGCTGGGCGAGGGGGCGTGGGATGCTCCCGAGCAGCTTTTTGTGAATGCCGCCGAAATCGATCTCGCGATTGACGCGAACTTCCACTTCCACCGCGGCCTGGCCGGGCAGCTTTCTTCGGGAGGCAATCTCGATCCCGAAGGGACTGGCTCGCCGTATCCGTTCAGCACCGATGGCGACCAGAAAGCCGATCTGTGGACTCCGGACGGAGTGCAGGGGCTGACGTTCTCGAAGACCGCCTATCTGGCGCTGCGCGTGCCATTCGACGTTTACGCGCCGTCGCCGGAGTTGAATGTGGTCGGAACATACCGCTGCCGCAAAGTGCGCACGTTCACCAGCGGCGGGGTCCAGGATGGCTACCTGTGGAGGGACAATCCCGCCTGGCACATTGCCGACCTGCTCACGGTGGTGCGCGGCCTGGATGATTCCCGCATCAATTGGGCCAGCTTCAAAACCGCCGCGGACTATTGCGATGCGCTGATCGACCCGAACGGCGAGGGTGATGTCAAGCGGTTCGTCTCCAACGTGGCCTTCACCGAAGAGGTGGATTTCGACACCGCGCTCGAAGCTCTGCTGATTAACTGCCGGGGATATCTGACGCAGGATGCCGGACAGATCTCGCTGCGGATCGACCAGGCCCGCTCGAGCATCTTCGATTTCTCCGACCATCCCGCCGCGGGCGCGGGCGGCAACATCATCGATGGGAGCTTCGAGGCCTGGCGCAAGGAGACGCGGGCGAACCCCAACCGCCTGGAGCTATTGTTTCGCGACAGCGCCAACGGCTTCCAGGTGATGACCAAGGCCTGGAACCACCTGGTGCAGCAGGCGCGCATCGGGCGCGTGATGACGGCGCGGGCGCAGTTGGGCAATATGCCGCAGCAGCAGGCCGAGCGCATCGGCAATTACCTGCTCTTGCGCGACATCAACAACAACCTCTTCTGCCGCCTGCGCGCCACCCCGGCCTCGCTCAAAGTGATGCCGGGAGACGTGGTGCGCGTGAAGCACGACGCGGCGCCCTGGGGGCAAGGCCTGGGCGGGGACGATTTGTGGCAATCGTTCGAGGTGCTGGAAGCCACCGACAACCCGGACGAGACTCGGGACTTTTTGCTGCGCGTCTACAACGCCAGCACCTATCCCGACACGGCGGGCCCGGCGCAGGCGCTGGTGGACACCACCATCCTGCGGCGTCCGCTCCCGCCCCCCGCGCCGGTTTTGCCAACCAAGTTCATCCTCTCGGCCAACCTGGATGGGGACCTGCGGCTCAGCTTTGATATTCCGGCGCTGGCCGACTATCGCACCGGTGATCTGACGCTATTGGCAGACCTGGAAAAAGAGCGCGTGGCGACGGCGCTGGCAGCCGCCATGGATGGCGATGATACAACCATCACGGTGGACTCCTCGGCCGGCTTCCGGGTAGGCCGGTACATATCGATCCAGACCGAGATCCTCAAGATCACGGGGCCCGGCAGCGTCGGCGAAGAGCCGAGCTCGACCACCTGGAACGTGGACCGCGCGCAGAAGCTGACGAGTGCGGGAACGGCCGCGATCGCTGACCTGGTGATTATGCTGACGGAGGTTCCGGAGCATTTCGTTTTCCCGCCAGGCTGGACCCTGGCGCATCCCACGCTCGACCTCGCTAACGGCGAGTACTACGTCCTGCGGATGCGTCCCGGCCGGATGCGGATGCTCTATGCCTCGCTGCAGTTCTCCGGGCTGGGGGGCAATTCCACGCTGCTCGAAAAATCTTTCGACAGCTTCAGCTTCGAGCCAATTGTCGCGGGCACTCTGCCGGGCCTGCGGGTGGCCGACGGAGTCTACGCGTTAATTGAAGTGCCGGGAGATCTGGCGCTGGCGGATCAGGCGGCAGCGCCGCTGGTGCTGCCGGCCAGCGCCGTAACTATCGGGCTGATCTCGGCAACTGTTTCCGACGATGCGGGCGAGCCGGGCGGGATTCCAGTGGGAGCTGCCGTCAAGGGCCAACTCTACATCGATGACGGCGGGCCGCTGGGTCCTGAGTTCGTGATTCCCGATGGCGGCGCCGGCGTGGTCGCCACCAGCCACGTCGAGTTCGGCGGCGGCGGCTATGCCGTAAACGAAACCTATATCCTCCTCGGCGGGGATATGAACGCCATCATCCGGGTAGACAGCATCACCGGCTTTGGCGTGCTCGACACCTACACGCTGCTCGCTGGCGGCTCCGGGTACTCCGAGGCAACAGAGTATGCGCTCCTTGCCGGCGGAGACAATCCAGGCAACGGCGTGGGAGGCTCCATCACGGTGGACACGGTAACCACCGGAGGCTCGCCGGGCACGGGGGTATTTTTCTCCGGCGCGCAGCTCGGTGCGGTGGCGGGCCGGATCATCGTCTTGGCAATCACGCAGGTGG
>Ga0209751_10001219_pt1 | contig 26678 bp, 25 predicted proteins | sample RifCSP13_1_FD_184019 | JGI IMG/M metagenome (GOLD analysis project Ga0209751, IMG submission 184019) | Soil microbial communities from Rifle, Colorado - Rifle CSP2_sed 13_1 (SPAdes) (version 2) | ecosystem: Environmental > Terrestrial > Deep subsurface > Rock core/Sediment | place: Rifle...
CCCTTGGGAGCGGGGGCCGACCTTGGTCCCGATGATCCCCGACGAGGCGAGGAGACCCTGCATGATGTCCGACTCGAAGTAATCCTCGAGGATGTCGGCTGCGCTTCCTGTCATCAGCCGGATCAGGTCGTGGAGGACATTGGGGGGCAGATCCGCCAGATAGGCGCCGATTGCCGCCAGCCGGGCCCGCTCCTCGGGGTCCTTCGACGTGATGTCGGGGGGAATCGAGTCCATGAGGGGCCGGATGGCGTGTACCGCTTGCTCCATCATGTGCCCGTAGGCGTCGTAGGCATCGGCGTCATGGGGGGAGTGACGGGCGATCTCGTGATGGTTCTCGTTCTTGTCGGGGCCCAAAAGGAGATAGTCCCCGTTCTCCATCGGGGCGAAGGTCGACGGCATCAATAGGGGCATGAACCCGTGCTTGGTCAGCTCCAGCTCGTGGATGATCTCGGGCCGAAGCAGGCTGAGCGCGTAGGAGAAGGTGGTGAAGCTGAAACCCGGGTAAAGCTCCTCGGTGATAGCCGCCCCACCAACCAGATGGCGACGCTCCAGGATCAGGGTGCTCAGCCCGGCCTTGGCAAGATAGGCGCCGTTGACCAGGCCGTTGTGACCACCACCGATCACGATCGCGTCGTACTTCCGCTTGTCTGCCATCACTACCTCATGCCGTCTTTCTCGGCGGGTTGTAGAACGGGACCCTGGTCACTTCGGCGTCCACCATGTCGTAGCGGTGGTCGATGGTGACCTCCAAGCTCACCTTCGAGCCCGGTTTGGAGTGCTCGGGGCGAACCCGGGCGATCCCGATATGCCGTTGCACCATGGGGGAGTACACGAAGCTCGGGGTGTAGCCGATCCGTTTGACCTTCTCGTCGTAGAGCATCATCCCGCCGTGTTCGGGGATGTGGTCCTTGGGTGGGATCAGGCCACGTTCGTTGTAGACCCGGTTCCAGTCCTCCCAGTCGACCATGATCCCCACCGTCCGCCAGCGGGAAGTCCCCTCGGCCAGTTCTTTCACGATGGCTTGCCGCCCGATGAAGGCCCGATCGTCGGTCTCGAGATCCCGCAGCATCCACGACATCCCCAATTCGATCGGGGTGGTGCGCTGGTCGTCATTCCAGGCATAGCGGGACGAGTAGTAATCGACGTCGATGAGGACCAGGCTGGCCTCGATACGGCTGATGAGGAGGGCGGTCTGGCCGGCGGGGATCACACCCCAGGGGGCTCCCACCTCTTGCACTGCGTCCCAGATGTCGAGGGCGTCGTCGCTCTCGACCCAGACTTCGTAACCGAGGTCGCCGGTGTAGCCGGTTCTGGAGATGGTGACTGCGGTGTTGCCGACCTTGGCCGGGGTGAGGTGGAAGTAGCCGATGCCCTCCATCTCGGGGGCCAGGGTCTTGAGGATCTCGCGGGCATATGGACCCTGGAGGGCAAGTGCGCCGTATTCGTCGGAGACATCTGTGATTTCCACCGACTCGTGCCCGATCAGGTCCTGGAAATAGGCGAGGTTGGGCTCGGCGGCGGTGAGCAGGAACTCATCCTCGGAAAGACGGAGGATCACTCCATCCTCGACGACGTAACCGGCGTCATCACACCAGATCGTGTAATGAGCCTGACCGGGACGGCATCTGCGGATGTCCCGGGCCAGCACCCCGGAGAGGTAGTGCTCGGCGTCGCGGCCCCTGATCCGGTACTTGTAGAGGGGAGAGGTGTCGATCATCGCCGCGGCATTGCGGATGGCGAAGTACTCGAACTTCTCAGAGCTCTGGTACTTGTCGGTGGCCAGGTACCCCGACCAGTGGCTCCACAAACCGGTCTGGTTGGCGGCGCTGGTCCGCGGGTGAAACGGCGTCTCACGGATCAATGGCAACCTCGGGTCGGTGGGGGCAGGTTAACCCGTCATCAGCGGCCTCCGGCCGGGACAGGAGGCTGCGTGAACCGCCGGTCAGGGCTCCAACTGCGACGGGAGTTGCTGCGATGGCTCCTAGTGGAGTTCCCGCTGCGGCACGGTGGGGACGACCAGGCCTTCGCCGAGATAGAAGCGAGCCATCACCCCGAGGAATTGATAGACGGTTCCCTCCCAACTGCTGAGCGGTCCCGGGCGATAGCCACGGTTGCGCATGCCACGTTGCACCCCTTCGCAGGCGGACCAATCCTCACGGTTGGTGAGGTCCCAGAAGTCGGTGGCGTAGGACGGGTCGAAACCGGGAAGGTCGAAGGCTTCCGGCGAGAATAGCCAGGCGCACTCGACAAAGGTGCGGTCCACGTCCATCGGGGTCAATCGGTGGGTCATGACGTAGTCGGGATGAAGGGAAAGCAACAGGTTGGGAGTCACCGTGACGTACCAGACCTGACGCGTGGTCTCGTGGTCGATCTTGCGGAAGTTCACCCCATTGGAGCTGCCGTCCAGGGACATGGTGACCGCGTGCTCCTTGAGGTCCATCGTCCCGCCGAGCCACATGCCCGTCGGGATGTGATCGACCCCACTGTCCGGTGGCGTCACCTGACAAAGCTCGGGATGAATCGTGGAGCAGTGGTAACACTCGTTGTAGTTCTCGACGATGATCTTCCAGTTGGCCTGGACCTCGTAGGAATGCGACGCCGCTGTCACCAGACGCTCCGGCTCGTAAGGGGAGATGATCTCGGCGAGGTTCCCGAAGTGGGTGCCCAACGACATAGATGACCCGGAGAGGTCGACGAACACCCATCCCCCCATGACGTCCACACCGAGGGAGATCAACGGGAACTCGCTGGCGTCGAACCTCTGGCCTTGGGTGAAGGTGGGCGCCGCCCGGAGAGTCCCGTCGAACCGGTAGGACCAGGAGTGATAGGGGCAGCGGATCAGACGGACTTCGATGGCGTCGCCGACCGGAGCAAGCTCGTGACCGCGATGCCGGCACACATTGGAGAAGGCGCGCAAGGTCCCTTCCTCATCGCGAACGAGCAGGACACTCTCTCTGCCGACATCGATGGCCCGAACCTGCCGTGGCGCCAACAGGTCGTCGAGACGCCCCACACAGACCCAGGTGCTCTGCCAGAGGTTTTCCTGCTCCCAGGCATACACTTCGAGAGAGGTGTAAGCCGCCGACGGAAGGGTGAAATTGCTCCCAAATTCCGCGAAGACCTTGCGTAGTTGGACTTGGTTGAGCGGCGGCGACGTCATCAATGTTTCCCCTTCTTTCCGGTCGGTGAGTCCGGAAATGAGATTCTGGTCCCGCGGAGCGTCGGTCGGGCTCCCAGACCCTAAATGTATTCTGCACCGTGAGTGGCGATCAGTTTCTTCCCGATCGCCCGCAACTCGACAACTAGGTCGTTGGGCTGCTCGACCACGAACTCCCAGGGGAGCCCCAACAGGTAACGAGCCAACCAGTTGAGTTCGTCGGCTCCGATGGTCAAGCGGCATTGGTCGGCATCGACGGTTTCCAATGCCCCCACGGTGGCTGGGATCACCCGCTGTGCCCGCTCGATCGTCGTCCGCAGACGTATCACTCCCCGGTGGGTGTAGGTGTCTATGGCCACGCCACGCTCAACCAGTTCTTGTGGGTCAGGTTCCGGGCGACGAATGGACCGCATCCCGGTCGTCTTCGGTGAATAGACCCGGTCCAACCTGAAGGTTCGCCAATCGTCGCGGTCGAGGTCGAAGGCGACCAGGTACCAGCGACGCCCGGTGTGGACCAAGCGCAGCGGCTCCGTATGTCGATCAGACGACCGGCTATCCCGGTCGGTGTACCCGAACCGCAGTCGTTGGCGCGTGCGGGCGGCGGAGGCAGCTATGGCAAGGGTGTTGTGATCGACCCTCGAGGCCGACGTGGAAAGCGTGGAAATGGTCGCCACCGAAATGTCTTCGAGCCGGGCGCGAAGTCGTGGAGGCAGGACATGTTCGAGTTTCGACATGGCCGACAACGACGCCTCCTCCAAACCGCCGACGGCCGTGGTGGTCGCCACTCGCAACCCCAAGGCCACCGCCAAAGCTTCCTCGTCGTCGAGGAGGAGTGGTGGGAGCTTGCCTCCAGCCCCAAGCCGGTAACCACCGCCGGGCCCAGCCGTCGCCCGCACCGGGTAACCGAGATCGCGCAGCCGGGCGATGTCCCGTCTCACCGTTCGAGGGGTGACCTGAAGTCTCCTGGCCAGTTCCTCGGCGGTCCAATCGATCCGTCCTTCCAGCAGTCCCAGGAGCTTCAGGAGGCGCTCGGCGCTATGCATCTGTCAGTTATCTTAGAGATTATGCGGACGGAAACTGTCCGCATAATCTCGTATGGTGACGGGATCACAGAGAAGGGACAAAGGTGCATCCTTTCGTGAACTACGAAATGGCGAAGGGCGTGGTCGAGGAGCGGAGGGCCACCTCGGAACGGCGCAATAGGTGGCGACGGGCTGAGAATGAAACGGTCCCTCCACTCCCGTCGTGGGACGCCGAGATGATTGAATTACAGGCGAGGCAGGCAGACGGCGAGCCGGAGAGGATCGGTGCCTGAGAATGGAATGGTCGGTCTCGGCCGCGGTCGATGGAGGTGTTCTGACATCGCGCCCGCTCACCCCGCAGCGGTTCGGGGACATGGAGCAGGTGTTCGGGGAGCGCGGCACTCCCAGGTGGTGCTTCTGCATGCATTGGCGCCGACCCGACGGGGGGTTTCTGGACAAGCGGGACAATCGCGACCGGTTCGCCGACCGTGCCGCCCAGGGTCGACCTCCCGGTTTGATCGGTTATCTGGACGGCACTCCGGTGGGTTGGGTTTCGGTCGGGTCCCGAGATGAGTTCCCGACCATCGAGCGATCCCGCGTCCTCAAGCCGATCGACGAAGCCGAGACCTGGTCGATCAACTGTTTCGTGGTCCGGGTGGGTTACCGGCGCCGGGGCATCGCCAGCGCCTTGCTAGCGGCGGCGATGGGATTCGCCAGGGATGAAGGCGGCAGGCTGGTGGAGGGTTATCCAGTCGACGGGGAACGGGCCTCCGCAGTCGATTACTTCACGGGCACGCTCGGGATGTTTCAAGAGGAGGGGTTTGTCGAGATCGTGCGTCGCAACCCGACACGTCCCATCGTGCGGCTCGGACTTGAGGAGTAGCTCTCGATGTCACCAGTCGCTCGATGAGCGATCGAGATCGGCGGGCCGCCGAGGAAAGAGTGGTCGTCATCGGCTAGCGGACAATGCTGTTCTCCTGAGCTGCGCTACCCGCCTACCCATGTTTCACCATCACGTGTTTGGTGATGGTGTAGTCGTGGACCGACTCCAGCGACATGTCCTTGCCGAAACCCGACTGTTTGAATCCGCCGTGCGGGGCCTCTGAGGCCAGCGGCAAGTGGTCGTTGACCCACACCGTCCCGAATTCGAGGGCCGAGGAAAGCCGCATGGCCCGACCGATGTCCTTGGTCCAAATCGAGGCCGCCAACCCGTAGAGCACGTCGTTTCCGAGTTGGATGGCCTGTTCCTCGCCATCGAAGGGGAGAACCACCAGCACCGGCCCGAAGACTTCCTGCTGGACGATCTCCGACTTCTGATCGACGTCGACGATCACGGTCGGTGAGTAGTAGTAGCCCTTGTCGAACCCTTCGGGGACGTCGCCCCCCAGCACCACGTTGGCCCCTTCCTCGCGGGCCCGTTCCACGAAACCGGTGACCCGGTCCCGTTGGGCCGCCGAGATGAGAGGGCCGAGGAAGGTCTCCTCGTCCCAGGGGTCTCCGATGGTGATCCCCTTGAAAGACTCGACGACCGCGTCAACTGTGTCCCCGAACCGGCCTCTCTCGACATAGAGCCGGGTGGCCGCGGTGCAGTCCTGCCCGGTGTTGAAGCAGGCTCCCACCATGGCCGTCTCCGCCAGGGCCTCCAGGTCGGCATCCTCGAACACGATAAAGGGCGCCTTCCCGCCCAACTCGAGATGCACCCGCTTCAGCGTGTCGGCGGCGGTCTTCATCACCTTCTTGCCGGTACCGGTGGAGCCGGTCAGCGACACCATGCGGAGGTCTGGATGTTCCACGAGCGCCTGGCCCGCATCGTTGCCGCCGCTGATCACATTGAGGACACCATCGGGGACGCCGGCCTCCGAGGCGAGCTCGCCGAGCATCAGAGCGGTTCGCGGGGTGCCGGGGGCCGGCTTGAGGACCGTGGTGCAGCCCGCAGCCAGTGCCGGCCCCACCTTCCAGATCGCCATGAGCAGCGGGTAGTTCCACGGGACGATCTGACCCACAGGGCCCACCGGCTCGCGCCGAAGGATCGATGTGTACCCGGCGGCAAAGTCACCCGCCGCGGTGCCGGCGATGTTGCGCGCCGCGGCAGCGAAGAAGCGCAGGTTGTCCACACCGAACGGGAGGTCGCCTCCCAATGAGTTCTGGGCATAGGGCTTGCCGGTGTCCTCGGACTCCACCCGGGCGAAGTCCTCGGCCCTACCTTCGAGGAGATCCGCCAACTTGTGGATCACCCGGGCCCGTTCGCCTCCGGTCTGCCCGGACCATCGACCGTCGAAGAATGCGTCCCTGGCCGCCTCCACCGCGGTGTTCACGTCCTCACCGGAGGCGTCGACGACCTCGTCGACGATCTCCCCGGTCGCCGGGTTCTCGACTTTCAGAGGCTCGCCACCCCTGCTGGGTGTCCACTTTCCATTGATCCAAAGGTCCCACGCCATGGGCTGCTCCTATCTGCTCAGGACTCCTCGGCCCTTTGGGCGAACCTATGGGCCAGGACGATCGGTATGAACGTGATGAGAATCACGAATACTGCCACCACGTTGGTGACGGGGCGACTGCGGGGGCGAACCAGTGACGAGAAAATCCAGATCGGAAGCGTCTGTTGATTCCCCGCGGTGAAGGTGGTCACGATGATCTCGTCGAAGGACAGCGCGAACGCAAGCATTCCCCCAACCACCATCGCCGGCGCCAGTTGCGGAAGCAGGACATGGCGGAAGGTCTGCCAGCCCCGGGCCCCGAGATCCATCGAGGCCTCCATCAGCCACGGTGAGGTTCGCCTCATGCGGGCGATCACATTGTTGAACGCCACGGCCACACAGAAAGTGGCGTGACCAATGACCAGGGTCCAGAAGGAGAACTTGAGATCCCCCAGATTGATCGCCGAGCGAAGGGCGATTCCGGTGATGATCCCGGGAAGGGCTATCGGAAGGATCACGAACAGTGAAAACGCGTTGCGCCCGAAGAACTTGCTGCGCCACACCGCGGCGGCGGCCAGGGTCCCCAGCACCAGCGCGATCAGGGTCGACACCAGGGCGACACGCATCGAGAGGCTCACCGCGGAGCGGATGGCGCTGTTTTGCCAGGCCACCCCGAACCAGTCGGTGGTGTAGCCGGGTGGGGGGAATTTGAAGGTGGCCTCCTCGGTCGTGAAGGCGTAGAGAAACACGAACAAGATCGGGATATGCAGGTAGGCGAGGGTGAATCCCGCGGCGATCTTGAGACCGAGGCCAGCCTTCTTTCTCACAGGGCCTCGAATGCCCCGAACTTGCGAGCCACTGTGAGATACACCGCCATGACCGCTATCGGGACGAAGGAAAAGGCCGCGGCCAGAGGGAGGTTGCCGGCCACCCCCTGATAGGAGTAGATGGCCAACCCGATGAACGGGCTGGAGTCACCGATGATCGTGGGGATGATGTAGTCACCCAAGGTGAGGGAGAACGTGAAGATCGATCCGGCAGCCACCCCGGGGATGGCCATCGGCCAGGTCACCTTGCGGAAGGTAAGCGCGGGCTGCGCTCCCAGATCAGCCGACGCCTCGAGAAGTGAGCCCGGCACCCTTTCGAGCGAGGCATGAATCGGGAGAATCATGAACGGCAGCCAGATGTACACGAACACCAGGAACTGGCCGAACAGGGATATGGATAGGGACGGCCCTCCAATCCCGGGAACATTCAGAAAAGCCTCTAACGCCGCCTCCATACCGAGTCGCTCAACGAACCAATTGATGATCCCGTCGGCCGCAAGGATCAGCTTCCACGAATACACCCGCACCAGGTACGAAGACCAGAGAGGGATGAGCACTGCCAATACGAGGATGGTCTTGGTCTTCTTGTGGGCATAGCGGGCCATGAAATAGGCGAGAGGGAATGCCAGCACCACACAGGCGACGGTCACCACGGCAGCCATGCTCACGGTACGGATCATCACCGCGGTGTTGGCTCCGGTGAACAGCGTGTTCCAGGTGTCCAATGAGATGACTCTCTCCAGGACCCCGGAGAACGGGTTGAGCCGGAAGAAACTCTGAACCAGCAGCGCTAGGAGGCTGCCCCCGTAGACCCCTACCAGCCATATGGCCGGCAGCCCGATCATGAGCAGGAGACGCAGCCGGGGTCGTTGGTGGAGATAGGTTGAGACCCGGTGCAGGAGGGGCGGGCGTGTCGAGGTGTCCGTCATTCGAAGGCGGCGGAAGGTGTGGGGAGCGGTTGGAACCGCTCCCCACAACACATGGTTACCGTCCGCCGATAACCGCTAGATAGTCGGTCACCCATCGGTAGTAAGGGACGCACGTCCCCGGGTCGGCGGTGCCGTTGCAGTCATCCGTCGGCGTCTTCCAGAACAGGATCTCGTCGAATTGCTCGCTTCCGTTGTAGGCACACCCGTCGGGACCCAGAAACTCGTTCCCTTCGCAGGCCGCAAGCACTGCAGGAACCGTGCCGAAGAAGTAAGCCAGGTCGCCCTGGAGCTTGGGATTCAGCGAGTGCTCCATCCACATGTAGGCGCAGTTGGGGTGCGGCGCCTTGGAATTCATCATCGTGGTGTCGGCCCATCCGGTCGCCCCTTCTTTGGGGACCACCTTGTCGATGGGGAAACCTTCGCTCGCCAGGATGCCCGTCTGGAACGGCCAGGTCGACGAGGCGGCCACACCTTCGTTTTTGAAGTCATCCATCTGGATGTACGCATCGTGCCAATACCTACCCACCAGCGTGCGCTGGATGCGCAGGAGATCGAGGGCAGCCTGGTACTGCTCCTCATTGAGTTGATACGGGTCCTCGATGCCCAACTCGGGGTTGGTGCTCTTCAGATAGAGGGCTGCGTCGGCGATGTAGATCGGACCGTCGTAGGCCTGAATCCGTCCTTGGTTCGATGCGCCGTCGGGAAAGGTCGTCTCCTCGAAGACGACGCTCCAGGAGTCGGGCGGAGTGTCCCCGAATATCTCGGAGTTGAAGCCAAGCACATTGAAACCCGACGTGTACGGCACCCCATAGTGCTTGCCATCGACCGTGTGCCATTCGGCATCCTGGAGACGGGGATCGACGGTATCCCAACTCTCGATCAGATCGATGTTGATCTCTTGCACCGAGCCACCTGCGACCAACCGGAGACTGGCGTCACCGGAGGCGGTGACCAGGTCGTACTCTTCGGAGCCGGTCATCAGCGCCACCATCTCGTCTGAGGTGCCGGCGATCTTGTGCTCAACCAGGCAACCGGTGTCGGCCTCGAACTCGGTGACCCAGTCGAAGGCAGGGTCGTAGTCGCCCCGTTCGATATAGCCGGCCCAGGCGACGATCACTACCTTGCCCTCACCGTCACCGACTTCGGTGGGAAGGGTGGTAGTTGCCTCCTCGGCTGTGCCGGTACACGCCGTCGCCAGGACGGCGAGCGCGGTCAGCAGAAGCACTGCACGAGCTCTCATTTGTTCGTTTCCTCCTCGTGGTTGTCGTTACTGGCCCCGGCGTAAGCCGGAGTCTTGTCGATCGCATCGACTCCTGTAGGGCTGTCCTCCAGGGGTCGGCACGAACTCCTCTGCCATCTCAGGCCCACCCGACGCCCGACCTGGCGAGCAGCCTCGAAGTGATCCACCGCTGCGTTCTGACTGGCGACTTCGAGGATCGCCCCCTCGACCTGGACCCGGAACTTGGTGTACATCCCCAGGTAGATGGCCTCGGTCACCACGCCGTCGACGCCAGCCGTGTCGGTTGCCAGCTCGGCAGATGGCTCACCGATGCTGATCTTCTCGGGTCTCACGGTGAACGGTCTGCTCGATCCCATGATCCGCTGAGCGAGGGGGCCCGAGACGACATTGGAGGTGCCCACGAACCCGGCCACGAAGGCATTACGCGGGTTCTCGTACACGTCCGAGGGAGTCCCCAGCTGTTCCACCTGTCCCTGATTGAAGACTGCCAGCCGGTCACTCATGGTCAGGGCCTCCTCCTGATCGTGGGTGACATAGATGAAGGTGATCCCCACCTCTCGTTGCAGGGTCTTGAGCTCCAGTTGCATCGCCTGGCGGAGTTTGAGGTCGAGGGCGCCGAGGGGCTCGTCGAGGAGCAGGACCGAAGGCCTGTTGATCAGGGCCCGAGCCAGAGCCACCCGTTGTCGTTGGCCGCCTGAGAGCTGGCTCGGCTTGCGTTGGGCGAAATCCTCGAGATGGACCATGGCCAGGGCCTCGTTCACCCTCTTGGAGCGCTCCTTCGCTTCCACCTTGCGAACCATCGGGCCGTAACCGACGTTCTCCGCCACCGTCATGTGCGGAAACAGGGCGTAGTCCTGGAACACGGTGTTCACATCACGGTCATAAGGGGGGAGCCCGGAAACGTCGATCCCATGCAGCACCACCCGTCCCTCACTTGGCATCTCGAAACCGGCGATCATCCTCAGGCAGGTTGTCTTGCCACTCCCCGAGGGGCCGAGCATCGAGAAGAACTCACCATCGGCGATGTCAAGCGTCACGCCGTTGACCGCGCGGGTCTCGCCGAACAGTTTGCTCACCTTGTCGAGACTCACCGCAGCGGCCAATGGGGCTCTGACCTCCCTCTCACCGAGACTATTCGGGGGCGACGATGCCCGGCGGCGTCAAGATAGCCATTTGTGGTCCCCGGCATTCGGCCGGGGGACTAGGTTCAGCTCCAAGGCCCCGGCAAAGAAGGAGATTCATGGCCAAATACATCATTCTGGGCAACTACACCGCACAGGGCATGGCCGCCATCAAGGAGAGCCCGGCCCGACTGGACGCGGCCCGAGAAGGGCTGGCATCAATGGGGGTCACCATCGAGGACTTCTACCTCACCTTTGGTGAATATGACATCGTGACGGTTGCCGATGCCCCGGACGCGGCAACCGCGGCCAAGGCTGTCATGACCCTCGGGATGGCGGGCAACGTGAGCACGGTAACAATGGCGGCGCTAAGCGAGTCCGAGTTCAGGAAGGTCGTTTCCGAGCTGCCCTGAACCCCAGGATTTGACTCGGTTCTAAGAGGAGGACTGATGACCTATGGAGACTCGGGCCCCGGCGCTTCGCCGGAGCCCTTCGAGCCCACACCCCCGGCTATTCCCCCAGCCACTCCGCCCCCCGAGGCGCCAGCGGCACCAAGCCCGACTTCCAAGTTGAGCGTCGGCGAACAGATCATTGCTGTCGGGGCCCTGATCCTCGCCGTGCTCGTCGATTTTATCGGCGACGTCCTATTGGACGAGTGGGGCGTCAGCTATGTGATCCTCGGTCTGGCCTTTTTGGCCCTGGCCCTGATCTGGCTGCACAACTTCCGGGGTAAGGACACCTTCGCCCCTCATAGCAAGCTGCTGGTATTCACTGGCTACGCCGCCGGGGTGTTCGGAGTTCGCGAGGTGCTCGCGGTGGTCGACGGCGGCCTGCCCGAGGACGCCATCGACGTCTTTTTCCAATTGGCGGTCATCGTCGGATGTGGGTTGATGGCGTACGGCGCCTATCTCTACTCCAAGTCCGACTGATCCCTTTCCCACACGCGAATGGGCCACCGCCCGGCGGTGGCCCATTTCACATGCTCGATTGGCTGTCAGGCCTCGGTGTCGGCGACGTGGGTCGTGCCGTATCCCTCTTCCTCGGGATGGCCGTGCTCGCCCCGGGTCATGGCGAACTCCTCCTCTGGTGACAGGACCAGTTTGTTCCGGCCCGAGAGCCCGAAGTAGAGAATCCCCAGGACGAACCAGATGGCCACCCCATAGACCCCGGGGAGGTAGGCGTCGTTGAGGAAGAGCGCCACCAACGAGATCAGGGCGATGACACCAGCCACGCCGGCTCCGAACACCCCGACCGGGCTCCGATAAGGCCGATCGATGTTGGGCATCCTTCGACGAAGCAGGATGAACGAGAACATCTGCATGGAGTATGAGATGACCGCTCCGAACACCGCCATGCTCAGCAGCGCCGCTCCCGCAGTGCCGGTGTATTGGCTGTCGAGAATCCACGCCAACGCATAGCCGACGACGCCCCCAAGCAACAGCGCCACGTATGGGGTCTTCCTCTTTCCATGGGTGATCGACATCCAATGCGGGAAGTACCCGGCCCGCGACAGCGAGTAGATGTTCCTCCCGTAGGCATAGATGATCGTGTGGAAGCTGGCTATGAGTCCGGTCAAGGCGAATAAACCCAGGATCGCGGCACTGGTGTCGCTTCCCAGAACTGCCCGGAACCCATCCAGCAGGGGCTCGCCGGAGAGCCTGATCCCTTCGGCACCACCACCGACCCCGGTGTTGAGGAAGAGCACACCCAGAGCGGTGATCACCAGGGTCCAGAGCCCCCACATCGTGCCGCGGGGCACATCCCGCTTGGGGTCCATCGACTCCTCGGCCGCAAGCGGCAACTCCTCGATCGCCAGATAGAACCAAATAGCGAAGGGCAAGGCGGCGAAGATCCCGGGGATCCCGAAGGGCAGGAATGAGGTGCCACCGGCGTCGGGGACGATATTGGTCAACTTGGCGGCATCGAAGTCGGGGATCGCAATCACAAAGAACACCGCCAACACCGCCAAGGAAATCACGGCAATCACCACCGAGAACCGCATAGTGGCTTCGATCCCGATGATGTTGAGCCCCACGAAGATCACGTAGAAGATCAGCCACCAAAGCTCTAGTCGGATGCTCACGCTGAACAGGTCGTTGAAGACGCTTTGGGCGTAGATCGACGCGAAATAGACCACCACAACCGGTGTCACCACGTATTCGATGTTCTCCGCGAGACCGGTGATGAAGCCACCCCAGGGGCCCATCGAGGATCGAGCGAACGAGTAGGCACCACCGGTATGGGGTAGCGCCGGGGACATCTCGGCGATCGAATAACAGAGCCCGATGTACATCACCGTGATGACCGCAGTGGCGATGAGGAGGCCGCCAAAGCCGCCGACATCCAGGCCGAAGTTCCACCCGGAGAAATCGCCGGAGATGACTGCGGCGACCCCCAAGGCCCAGAGCATCCAAACCCCGGCGTGCCGTCTCAGGCCCCGCTGTTCGAAGTACTCCTTATCGACATCGCGATAGGTGACCGAGCCGACCTTGCGTTCCTCCGACATTGACGTGCCTCCATTCGGATACGACGAGGAGACTAGGTAACGCGACCTCGGCGGTGCGGTCCGCGATGCATTTTTTTCAATTCCTTTCCCTGGGGCGGAAGACGGGAGCGCGGGCCTACTCTCTGCGTCTTGAACCCAGACCCGAGGAGCACATCGAATGCCAGTCCCGCCAGGAATGATCAGCATCGAGGAATTGGAGGCCTACGTCGGGTCACATGACATCGACACCGTGGTGGTTGCCTTCACCGACCACTACGGCCGGGTACACGGCAAGCGCTTCGATGCCCACCATTTTCTCGACGAGATCTCGGATCACGGCACCCATGGCTGCGACTACCTCCTGACGGTCGACATGGAGATGGAGCCGGTCCCGGGTTACACCTACGCCAGTTGGGAGCTGGGGTACGGGGACTTCCACATGGTTCCCGACCTCAGCACCTTGCGCATCGCCACCTGGCTCGATCGGACGGCCTTCGTGCTGTGCGACCTCGAGGATCCCCGGACCGATGACCTGGTAACGGTGGCGCCGAGAACCATCCTGAAACGCCAGCTCGAGAACGCCGCCGAGTCGGGTTATACCGCGAAAGGAGCCTCCGAACTCGAGTACTTCCTTTTCGAAGAGTCCTATCGAGAGGCGGCGGAGAAGAAATACCTGGGGATGCGTGCGGCCGGTTGGTACATCGAGGATTACCACCTGCTCCAGGGCACCCGCGAGGAGTTCTACAACGGCCAGGTCCGCCGGCATCTCGCCGCGTCGGGGATCCCGGTGGAGAACTCGAAGGGGGAGTGGGGCCGCGGCCAGCATGAGATGAACATCCGCTACGCCGAGCTGTTGGAAATGGCCGACCGTCACACGGTCATGAAACAGGCGATGAAGGAGATCGCCGACAGCATCGGAGTCTCGGTCACTTTCATGGCAAAGCCCGACATGTCCGAGGCCGGCTCCTCCTGTCATCTCCATGTCAGCCTCTGGGACGGAGACCACAGCGCCTTCCCTGGTGACCAGGTGTTCGGGCCGGTGCACGGGTCGGACACGTTCAAATACTTCCTGGGCGGATGGATGGCCCATGTCCCGGAACTGATGGTCTTCTTTGCCCCCACCGTCAACTCCTACAAGCGCTATCAGGACGGCTCCTGGGCCCCGACGAGACTCGGTTGGAGCTACGACAACCGAACGGCTGGGTTCCGGGTGGTAGGTCATGACCAGAGTCTTCGCATCGAGTGCCGGATCCCGGGTGCGGACGCCAATCCTTACCTCGCCTACTCGGCGGTCCTCGCGGCCGGCCTCGACGGCATCGCCAACCAGATCGAGCCCCCGCCGATCTTCGAAGGCGACGTGTATCAAGCGCAAGAGCTTGCCCGGGTTCCCTACACGCTGCGTGACGCCACCGATCTGTTCGAGTCATCTGAATTCGTCGCTGACGTCTTCGGCGCCGACGTACAGGCTCACTACAGCCACTTCTTTCGCGTGGAACAGAAAGCCTTCGACAATTCGGTCACCGATTGGGAGCGTTGGCGATACTTCGAGCGGATATGAGCGGGCGACTCCAAGACAAGGTGGCTCTGATCACCGGGGCCGGCTCCGGGATCGGCCGGGAAACCTCGCTGCTGTTCGCCTCCGAGGGCGCCTCGGTCCTGGGTGTCGACCTCAACGAGGAGGCGCTCGCCGAGACAGTGAGCCTGGTGCAAGCGGCGGGCGGCGAAGCCGCGGCGCAACGGGCGGATGTGTCGTCGGCCGTAGACAGCGAAGCGATGGTGGCGGCCGCGGAATCACGCTACGGCCGTCTCGATGTGATGTTCAACAACGCCGGGATCATGCACTCCGACGACGACGACGCGGTCTCCACGGAGGAGAAGATCTGGGACCTCACCATGGACATCAACGCCAAAGGGGTCTTCTTGGGCTGCAAGTACGGGATTCCTGCCTTGCGCAGGGCGGGCGGCGGCTCGATCATCAACACGGCCTCGTTCGTGGCCTTGCTCGGTGCCGCCACCCCGCAGGTGGCCTACACCGCGTCGAAGGGAGCCGTCCTCGCCATGACCCGGGAGTTGGCAGTGGTGCACGCCCGGGAGAACATCAGGATCAACGCCCTCTGCCCCGGCCCGCTTCGAACCGAGCTCCTGATGAAGTTTCTGGACACCGAGGAGAAGAAGCAGCGCCGTCTGATCCATATCCCGATGGGCAGGTTCGGTGAGGCGGCGGAGATGGCGAAAGCTGCGCTGTGGCTGGCCAGTGACGACTCCTCCTTCGTGACCGGCACCGAATTCGTGGTGGACGGTGGGATCACCGCTGCCTACGTGACCCCGGAATGAGCGATCACCATTCCTTCGTCGACGGAGTTCCCAACCCAGGTTCCGCCGGGGAGGCGGCCATTTTTAACCCGGCCACCGGGGAACAGATCGGAACCGTCAGCCGGGCGGGCGCCCCTGACGTGGACCAGGCGGTCTCGGTGGCGCGTGATCGGTATGAGGAGGGTGTGTGGCGCCGGGCCTCGGTTCGTCAGCGTCGCGACGTCCTGAGGAGGCTCGCCGATCTCATCCGGCGTGATCAGGACCGCTTGGCGGGTCTGGAGTCGACCAACGCCGGCAAGCCGATAGCCGCGGCGCGGGGCGAGATCGGGGCGGCGGCGACCACGTTCGACTTCTACGCCGGGGCGGTGGACAAGTTCCACGGCCAGACCATCCCCGGCAACGCCAACGGCACGCTCATGACCTTCCGCGAGCCGATCGGGGTCTGTGCTGCGATCACCCCGTGGAACTTCCCGATGCTGATCCTGAGCTGGAAGACGGCGCCGGCCCTGGCCATGGGGAATTCGGTGGTGGCCAAGCCGGCCGAGGTGACGCCGTTGACCGCACTGGCCCTGGCCGAACTGGCTGTTGAAGCCGGGTTGCCGCCGGGTGTCTTCAACGTCGTAACCGGTCGCGGATCCGAAGCGGGGGAGGCTCTGGTCCGTCACCGCCAGGTGAGCAAGATCTCGTTCACCGGCTCGACCGAGGTGGGGGCGGGGGTGATGGCGGCGGCGGCACCCGACATCAAAAGGGTCTCGTTGGAGTTGGGGGGCAAGTCGGCCAACATCGTTTTCTCCGACGCCGACCTCGATGTTTGTGTGGAGTCCTCGATTTTCGCGGTCTATGACAACGCCGGTCAGGACTGCTGTGCCCGGAGCCGGGTCCTGGTGCAGAAGCAGATCTTCGAGGAATTCGCCGATCGGTTTGTGGAGCGGGCCGCCACACTGGTGGTGGGTGACACCGCCGACGAATCGACCGAGATGGGCCCCCTGATCACCCCGGCCCAGCGGGAAAGCGTGGAGTCCTACATCAAGATCGGCCAAAACGAGGGAGCGACCCTCCGTTGCGGAGGAGAGCGGGTCGGAGAGGTCGGCAACTTTCTCTCTCCGGCTGTGTTCACCGGTGCCAGGCCGGAGATGCGCATTGTGCAGGAGGAGATCTTTGGCCCGGTGGTCGCACTCAGCGTCTTCGAGGATGAGCAGGAGGCGATCGGTTTGGCCAACGACTCGATCTATGGCCTGTCAGGGTCGATCTGGACCCGGGACATCGGGCGGGCGCTACGGGTGGCCAGGGCGGTGGAGACCGGGATGCTTTCGATCAACTCGTCCTCGAGCGTCCACATCGAGGCGCCTTTTGGCGGGATGAAGGCTTCGGGGGTCGGTCGGGAGCAGGGGATGGCCGCCCTCGAGCACTACTCGGAGTACAAGTCGGTGTTCATCGCCAACGACTGAGGTTGTCGCGCCCGGTTCTATTCCGTTTTCGCGCGGGAATCTGAACCTACAGGCCGCGATCCCCGCGCGAGAACGGAGGGGTTGCAATGGATCTCGGTTTTAGCGCACCCTCGACCGGTGGGACCGGACGAGACGGTCCGTCGACTGGCGGAGATACAACAGGGAGTGGTCGGCCGACGCCAACTGTGGGCGGTCGGGATTGGCTATCACTGGATACAACATCGAGTGGACACCGGGATGCTCATCCCAATCTCGGCCCAAGTCCTCAGAATGGCGGGAGCCCCGGTTACCGATGCCGGGCTCGCGATGGCCGGGGTTCTCGATTCCCCGGGATCGGCCTATCTATCGCACCTCTCAGCAGCTGCATGGTGGGGGCTGCCAGGATTCAGCCTGGATTCACCGGTGCACACGTTGATCCCGCGCCAGGGAGTGGAGAGGCGAACACGTCTCTCGATCGTCCACTACCACTCGAGTTTGCCAACCGATCATTTGCGCCAGTTCAACGGCGTGCCGATCACGTCTCCTGCGTTGACAGTCTTCCTGCTCGCAGGATCGGTGCACGCTGCGAGAACAGAGCGCGCTTTAGACAATGCTTGGTCGATGAGATTGGTCACATACCGAGAACTCCACGACCTGCTTCATCGTCTCGCCGCCAGGGGTCGCAACGGAATCCGCGTCATGAGGAGGCTGCTTGCCGAGCGACCCGAGGATTACGTCCCACCGCAGTCGGGACTCGAGGCGCGAGTTGCACGTTTGGCTCGCGACGTTGGAGTGCTGCTTCAGCCGCAGGTCGACGTTGGTGGCACCGACTGGGTGGGGCGCGTCGACTTCGTTGTCGAAGACAGCGACCTTCTAATCGAAGTGCTTTCCCGGCGCTATCACGGTTCCGTTAGCGACCAACGAGCCGACGGTGAACGTTTCGACAGACTCGAGCGGGGCGGGTTCAAGGTATTGACCTTGTGGGACAGCGACATCTGGGAACGGGCAGAGACGGTCAGGGACCGGATCCTTGCGTTCTCGCGCGGGGATCCGGGTCTCCAGACCCGGATCCCCGCGCGAGAACGGAGGGGGACGTGACCAGGTGACGGCCCCGACCCTGTCTCGTGTGGTCGGGTCGCAGGAGGAGGGCGAGCAAACCCAGCGCGGTCAGCGGAGCCATGATCACAATCAGTTGGCTGGGCAATAGGGCGCAGAACATCATGCCGGACCAACCGAGGAATCTCTTGCCCCGGGTGCGCCAGCCCGGCGGGCCGTCGAAGCTGAGAAGGAAGGCGACGCTTCCGATCAACCCGATCAGAGCGATGCTCACTATCACCCAGGGTGTCCAGAGTGGGTCATAGTCCGCCCCGTTCAACCCATGTGCCAGGCTGAAAATGAGGATCCAGGTGGCATAGAGGAAGACAGTCAATCCGATGAACCGGGCCGCTGTTTCCGCAACCGACCTCATGCTGCCAGTCTATGCCCCGACTCCCTGATCGCTACCTGGAGTGCTCAGAGGCGGGCCAGCAGGACCCGGGTTCGTTCGATCTCGAGCAGAGAGCCAAGCTCTTCGACGACCGGCCCGGCCGACTCGAGGGCCCTGGTGGCGCCCATACCATCCCCGATCTCGATGTAAGCCTCGGCCAGCCACAGTTCGGTCCTGGCCAACTCCCACTTCGCGTCCAGGCTGTCGAAACCCTTGCGCGCTTTGAGGAATAGGGCGATGGCCGTCACAGGATCTCCGTTGTAGAGGCCGATAGCAGCCTCGAGCCGATCGAGATGTGGTGGCAATGCCGTTATCCCGGCCCAACGGGCGTAGTCGCGGGAGCCGATGATGAAGTCGTCGGCGTCGGAGAAGATACCGCCCTCGAGGAGGACATCTGCCTTCACTACGCTCACCAAAGGTCTTACCATTGCTGGGGAAAGTCGATCCAGTTGGTTGACGGCTTCGATGACGTCTCCTTCCCGGGCCCGAATCCACGCCTCCCAAGCCTTGACCACGCCACCAGGGCCACCGAAGGCTTCCGTTTTATCGATCATCCAGGTAAGCAGCTCTCGGGATCTGGCCATCTCGCCATCGCGGCGGGCGGCGTGAATGAACGCCTCGGCACCGAAATGATGGCCGGAGAAGTTGGGCGGTTCGGTTGCGCGGTCGCCCAGCATCATCCGCACTCTGGAGGCCAATTCGGTGACGATCCGATCCCAGTTACCCAACCAGAACTCGGAATAGGAAAGCCATGACGTGTTGTGCAAAGCCATCCCCGGCGCCTCGTCCCCGGACTGGGCCACACCCTGCTCGGCGAGCTCGCGGGCCCTGTGGTATTCCCCGATGTATGCGAAATTCCAGGCTCCCGCGGCGACTGCATCGCCGATCTCCGATGGATTCGCCATTTGTTTAAGCAGGGGAAGTCGGCGGCTCAGGACTTCGGTGTTGGCCCGGTAGTCGCCCAAGAAGATGTCGACTGAGCCCACTGCATCCAATGCCGCCGAGGCGAGGTCGACCCGGCCGAGGGCCTTGGCGAGAGCGACTGCCCGCTCCGCTGCCACCCTGGCGGCCGCAACGATCCCGTTCTGGACCTGCTCGGATGGCGATCGGGCGAAGAGACCCATGGAACGAGCGAGGAGCAGTCGGACCATCTCCTCGCTCTCGTCGTCTGGGTCGAGATTGGCGAAACCGATCTCGATGTATCGGTCTACCTCCTTCTCAGAGATCGGGGTCGTCATCGACCCCGGCCACCGGGTCGGAGTTTCCGCCGCCCTGGCACAGGCACGCGCGATCAACCGGCGTTCCTCTGGAGCATGTGCCAGAAGCAGATCGGCCTCGTCCTTGAGCGAGAACCAGGCCACATCGCCGGCGTAGCCGGAGAGGGCAGCCATGCCCCGAGCGTTCAGGGCCCTAGCTCGCTCCAAGGGGTGATCGGACAATGCGATCGCCTGTTCGGCCAGCTTTGCCGCCCGGGCGATCGCCGCCCGGCCCCGCGAAGCATGGGATGCCGCCAGAACCGCGACGAAGGCTCGATGGCCTAAATCCTCAATCCTCTCGATCGTGGCTCGAGGGTCATCTTCCGCAGCATGAAAGGCCTCCGACCAGTGATGCGCCACCAGCTCCACCAACTCGCCGGTCCGGTCGCCGGTCGACTCCTCGATCCAGGTGGCCACCTCGGCATGGGCCGCACTCCGCTCGCGACGGGGAAGCATCTCATACGCCACGTCCCTGGTGAGGACGTGTTTGAAGATGTACTCGGGTTCGCCCTCCAGTGACGAGCCAAGACGCGATTGGATCAACTCCCTCTGCTCGAGATGGTCTAGAACCGAGTCCAGTGGAGTGGCAACTCCGCCGAGGAGCTGGGCAACCGGACTCGGCCAGAAGATACGTCCCACGACCGCCGCCCGCTGCAGAACTCTCTTTTCCAGCGGCTGGAGAAGGTCAATGCGAGCGGCGAGAACGCTTTGGACGGTGTCCGGGATTTCGACCGAACCCAGATCCTCGCCAGCGACCCAGCTGTCCGCCTTTCGGACAATGTGACCCCGGTCGATCAGGTGGCGGACGATCTCCTCGAGGAAGAATGGGTTTCCCTCCGCCGTCTCCATCATCGTGCGTCGGAGCTCAACCGGCAGGTCAGCGATGGCGAGGAGTGAGGCGACGAGGGTGTCGGAGTCCTTGCGGCTGAGCGGGTCGAGCGATATCGACGTGTGATTGCGACGACCGCCACCCCAGCCGGGACGGCTCTCTGTCAGCTCGGGTCTCGCCGGGCAAACCAGGAGCAGTGGACCCGTTACTTTCTCTGTCAACTCCTCGAGGATGTCGAGCAGGGCCGGATCCGCCCAGTGGATGTCCTCAACGATGGCGACGAGTGGAGATTGAGCGGAAAGTGCCGTGAAGAGGGACCGCCATGCGGCGTTGGTCCTGGCTCTGACCTCCCTCGGGTCGAGATCGGTTAAGGAGTGATCAGGATCTGCGACCCCCATCGTATGAGCGAGGATGGCGATGGTGCGTTGGATGTCGTCGGTCAAGTCCGACGTAAGTAAGTCCTCGCCCAGATTGCGGATTCGTTCCAGGGCGTCGGACGATGGGTCACTATCCCGGATCCCCGCCGCCTGCTTGAGGATTTCGGCTAGGGGCCAGTAGGCGATCCCGTCGCCATAAGGCAGACATCTGCCGCGGAGGACGATCGGCGAGGGCTCGGACCGTCTCACCCACTCCAAAAACTCCGCGGTCAGCCTGCTCTTGCCGACACCTGCCTCACCGTAAAGGGTGACCAAGTTTGGCCGGACTTCGATGGCGGTCCTTTGGTAGATGGTCTGAAGGAGGGTCAGCTCCGCGTCGCGGCCCACCATCGGTGCGGCCAGCCCTGGGATTCCCCTCTCTGAGCCACCTACCGACTGGCCGATCAACTCGAAAGCCTTGACCGGGATCGATTTCCCTCTCAGCTGGAGGTCGCCGATCTCTTTGAAGTTGAACCTGCGCACGGCGCGGGCGGCTCTCTCCGCAACCAGGATCCGCCCAGGCTGGGCTGCGGTCTGGAGGCGGGAGGCCACGTTGACGACATCGCCGGTGACCATCGGTTCGCCGGGCTGGGGGTCGGTGTACGCCAGCACCTCACCGGTGTTGATCCCGATCCTCATCTCTAGGCTGATTCCCTGGCTTTGAGTCAGCTCTTTGTTCACCTCGTTGAGTCGGTCCATCATCTTTAGGGCTGCATGAAGGGCGCGGGCCGGGTCGTCCTCGTGGGCAACGGGCACTCCGAACACCGCCATCACCGCGTCACCGATGAACTTCTCCACCGTTCCACCTTCGGATTCGATCTCGGTGCGCATCGCCTCGAAGTAGGCGCTCATCACACGAGCCAGGTCCTCGGGGTCGAACCGCTCACCGAGCCCGGTAGACCCGGCCACATCGGCGAAGAGGATTGTGACCAGCTTCCGCTCCTCGGTTCTGCCGGCGACCGGCTCCACCGGCTGACCGCACGAAGCACAGAAGCGGGCTTCGATGGTGAGGGTTGCTCCGCATCGGTTGCAGGCCGGCCTGAGGCTCGACCCGCACTCGGCGCAGTATTGAGATCCCTCGGCGTTGGTGCGCCCGCAATGAGGACACTGGACAACTGCCATAGCGACTCCCTCTCGAGCGATCTCCTCGGGCGGAATCGTAACGACAAGCGCCTAATCGCAGAGCGAGAGCTCCAAGGCCATCGAGGGCCCGTGTTCTCGCGCGGGGATCCGCGTCTGAAGACGCGGATCCCCGCGCGAGAATGGGAGGGCCATGAGAATCGGCCTTCTCGTCTGTGACCACGTGCGTCCGGAGTTCCTCGGCATCTCCGGGGACAACGACGACATGTTCCGCAGTCTCTTCGCCGACCATGACGAAGTCGAGGTGGTGGCTTATGACGTTGTCAACGGTGAGCTGCCGGGCGACCCCTCCGAGGCCGACGCCTGGATGACCACCGGCTCCCGCTACTCGGTAAACGACGACGATCCGTGGATTCGAAATCTCGAGGAGTTCGTTCGGACGGTGGCCGATGCCGGTATCCCCTTCGTCGGGATTTGCTTCGGGCACCAACTCATCGCCAAGGCCCTGGGTGGTTCGGTGGTCAAGTCCGACCGTGGCTGGGGGGTGGGGGTCCAGGAGGTCGAGATCAGCGAGGACCTGGGTTGGGGGACCTCAGTTCGGGTTCTCACCAGCTACCAGGACCAGGTCGATTCGCTCCCGCCGGGAGGCAAGATCCTGGGTTGGAATGACCATTGCCCGGTGTCGGTCATGGGGGTCGGCACGACCATGCTCGGGATACAGGGTCACCCCGAATTCGAGACTGCCTACTCGGAGGCTCTCATGGAATCACGTCGCGGTCAGGTGATCCCCGAGGACACGGTCGAGGCCGGGCTTGCCTCGCTTAACGAAGAACCGGATGGATCCCGTCTTGCCGACTGGATCCTCGAGTTCATCGAGCACGCCCGGGAGGCCTCGCCCCGGTAACGAGGTCAACCGAAATGTCGGTCGATGAGGCCGACCACGCCGTTCCATCCCCTGGGCTCGGCAATGGACCGGGCTCTCGTCAGGAAGTCGGCGCCATCCTCCGACTGGGACAGGAAGGCCGCCGAAATCAGAGCATCCACCATTGCCACGGTTCCCGCACCTCGTTCTAGCCGGGCCAGGCCCTCTTCGACCCGTCCGCGGGCCGCCTGATCGGGCGGTTGCAGCATCGAGTTCCATAGAGTCACCTCGTCGGCGAAGCGAGGATGGTGTCCTCCGACGACGGTGAGCATTCGTACCAGATCGGCTCTATCCCCGGTTAACGAAGCAGTGAGAAGACCCGTGTGCAGGACCTGAAAGGCCTCGAACCAACCTCTCTCGGCCATCCTCATGGCGATTTCGAGCGCTTTGTCGATTTCTCCCGAGAAGATCCCGGCGGGTTCCCGGCGGAGCAGTTGGGGCAGGTCAGGGTGAGCGGGTTGCCGCAGTTGAGGCAGAATCGATTGTCGACGGAGTTCTCGGTCTGACACGCCTCACAGATCACGACCCCTCAGGCTACAGACGCCGGGGCACGTTGTTGCCACGACCGATATGATCGGCCGACCGCTCGACGATTCGGAGGAAGCCCTTGGTCACCAAGAAGGAGAAGCTCGAAAAGCTCGGCTCCGTCCCTCTCTTCCACGGTCTGAATCAGAAGGATCTGGAGAGGATTCTCGACCGGATGAAAGAGTCCTTCCACGTCGCCAATGACATAGTCATCGCCGAGGGTCGGGCTGGGATGGGCTTTCACCTCATCCTCGACGGTGAGGCCAACGTCTTGCGCAATGGTCGAATCGCAGCACGTCTCGGGCCGGGCGAGTTTTTCGGTGAGTTGGCACTCGTCGATGACGGTCCCCGATCGGCCGACGTGGTGGCAGCCTCCGATCTCACGACCGTGGTTCTTTCCAAATGGGAGTTCCGGCCGCTGCTCAAGGACCATCCGCAGATGGCCTGGACCCTGATCGAGTATCTCGTGGCCCGAGTCCGCGAGGAGCAGACCGGAAGGGACGCCCTGGTCTGTTGATCAGTCCTCTTCGGTTTCCCCATCGGCTTGGACGTCGATGACCAGCTTGGCGTCCCAGGAGACCTGGACCTCGACGTGGGTCTCCTCGCTCTCGAATTTGACCTTGACATGTGGCGGTCCTTGCTTTTCGACCTCAACGGTGAACCCAGCCGCCGGTGTCGCGCCATCCAGGATCACTTCTCCGGGTCGGTAGCTGACCACCACGGTCCCTCCAGCGGTCGGGATGGTCTTCACCTGCCAACTCGCGGCGGTGCTCGTGGACGTCGAACCCGACGATGAAGTCGCGGTGGTCGACACTCCCGGCTCCGGTTGGGTGGTCGAGGTCGACGACACCGACGATGAGGTGGGCGGCAGGGTCGTTGACCCGCCTGTGGTGCTGGTGACGAGGGCCGCAATCGGTGTTAACGGCCCAGGGCTTACCTGTTCACCGGCCGCGGCCACGATCTGCCATGCGAGAAGAGTGGTGACGGCTGTGACAGCCACCCAGATCGCAACCAGGCTAAAACGGCTCACACGTGGAGTCTCCCAGCATTTGCCTGGCTAACGGGTCAACGGGATATCAAGGTTTTCTCAAGTCATAGGCCTACCCGGATCGTCACCGATACGCTGCCGGCATGGCTCGAATCATCCTCATCGAGGACGACATAGAGATTCGAAGGCTCGTGGCCGACGCCCTTGCCGCCGAGGGCCACGACGTGGAGACCGCGGCCACTGCCATGACCGGTCTCGAGCTTGGCATACGCAACACCCCGGACCTGGTGATCATGGACCTGGGTTTGCCCGACCTGGATGGAAACGAGTTGTTGCGCATGATCCGGGCGATCAGCTCGGTGCCGGTGATGGTGATCACGGCTCGCGGGGCGGATGAGGCCGTGGTCCGAACTCTCGACGCAGGCGCCGACGACTACCTCATCAAGCCGTTCTCGGTCGCTCAACTCCTGGCCAGAAGCAGGGCCCTCTTGCGCAGGGGAGGGTTGGCAGAAGAGGCTTCTCGGATCACTGTTGGCGGCCTGGTCATCGATATCTCGGCGCGGGAAGCGACCCTCGATGGGACAACGCTGGATCTGAGCCCGAAGGAATTCGACCTGTTGCGCTCGTTGGCGGAGCGCCAAGGTGAGGTGGTCAGCAAACGAGAATTGCTGGCCGAGGTGTGGCGGGAGCCCTATGGGGGCAGCGACAGGACGGTCGATGTCCATCTGTCCTGGCTGCGCAAGAAGCTGGGTGAGACGGCAGCCGAACCCAGGTACCTGAAGACGATCCATGGGGTCGGTGTCAAGCTGGTTCTACCCGACTGATGAGAAGGCGGTTGGCTCTCTGGAGCCTTGCCATCACCACCCTGGTCGTCATTTCGTTGACGGTTCCCCTGGCGTTACTCGTCCAGCGCCAGGCCGCCGAGCGGGCCCAGGTCGAAGCCGAATTGAGTGCCCAGTCCACAGCGTCTTTGATCGCCCTGGCCAGCGCACTGGGCGACGAGGCAGATCCAGCCGCCATCGCCGACGGGGTCGGCCCTCTACCGGCCAGGCAGGTCGTGATTCTTCCTGACGGCACGATCTTGGGCGATCCGGGTGACTCCCAACGGTTGCTCACCGAGGAGGTGGGGAACACAGCTACAGCGGCGGCTGACTACGTGAAGGATGGCTGGGAATTGGCGGTGCCGGTGGTGACCCGTGACGGCACGGTGGTCGTTTCCGCTTTCGTCACCGACGAGGAACTAACCGAGGGTGTGACTCAGGCATGGCTGTTGTTGGGCCTCCTCGGGATCCTGATCGTGACTGCCGCGGCAACGGTTGCCGACCGGCTGGCAAAGCGGCTGGTCGAGCCCCTCGAGAATCTTGCCGAGACGGCGACCCGGCTTGGAGAAGGCGATTTGACGGCAAGAGTCGAGTTGAGCCCTCCCCCTGAGATCGAAGAATTGGGGAGGTCGTTCAACTGGCTGGCGGACCGTCTCAACCAATTGCTCGCTGAGGAAAGGGAGGCGGTGGCCGATCTATCCCATCGGCTGCGAACTCCGCTGACGAGCCTCCGCCTGCAGGCGGAGCGGGTGGCTGACCCCGACGAAAGGGTCGCTCTCGTTGCCCAGGTGGGTCGGCTCGAACAGGCGATCGACCAACTGATCGAGGAAGCGAGAAAGGACCAATATCGGGCACCCGGGAAATGCGACCTGGGGGTTGTGGTCGGTGCCAGGGCCGCCTTTTGGAGTGTGCTCGCCGAGGAACAAGACCGTGAATTCGAGATCGTCATCGATGCCGGCAGCTACGAAGTGGGGCTGACCGAGGATGCAGTCGCGGCGGTGGTGGACACCCTGATCGAGAACGTGTTCAGTCACACCCCTGAGGGGACATCGTTTGGGGTGCGGGTCCTGGCTGATCGCGGGCCGACCCTCGAGGTGTTCGATCACGGCCCCGGCTTTCGCTCGGCGGCTGCGATCGGGCGGGGCGTCAGCGGCGCCGGATCGACCGGTCTCGGCCTCGACATCGCCAGGCGCGCCGCCGGGTTGAGTGGGGGAGGCCTCGAATTGAGCGACCGCCCCGGTGGCGGGGCGGTCGTCAGGGTCTGGTTCGGTTGACTTCGGGTCAGTCGTCGTCGTCTTCGCCTTTGTCGTCATCGACATCGTCGTGGGCGTCTCTGCCACTCACATCGTCGAACTCGTCTTCGTGGTCTTTGCCACTGACGTCGTCGACATCGTCGTCGTGGTCATCGATCGTGGAC
>Ga0209751_10001222_pt1 | contig 26661 bp, 20 predicted proteins | sample RifCSP13_1_FD_184019 | JGI IMG/M metagenome (GOLD analysis project Ga0209751, IMG submission 184019) | Soil microbial communities from Rifle, Colorado - Rifle CSP2_sed 13_1 (SPAdes) (version 2) | ecosystem: Environmental > Terrestrial > Deep subsurface > Rock core/Sediment | place: Rifle...
GGAGGCAATCGCGCTCGTGACGATGGCCAGGGACGCGATCGCGAGGAGGATCCCGAGGGAGGGCTCCGTGTAGAGCCACGTCGCGAGCGCGCCGCTGCCGAGGGCCAGTACGAGAGCCGTCGTCCCCGAGGTGAGGAGGAGGATCATGACGGAGGTCCGTATCACCTCGCGGGCGCGCAGGGACGAGGACCCGCGGGATTCGGCGACGAGCTTCGTCACACCCTCGGGCAACGAGAGGACGGCGAAGGGACCGACGAGGCCCAGTGTGCTCAGGATCAGTGCAAGCATCCCGTACGTCGCGTCGCTTGCGAGGAGACGCGCGATGATGATCGAGGTCACGGTCTCGAAGGCCATGACGACGAGGACGGAGCCTGCGAAGATGGCGGAGTCCTCGAGTAGGGCTCCCTCGAGTTGGACCTGGCCCTCGGCCCCCGGCGTGCCCCCCACGACAGGCCCGGGACCCCTCATTGGGGTCCCCCCGCGGCGGAGCCTCCGTAGAGGCGCAGATGGAGATCGAGGACACGGTCGAAGTCCACCCGCTCCGTCGCCGGACGGACGAGGGACGTCCGTAGCCCCGGGTCCTCGTAGAGCTCGAGAAGCCCGTTCTGGATCCCCTCAATCGAGCGCGGGACGAGGAGTGCGTTCACTCGGTCCTCGACGAAGTCCCGGATCCCCGGGGCGTCGCACGAGAGGATTGGAGTGCCGTAGTGGAGCGCCTCGAGGACGGAGAGCGGAGAACCCTCGGCGAGGCTCGGCAGGACGAACACGTCGGCGGCGCGGTAGTACGTCCCGATGTCCTCGTGGGGGATCCGCCCCGCCCAGGTGACCTCGACCTCCCGCGGGACGGCCGATCCCTCGAGACGGGCTTTGGCGGGACCCTCGCCCACGAGGAGGGCCTGGAGGGGCCGACCTGGAGGCCACCGGCTGAGCGCGGCGACGAGCAGGTGGATTCCCTTGTGAGGATCCATCCGGCCGAGGTAAAGGACGACGAAATCGGTGATGGAAAGGCCGAGGGCCTGTCGCGCACTCTCCTTCGTCTCCGGCGCGGGAGGGAAGCGCGGCACGCAAGGGATAACCTCGATCCGGTCGGGGGAGACCCCCACGTCGACGAGGTCCGCGGCGATGGATGCCGACACCGCGACGACGCGTGCCGCGCGGTCGTAGGCCGAGCTGGAGAACGGATAGTCGACCCCGCGGCAGTGGGCCGTGATGACGAGCCTCTTGCCGAAGAACGACGCGAGGAATCCCGCGAGGCTCACATTCGCCCGCGGGCTGTGCGCGTGGATCCAGCCCACCCCATCCCTCACGGTCAAGACGGCTCGAAACGCGCGGATCGCAAAAAGGACGAAACCGATCCCCGGGAGTTCCACGGTCCGGGCCTCCAGGGTCCGCACGGTCGGCGCGCCGAGGCCCGGATCCCGCTCCGTCAGGAGGAATACGTCCCGCCCGCGAGCGGCGAGGCCCCGGACGAGGTCCGCCACGAACACTTCCCTTCCGCCCAGCTGGGCTGGGTAGATTCCTCGGGAATACATGAGGACGGCCCGGTCCCGAGGGGAGGGCCCCGGGTCTCGCTCGCCGGTCGCCGTGTGCCCCTCCGCAGACGACCCCCTTCGGGGTGTGGCGGGACCTTCGGAGACCATGGAGACGCCTTTCGCTGCACTCCCCCGGTGGCGGTCACCCCAAAGGGTTGCAGTTGCGGACAACCCTGGCGTTGCCTATTAAACGTTCGTGCGGTCGGGCCGGGACCGCCCACCGGCTTGCGGTCGGGTCCTGCGCGGGAGCCTCTCCGCATCCTCAAGACCCCGGATTCGCATTATGGTGGGCCGGCGAGGTCGGAGCGGTCGAATGCGCGGGGCGGTCCGTCGGGCAAGCGGCGGTCTGGCCTCTCGAAGGCGCGCCCTCCGGGCCGGACCTTCCGCGCGACGCCCAGGCCGAGGGCTCCCATGATCTCCGCCACGCGACGCATCGCCCTCGTCACGCCGTACTATCGCCCCATCGTCGGGGGCATCACGACCTTCGTCGAATCCCTTGCCGCCGGCGTGCGGGCGCGTGGCTTCGACGTGCGGATCTGGACCCGGCACGGGGATCCGGGGCCCGACGTGGAGGCAGGTCCGAGTGCGCCCCGATCCTTCGCCCGATGGGCCCGGGCCCGGATCGCGCGCTGGCGTCCCGACGTGGTCCACGCGCAGGCGCACTGGTACGCCCTCGCGGCCGCCTTCCGGGGCCGGAACCCGATCGCGCGCCGCACGGTCTTCACGATCCACACGGAGTGGTCCTCGCCGCGGAATCCGATTCGCGAGACGGCGTTGCGTCGCCTGCTCGCCCGGGCCGATGCCGTCACTTGCGTGAGCGAGAGGCGGATGCTGAGTTTGCGGGAACGCTTCCCGGACCTCCGGGGCGTCCAGGTCGTCCATCCCGGGGTGAGGGCCCTGCGCGCGGACCCCGACGCGGTCGCACGGGTCGTCACGGATTTCGGGCTGTCGGGATCCGAGCCCGTCCTCTGCACCGTGAGCATGATGGTCTGGCCCGAGAAGGTCCGGGGACTCGAGCTCCTCGTCCGGAGCCTCCCTTTGATCCGCGAGCGCCATCCGTCGGCCACGCTCCTCATTGTCGGCGAGGGCCCGCTCTGGGGGCGGGTGGAGGACGCCGTGGGGGCGATGCACGCTCGGGACCACGTCCGCCTCGTCGGCGCCCGCGAGGACCCCGCTCCATTCCTCCTGGCGTCGAACTTCTCCGTACACTGTTCCTTCCAGGATGCCTTCCCGCAATCCGTCCTGGAGAGCGTCCTGCTGGGACGGACGGTCCTCATCAACGAGGATTCCGCGAGCGCGTTCCCCGGGGACCCGGAGGATCTCGGGCTGCTCCCCGTCCCCTCTACCCCCGAGGGGATTGCGGACGGCGTCACGCGCCTCACGTCGGACCCGAGATACCGGGACACCCTTGCGTCGAAGGGTCGACTCGCCGTCGCGGACCGGTTCTCGTGGTCGAAGAGCGTGGATCGGTTCGTGGACCTCTACGGGCTTTAATCCGCGGCCCTCCTCACGCCCCACTTGGAGCACGGGCCCAAACCTTCATCTCGCATCCCCCTCCTCCCCTCCGCCGGGCTCGCCAATTGGACCGCATCGGCGTCGTGATGCAGCACTACAAGATCCACGGCGGAATCGAGAGCTGCGTCTACAGCCTCGTCGAGGGCCTGAACCGCCGGGAGATCGTCCCCCTGGTCATCGGTCGCCTCAACGATCCGTCCGAGGAGGAAGGGATCCACCGGGAGATCGAGGAGCGGTTCGGTCGGTCCCTCCGGTTCGACTTCGTGCCCCTGTGGATCGACCGGTTCAAGAAGACCCGCCGGCTCGACCGCCTCACGCAGGACGCGAGCCCCTACCTCGCCCTCCATCTCCCGGTCCTGCGCCTTCGATTCGTGTTCGACTTCCTCGAAGCGCTTCCGCTCTGGGTGCCGGAGGGCCGGTACGTCAAGTACTGGAACTACTACGTCGAAGAGGACGCCGCGGGCCCCCGCCCGCGCCGACGGACGGGGCCGTTGTTCGACTGGCTGCGGATGCGTGCGTTCCGCCGCGGATACCCAATCTTCCTGAACTCCGCCCATGCGGCCGAGTCCGCCCAGGCCGTCCTCGGACGCCGCCTCCCGGTCCTGTATCCGCCCGTCGCGCTCCGGCGATTCTGGTCCGATCAGGACCGGCCGCGGCGCGGGATCGTGACCTGGGGCCGCTTCGCGCCCGATAAGCGTCAGATGGACGTCGTCGCGGTGGCGCGCCTCCTCCGAGACCAGGGGTTCGAGGAACGCTTCCGGCTCGTCGGGGGAACCGAGTCGTTCCCCGCGTACGCCCGGGCGATTCAGGGCGCAATCGCGACCCAAGGCCTGTCGAATGTCTCTGTCGTCCCGAACCGCCCCCTCGCCGAGGTCGTGGAGATCCTGAGGTCCACGGCCCTCTACCTCCACACGACGGTGAACGAGCCGTTCGGCATCACGACGGCGGAGGCGATGGCCGCGGGCTGCGTGCCCCTGGTCCACGACAGCGGCGGGCAGAGGGAGATCGTCCCCTGGGCGGAGCTTCGGTGGAACAGCCTGCCCGAGCTGGCCGAGAAGATCCGGGGCCTCGCCTTCGACCCGGAGGCCCTTCGCAGATGGAGGGAGGCGTGCCAGGAGCACGTCGTCATCTTCGGGGAGGACCGGTTCCAGGAGACCCTCCTCGGCCTCCTCGACCGCAGATAGCCTTAATATCCGGCCAGCGCTTGGTTTCCGAAGGGGAGTATCCTGTCGGGAATTCATGCGCTCGTCCTCCAGCTCCCGAGCCCGCCGGGACTCGACGTGAACCGGGATTACGCCGGGGGGTTCGGCGTGGGCGTGCGCGTGGCCCGCGACCGGTACGGACACACGGGCGGCGGGTTCGAGCGGATGCCGAACGTGATCCTCGCCCACTCCACGGGGATTCTCCGGGAGGCGGGCCATCGGATCGACTTCTGCGACGCGCAGGCGGAGGACCTCGACGCTCGGCGGGTCCTCGATCGAGTCGGAGCCGTGGATCCGGACCTCCTCGTCACGTGCATCAACCTACCGTCCCTCGACGGCGACCGGTCCCTCCTCGCCTCAATTCGAAACGCGTACCCGGGCCTCCCCATCGTGGCCTCCGGGACCGTCTGCAAGACCCTCCCCGGGGACGCGATCGGCGGCGGCCTCGTGGACCTCTCCCCAATGGTCGAGGAGGAGAGCGTGATCGCGCTGGCCGCGCAGTGCCTCGCGGACGGCCTCCCGGTGACCCGCGCACCCGGCGGGCTCGCCTGGGTCGACGGCGCGCTCGTCCCCTCGGGCCCGGCGCCCCCGGCCCGCCCCCTCGACGACCTCCCGTTTCCCGCGTACGATCTCATGCCCATGGGCGCGTACACGATGCGGCTCCTCGGCCGCACCCTCCGGTACGCGCCGATCTTCACCACCCGAGGCTGCCCCTTCCCGTGTACGTACTGTCCGTACCCGATCGGCCTGGGCAGCAAGGTGCGGTACCGCACCCCGGCCCGCGTGATCCAGGAGATCGAGCTCGTCCGCGACCTGGGCGCGGAAGGGCTCATCTTCCGGGACCAGACCTTCTCCTTGAACAAGAAGCACGCGGAGAGCGTCTGCCGCCTCCTCGCGGAGAAGGGCCTCGGTATGCAGTGGTCCTGCGAGACCCGGGTCGACCTCGTGACGGACCCGATGCTCCAGCTCATGCGGAAGGCGGGGTGCCGCGTGATCGAATACGGCATGGAGACGGGCGACCCCGAGCTCCTGGCGGCCGTCGGGAAACCGGGCGCGACCCTCGAGGACCTCCGGGACGCTGTGCGCCTCACGCGCCGGGCCGGCCTGATGGCCCGGGTCCATCTCATCATCGGGCTGCCGGGGGAGACGTGGCAGACGGTCCAGCGCACTCTCGACGCCCTATTCGAGCTCCGGGTGGACAACGCGGACTTCAACGTCATCACCCCGTATCCGGGCACGCCGCTCCATGCGTGGGCTGTGGAGCGGGGGTTCCTCCTCGCGCGGTCCTGGTCGGACTACACGGGGATCGACCCCGCGATGAGGACGGAGCAGATGACGGCGGAGGATCTGAAGCGGGCCCAGCTCTACCTCGACTGGTCGTTCCGGAGGAACGCGCCGTTCGTCACCCGGTGGGGTCGGCGGTGGCGCGTCTTCCGCTACAACGCGGACCGCATGGAGCGCCTGGGACGTTTCGTGAAGGGGCGCGCCCTCACGGCCTTCCCCCCGGGGCGGCTCCGCGACGAGGTCCCGTTCGGCCCCGCAGCGAAGTGAGCGTGTCGAGGGTCCATCGGTCCGCGAGCGCGCCGAGGGCCGTCCGCAGGGGCCCGAGGTCTGCGGAGCACTCCTGCCGCACGTACTCCGGGAGGCCCGGGTGGTGCGCCCCGAGGTCCACCGCCTCCCACGAGTGGAGGAGGAACGTGCAGTACGGCCCGGGCACCGCGTCCAACGCCCGGATGGTCGCCTCGATCCCGCGCGTGTTGAGGTATCCGAGACCCACCGGGGCTCCCGCGAACTCCGGGTTCTCAGTCAGAGGGACCTCGAGGATGTCCCGTGCGCCTTCCGCCAGGAAATCCCCCCGGGCCGGATGGTACGGCACGCGGGGCGCGCCTCGGAAGTCCCGCACAACGATCTTCCTGCGGAGCATCCGTAGGACGGCCCCGGGCATGACGGACGAGTCGAGATCATAGCCGAGGTGCTCGAGGACGTCGAAGGTCCCCTCGCTGATCGAGAACCCGGGGGCACGGAACATCCGGGGGCGTGCGCCCGTCGCCTGCGCCACGAGGTCCGTCGAGCGGGCGAGGAGCCGTCCCTGCGCGAATCCGGGCCGGAGGAACAGCCGGTGATGGCGGAACCCGTGGACGCCTACCCCGTGCCCCTTCCGCGGGATCTCCGCGAGGACATCGGCGTGGTCCGGGAGGAGCGATCCCTGGATGAAGAAGTCCGCCCGCACGCGTTCCGCGGCGAACAGGTCGAGGAGCCGCGGGATACCTTCCTCGACCCCCTGGAAGCTGTCGCGCAGGTAGAGTGAGATGTCCTGCTCCACGTCGACGGAGACGAACGCGCGGCCCTGATACGCGGCCTCGTGGACGCTGCTCATCCCGCCGTCCCCTGCTCCACATGCCGGTACAGGTCCCGGATGCGTTGCCCGAACGGGTCGAGGGAGTACTCGCGGGCCACGAGGTCCCGTCCCTTTAGACCCAGGGACGCGAGCTCCTCCTTCCTGGCGGGGAGGGACCGCGCCCAGGACGCCACCGCCTCATCCGTCCGCTCGAGGAGGAAGCCCGTGTGGCCCGGGACGACCGGATGGCGGTCCTCGCCGGCGAACATCGCGACGGGCCGGCCCGTGGCCAGCGCCTCGAGGGACGCCCGCGAGATCCCGTCGACGAGGACGGGGTTGAACAGGACGTCGACGGACTGGAGGAGGGCCCGTACATCGTCCCGGGTCGCGTTGAACGAGAGCTTGACGCGGCCCGGAGGCACGAGGTCCCGGAATACCCGGAGGTCCCGCGCGTTCCCCGCCCCGGCCACCCGGAGGTCCGAGCCCGCCGGGAGCGACCGGGCCAGGGTAGCGAGAGCATCGATGCCCCGCGACCTCTCGAGCCGGCCGACGAACCCGACGTGAACGGCGGGACCGGGGTTCGGATCCGCGTACGTGAAGAACTTCGTGTCCACGGCGTTCGGGCACCAGTGGAGGCACGCATGTCCCCAGGACGGCGCCCATTCCTCCTCGATGAAGCGGATGAGGCTCCGATCCACGCAGGCGAGATGGTCGAAGGCCCCGTAGAACGACCGCTCCAGATTCGTGAAGCGATTCCCGCTCGTTCGGGAAAGGAGGCCGTGGACGGTCGCGATCTTCGGCGACCCGATGCGATCGAAGTCGGCGAGCCAGCGCAGCAGGGTGCCCGGCCGCCGTTCGAGCCGGAGCCGAAACGCGGTGCCGGGGATGTTGAGCCCGTGGGCCTGGAGGATCCGGCTCCGAGTCTCCCGGGCGATCCCGAGCTTCTTCCGCGTCCGCAAGACGTCCGCCAGAAACCTCGCGGGGAAGAACGCTCGGCGGTTGACGAGGCGCGGCCGCGCGTCCAACGACGAGTTCTCGGGGCCGACGCGGCGGACCTCGAAACCCGCCCGCACGATCTCCTCCTGGGGAAGGCCTCGGACTGCATCCGTGATGACGAGCCCGGGATCGGAAGTCACCCGGGCGATGTCCCGGATGTACGCTTCGACCCCGCCCGACGCGGGATAGAAGCCGTCGAAGTAGTGGATCACGGGGTCCGTGGGGATCCCTCCGAGACCTCCTCGTACAGCTCGTCGACCTGGCGCGTGACGGCCCTGATGTCGTGGCGGGATCGGAAGCGGTCGAGGGAGCCGAGGGTCGGGCTCGGCATGTCCCACGTCCGGAGCGTCAGGTCGAGGAGGGCGCCAAAGTCGCCGACCTCGAAGAGGGCGAGGTCCGGGGCGAACAGCTCGCGGTTGCAGGGGAGGGCCGGCGCGACGACCCGCGTCCGCTCCGCGAGGGCTTCCAGCACGACGATGGAGGCGGACTCCCGGACGCTCGTCTGGACGACGAGGTGCGCGTGGCGCATCATCCGGCGCACATGGGCGTTGTCGAGCGGGCCGAGGGCGATAAGGTTGGGGGGCAGGGTCCCGAACCTCGCTTCGAGGGCCGACCGCTGAAGGCCCGGTCCCACCATGACGAACGGCCGGTCCGGGAGCGCCGCCGCGAGGCGCAGGACCAGGTCCGGCCGCTTCACGGGACCGAGATGACCGACGAACAACACGTATCCTCGGTCGGGGACCCCGGCCGGGAGATCGCCCTCCTCCGCGGGCGGCGGACTGAAATCGATCCCGTTCGGGATCACGATGGCGTCCAGGCTGTACCTCTCGGAGAGGAGGTCCGCCAGGGCGCGAGAGACCGCGACCACGCGATCCACGCGACGGCAGACCCGGACCATCTCCTCGTTCAGGTTCCGGAGGAGACGCCAGTGGCGCTCGTCCGTGGCGTCGTCTCGGTCGTAGACCTGGTGGACCGTGTGGATCCGCCCGGGACCCCGTGGGTCCTCGTATGCAGCGGGCCACACGGGGTGCGCGTGGGTGTGGACGACGTCGAACCACCGGAGGACGAGTTCTCGGTACCCGAAGCCGTACGGATCCCATCGCGGGAGCCGCGGGTTCCGGTGGAGCGCGGACCCGATTCCCGGGAACCCCGGGAAGAAGGGACTCCAGGGCGAATACCGGATCAGGGAGATCCTATGACGCGAGTTGCGCGCGAGCCCGGAGATGTGAGTCTTCACGCCACCCGTCAGCGGGAGGGGGCCCACGGCGACGCGGAGCGCGGCGGGGGGCGAGGCCACGTCCCGTCACCATGCCCGCGGGAGCATCCAGGCCGAGTACCTCCCGTTCGAGTACAGATTGTACTGCCGCTCGTGGACGCCGTCGATGAAGACCTGGGTCGTCGACGGGTTCGCATAGCCGCGCGCCTCGACGAAGTACCACAGGTCGTACCTCGAGAGAACCTGCTGCGCGGTCGGGGCCATGGGGTCCTGGGTCATGACCGTGACCCAGTCCGTACGTTCCATAAGGGCGCCCGAGATCGCGAAGAGACCCTGGCCGCTCGGATCGAACGTCACGTTGAGGTCCCCGGGCAGGAACACGCCCTCGATGATCCCGGGGTTCAGGGACCATGTCAACGGCGGGTTCCCGGACAGGGACCAGATCTTGTAGCTCGCGGAGCTCCAGTCGTTCGAGATGAAGAACCCGCGCGGCGCCTCCAGGTCCAGGAACGTCGCCAGGCTGACGAGTTCTCCGTCGACCCAGATTACGTCGCCCGCCGCGGCGCTCCAGCGCTCGTTCATCCACGCGCCGGAGGCCGCCGTCCCGCCCACGATCACGAGGCCGAGGACCGCAACGACCTCCGATTTGAGGAGGAACCGCGACGCGACGGACCTCAGGCCCACGGCGGCGTACACGGCGAGGAGGGGGAGGACGACGAGGATCGCGTACTGCCCCTGCCCGATCACGAACCCGAGGCAGGCGAGGGAGAGGAGGAGAAACATCCCTTCGAACCGCGGCCGTTCCCGGAACAGGAGGACGAGGAAGCCCACGGGGACGAGGACCGCGGCGAATCCGAAGCTCGTGGCATAATCGATCGTCATGTTGCCCGCGATTGCGGCGAGGGAGTCTCCCGAGAAGACGGCTCCCGCGGTGTAGTCGCTTTCGAGGAGGAGCGGCCCGGGGATGAGTCCCCGCACCTGGGCGTACACCATGGCGCCTAAGGCTGCCAGGTAGACCCCTCCGAGGCCCAGCCGGATTCGGCGGTCGACGAGCCTCGGGCTCAGGCGGCGGAGCCCGACGGCGGCGATGTAGGCGGGGATGAGGAGCAGTGTGAGGATCGCGGACCGGTGCATGGCCAGCAGCAGGAGGAAGAGCCCCAGGAGCACGACGAGGTCGATGCTGCGCGACCTCCTCGCGCGATGGAGACGGATGAGCAGGAGGAGGAGCACGGGCGCGAGGGCCATGATGAACGCGCGGGTGGAGGCGGACGCGGACGTCAGGACCAGGAAGCGAGCGGAGACGACGAAGGTCCCGCTGAGCGCGAGGCTTCCGAGATCCCCGACCCCGATTGCCCGTCCCAGGAGGAACGCCGAGAGCACCCCGATCCCGACGAGGACAAGGCCGGTCAGGATCACCGCCGCCGCCACGGGCATGTCCCCGAGATCCGCGACCGCCGCGAACACGACCGGGCCACCTGCCGGGACGCTCGCCGGGTAGAGCCCGAAGTACGACAGGGGATGGAGAATCCACCCGGCGTGCGCCCGCTCGAGGATGGACCCCGCGTGGCCTGCGATGTAGAACGTGTCGATGCCCCGAGCGTGGGCATCCTCGGGGTACCGGAGCAGGATCGCGACGAGGAGCAGGGCCGCGAGGGCCGCGAGTGTCGCCCGGCTTGCTGCGGGAGGCGACGTGGCCTCCTGGTCCGGTTCCGGTTCCATGTCCAGTGTTCCTCCCCGACGCGCGGACGCGCGGCTCGGATGGGCGCCGTCGCCCGCCGGGTGCTCGAGCGGACCGCGGCGAACATGTCGCCGCGCCTCCCCCTTCGCACCGAGGTGGCCGATTACCAACACCCCTTTATATCGGTATCCGCCGATGGCCGCGCCCGGGGGTGGGCCTACCCGGATAGCGGTGCTCGCGAACCTCGGCACGGCGACGACCACCATGTACAGCGCTCTGGCCGCGAGGGGTCACGAGGTCCACCTGTTCACGTTCCATCACGACGTCCTCGAACGGACCCAGACGGCCGCGGACCTGGACCGCCTCCAGCTCCACTTCCTCCCGTCCGCCGTGAAATGGCACCCCATCGCGTTGGCGCGCCAGGTCCGGCCCCATCTAGCCCGCCTTCGGCCCGACGTCTGGCATGCCCACATCGCGATCCCCTACGGCGTGGGGGCCGCCGTGACGCGCTGGCATCCGTTCCTCCTCACGACCCACGGGTCCGACGTCTACTTCCAGGCGTGGGTCCGCAAGTCCCCGCGGCTCCGCCCCCCGGCCGTCCATCCGCCCGCATGGATCGCCTTCCGTTCGATCCACGCCGGGCTTGCGGCCGTCGTCGACCGCGTGATCGTCTACAGCCCCGACATGATGGACCTCCTCCCGCGGCTCGGCTACCCGCGGAGCCGGCTCACCCCGTGCTTCCTCGGCGTCGACACGTCGCTCTTCCGGCCCGGAGACGGAGGGGCCGCAGCCTCGTCCGTGTTCCGGATCGTCTGCACGCGCAACCTGGAGCCCATCTACGGGCACGAGACGCTCCTCCGGGCGACGGCCCTCCTGCGTTCGCGCGGCGTCCGGGTCCGCCTCACCCTTGCGGGGGATGGATCCGAGCGTCCCCGCCTCGAAGGGCTCTCCTCGTCCCTGGGCCTCGGGGACACCGTGCGCTTCCTCGGCGCGGTGCCCCATCGCGAGCTCCCGCGATGGATCTCCGAGGCCGACGTCCTCGTGTCGGCCTCCCATTCGGACACCACGGCACTGTCCGTCCTTGAGGGGATGGCGTGCGGCTTGCCGGTCGTCGTGACGGATGTCGGATCGCTCGCCTTCCGGATCGTGCCGGGGCGTAACGGGTTCCTGTTCCGGCCCGGGGATGTCGAGGGCCTCGCGGGCCATCTCGGCCGGATCGCGTCCGACCCCGAGCTTCGTCATCGGATCGGAGAGGAGAACCGTCGCGAGGTCTCGGCCAAGTACGATCTTCGGGCCACGGTCCGCCTCCTCGAGGGCGCGTACGAGTCGAACGCCGGGGGCGCGTAGACGGGCCCTCGGCCTCTGACGGTCCCGCCCCGAGCTGAGGTCCCTCACGACCGAGGCACCTCGCCCGGCCGGGACGCGGCGGCGGCCCGGGCGATCGGGCTCGGGTCACCGCCCGTCGATAGGCGCGCAACGAGGGACGGGTCGGCCAGGAGCTTGCACAGGAAGGCCGTGACGTCGATGTTGTCCCGGAGGAACCGCTCCCTCCGGGCGGCCCAGGCCTCCTGGGTCGCGGGGGACCGGAGGAGTTCGTCGAAGCGGGCGACCGCCTCCTCGGCCGAGGCGAGCGTGCGGAGCAGGCCGAACCGTTGCTCGATGTCGTCCATACTCCCGAATCGCTTCTCGCTCACGAAGACGGCGGGTTTTCCGAGGAGGGCCGCCTCCGTGGCCATCGTCGCGCCCTCCCCGAGATACCCGACGCTGCCCGCGAGGGCATCCAAGACGGTCCCCGCGGGGAGCGGATACCGGGCTGGCGCCAGGTCCCCGGGCAGATCTCTCTCACTCACGATCCACACCTTCGCGGACCGGCCCAGCCTCGCGAGCCCGCCCTCGCGGAGCGAGGCCACGAGAGGGCTCTCCCTCATCCGGGGATCGTGGCTCGCGGTCCAGCCGATGAGCCGCACGATCGCGTAGGGCCGGCCTCCCTCCGACAGCCGCGCGGCCACCTTCGGGTCCGGCTGGAAGTACCGCGGGTGGACGTAGGCGAGTTCGTGGAAGCCGTCGTACCGCACATGCCGCGGGCCGAGGTCCAGCCGGAAGTTCCTCGGCGTGCACACGAGGGTGGCGAAGGGGAACGTGGTCAGGTTTATCCCTCGGGCCCACTCCGTGTCGTCGAAGACGACGCTCACCTTCGATAGGAGTCGCGAAGCCTCCGCAACGTACGGATTGTTGATCCCCGTGAGGACGTCCGCCCGGAACCTCTTCGCCTCCCGTGCCATCGCGAGGGTCGTCCGGGGGAGCATCAGGAGCTTTCCGGCTGCAGAGCGATGGTACGCGCCCCGGCGAACGAAGGGAATGCCATAGCCGCGCAGGAGCTCCAGGGTCACGTCTTTGTCGTTCGCGGTCACGAGCACGTCGTGCCCGGACTCCCTCAGGATCCGGATTGCGTTCCGGAAGAAGTGGACGTGGGCCGGGTGGCCAACGTCGACGAGGATCCTCGCACGTCCGTCCGCGGGCTCGACCTCCGGATGGAACCCATCGGGCGGCGTCCGATAAATAGCTATCTTCCGGCGGTCCCGGGCGGGACGCCGCAGCGGGAGTCCCCCACGGGCGCTCGCTGCGCGGCCTTCATCCGGGTCAAGGGGGCCCTCGCCCCCGATTCCGAGCGGGAGGTCTCGTCCGGATGCGCTCATTTCGACACGCCATGCTTAAATATCGGGCCTATTTGGTTCCGCGGTAATCTCAAACGATAATCAGCGATGAGTATCGGGGGCCAACGGTATATCCGCCAGAGCCCGGTTCGACCTTGCCCCGTCCTCGGGTCCTGACGAAGGCCCGCCCATGACCTTGCACACGAAACCGTCGAGGGTACGAGGGGACGCTCCCCGCTCGAGGCCACCCTCTCGGGTCTCGGCGGGAATCGCGACGTCCGCAGTCCTCCTCGCGGTCCTCGTCGCAGGGCTGTTCCCCGGCCTCCTCGACGCGACGGTCCGATCGGACGCCCGCGTCGGGGTCCCTCTTGAGTCCGCGGGCTATGCCGGCGTCCCCCCAAACGGGGGAGGCGCGACGCGGATCGATGCGGACACGGAGTGGTGGGGCACGATCTTCGCGGGCGGCAACATCGACGTCGGCAACGCGTCCCGTCCGATCCAGGTGACGTTCCGCGACTGCACGATCCAGCTCAACGGCAGCCTCTTCGTCGACGACGCGGTCGCGGGCTACAAGCCCGTCACCCTCGTGATCCGGCGATGCACGATCAGCCTGGCCTCGACCGCCTCCCAGATCCTCCTCGACCAGAGCGCGGAGGCCGTGTCCGGTTCGAGCGAGGGGTCCTCCCTCCTCATCTCGAACTCCACGATCCGCTCGATCTACGGCACCCCCCCGTTCCCATCGGGCCTGCTCCTCCTGAGCGGGAACACCCGCAACCTCGCTCGCGTGCAGATCGAGGAGACGACCTTCGAGTTCCTGGGCCGGTGGGACACGGGGCGCACGACGATCGCCACCGCGGAGCCCGGGAGCGGCGTGTATAGCCGCTTCACCCCGGACTCCTACCTGCGGCGTCTCACGTTCATCAGCACCGCGTCCGACATGAACGAGCTGACGAACCCAGGCTTCCTCCTCCTCGGGGACAGCCTCCCGATCGAGGACAGCGTGTTCATCAACGGTTTCCTCGGGGCCGGGTTCACGAAGTTCGTCCGGGAGAACACCTTCAACCTGACCTGCCGGCCCGTGTACGACCCGTTCCCGGGGGCCGTCGTGGAACGGAACACGATCCATGGGAAGTACTGCAAGACCGTCGACTTCTTCAGCGTGGACGGGGTCTTCCGCAACAACACGGTCTACGACAGCATCGTGGGGTCGGGGAACCCCTCGGCGGCGCGGATGCAGATCGTCGGGAACACGTTCATCCGCTCCCACACGGGCGGGTCCGCCCCGAACCAGGTCCTGTCGAACAACACGATCACGGGGATCATGTACTCGGATGCCGGGGAGGTCTCCCTGTCGGAATCGGGCAACTACGGGATCATGGACGGCAACCGGATCACGGGCGTCGCGACGGGCGGAATCCGCGTGCAGCCCTACCTCGACGGCTACACGTACCAGCGTCCCACGGTCACGAACAACGTCGTGGACGGCTTCTACGGCTCCGGGGAGTTCTATCCGGGGGTCAAGATCAAACTCACGGACGGCGGCATCCTCTCGCGGAACGCCGTCTCGAGCGGCTACCTCGGATTCCTCCTCGATCGCGTCACCGGCCTCCGCGTCGGGAACAGCTCCGCGACCTCCGTCGTCGAGGGCCTCAAGCTCGTGAACTCGAACGATGTCGTCGTCCGGGACAGCGTCCTCAACCCGGGCGGGATCGGCGTCATCTTCGGGGGCGGGAACCTCAACGTCAAGTTCGTGAACGTCGAGTACGGGTCCGTCCAGTTCGCGGATGCCCTCGACACGCTCCAGTACTACGACTACGTGGACCTGTTCCTCCCGTCCCCGAACGCGACCCAGGTCGCGGTCCGCGACGGGACGGGTGCCCTCGTCCACTCGTCCGTCGTGACGGGCGGACTCCTGCGCCGCCTGGAGCTGCACCTGTTCAACCAGTCCCAGTCCTCGGTCCGGAGCTTCAGCCCGTTCACGTTCGAGGTGGCGGGCCTCGAGCAGAACCGGTCGTACACGATCATGCACGACGGCGGGGTGTCCTCGACGGTCGCGCCCGACGCGAACGGCACCCTGACGTTCCAGCTCAACCTCACGGACCAGGCGTCAATCGCGATCACGGATCCCCCGGACCGGATCCCCCCGGCTGCGATCCGCGACCTGCGGACGGAGGATGCCGGGAGCGGGATGTGGCGGGTTCTCTGGACGGCCCCGGGGGACGACGGTTCGAGCGGGACCGCGTACCGGTACGAGATTCGGTACTCGGACCGGGGGCCCCTGACCCCGGAGAACTGGAGCGCAGCACGCCTGTACCCGCAGTCGTGGGTGCCGTTGTCGGCCGGGAGCCTGGAGGAGCACGTCGTGTCCGGGTTCGATCCGAGCGTCGAGTACTGGGTCGCGGTGCGCGCCGTTGACAAGGTCCTGAACGTGGGGAACGTCTCGAACTCGGGCTGGTTCCCCCGGCTCGTGAGCCAGTTCCCCCTCATCTCCCTCCGGATCCTCTCGACCCGGGTCGTCACCCGGGCCGACCTCTCCGTGCGCCTCGCCGCCGTGGCCTACGACACGGAGGGCCGCGAGGTCTTCGTCGGCCTGAACTGGACCGCGTCGAACGGGACCGTGGGCGGGGACGGGACATACGTCCCATGGTCCACCGGCTACTGGAACGTGTGCGCGTCCTACGGGAACCTCTCCGACTGCACGGTCGTCACCGTGGTCCCGGGCCGCCTCGCCGAGCTCGCCGCCTACCCGAGGCCCATCCGCCTCCGCGTCGGCGACTCCGCCCAGCTGACGTTCGGGGCGTTCGACGGGCGCGGCAATCCGATCGCGAACCTCTCGACCTCCTGGCTCGTGAGCCCCGCCAGTCTGGGCTCGGTATCGTCTCGGAACGTGTTCGAAGCGGCGGACGTGGGCCAGGGGACGATCTCCCTCACGGGGACGGACCACCTCGCGACGCTCCAGGCGGTCATCGACGTCACCGTGGAGACGAGCAGCGGAGGGGACGGATCCCCGGGGCTCGCCCAGCAGACCGTGCTCTCCTTCCTGGCGACGCTCCTCGTGTCCGTCCTCCTCGGCGCCTCCATCCTCGGGACGATCTCCTCTGTCTCCCGCATGCGCCGGGGCCCGCCCGCGGCGGAACCCGTGGAGGAGGACCTCCCTGACGAGGGACCCGGCGAGGCGACGCCCGAGAGGGCCGAGCCGGTCCGGTACGAGTGCCCCATCTGCCACACCGTCGTCAGCGCGCTGGCCCTCGCGTGCCCCACCTGCGGCGCTCGCTTCGACGGCTGACCCCGCGGGCCTTCCGTGCGCGGAGATGGTCCACGATCCGCCCCGGCCCTCCCGACGAGCCATGGAATCGTTCTTATACGCTCCGGGAAATGAGTCTCGGGGGAGTAAGGGTGCTCAGTCTCCCACGCGGGAGCCCAGGGCCGATCCGCGTCCCATTCAGGCGGGCGAGGCCGCCGCGCGCGGCCGGGCCTCGGCCCTCGACTGCCGCGGCCCAGGCGAGGAGGAGCCGGGCCGGATGACCCGCGCGTCCCGGTCGCTCGCCGTTCCGTGCCTGATCCTGGCCCTCGCGCTCGCCCTCGGGATGGGCCTCGGGGCCCGCGCGGGTCCGGCGCCGGAGGCGTCGTCTGTGGCCCCGCCTGCCGTCGGACCGTCGGCGGCCAGCTCCCAGGACCTCGAACGGAACCCTTCGTTCCTCGACGCCTTCTCCGTCTACTCCTACGGCAAGGTCGCGACGAACGCGTCCGGGGCCGCAGTCGTGTTCTGGAACGCGGCCACGTCGGGCCGGTTCGTTGCGCGCACGTGGGATAACGGGGTCCTCACCCCCGCCGTGTCCCAGCCCCCCCTCGTCCTGTTCTCCGGGACCCCCGCGGGTGGTGGGATCGTCGCGACGAACCTCACGATCAACGAGTTCGCGAACCTCGATGTGAAGGTGCGCGGGGATCGCGCCTACCTCTCGTGGGTCATGGGCGGTCCTCTAGTCCCGCGGCTCGGCTTCACGTGGGTCGACCTCGCGTCCGTCGCGAACGCGGGGGACCACACGAAGTGGCATTCCGCGAACGGCCGGACCCCGCCCGCGGAAGGCGCGGCGTGGGACCAGGCGGGGATTGACATCCTCCCGGCGCCCCACAACACGACGGCCCCGAGCGTCGTCGCGACGCGCGACGGGCGGATCGTGATCGCGTCCCAGCACGCGCCGAGCCTCCGCCTCGAGGTCGCCTACTACGACGGGGCCTCGTGGCGGTTCGGATGGATCTATCCCTCAGGCGGATTCGTCGGCGAGCCCCACCTCGAGATCGACGACCGGGACGACCTCCGGCTCGTCTTCTACGACCAGCAGCTTCGGGCCATCCTCTACGCGACATCCCCCCTGGGCTCGGAGGGGCTCGACCCGACCCGCCCCGAGTCGTGGCGAGGCGCGTCCGGTGTGTCCGGGTTCGACGCCGTCGTCGCGAGGAATGGGGCGGTCCTGTACCACCGGTCCTACCTCACCGTGGACGGGGACGAGGTCCGCGTGGGCGCGCTCTCCGAGGACAAGTCCACCTTCTACTTCAACGTCCTCCGGGGCGGCTCCTGGCTCGGCGGGACGGGGATCGTCTCGAGCGGCTGGACGATCCCCGCGGCCTCGTCCCAGGCGCGCTTTCCGTACACGTTCTTCCAGTGGAGTCGGGACGCGTCGGGCGAATCCTACCTGTTCTACGAGCAGGGCGGTTCCGTCCTCGCCACCACCTGGAATGGCACGGCCTGGTCGTCCCCCCTCGCCCTCGGGTCGGGATCCTACCAGAACGTGATCGGACAGAGCGCCACGCGGGTCCCCGGCGCACCGCTCCTCGTCTTCAGCCGCCAGACGTCCGCGAACAAGCTCGTCCTCTTCGCCGTGCCCACCCGCGCGGCGCCTCCGGACCTCCAGGGCCCCCCGGTGGCGCCCGGGAGCCTCGGGCTCGTGCCGGACGCGTTCATCGCGCCTGCGACGGTCGCCCTGAACGGGACCCTCGACGACCGCGCCACGGGCGGGTCCCCGATCGCCGCCGCGGAGTTCTTCCTCGACGTCCAGGGGGCTTCGGGGACGGGGACCCCGATGTCCGCCGTGTCCCCGCCGGCCTTCGGGGCGAGCAACCTCACGTCCGCAAGCTGGACGGGCACGATGGACGCCGCGATCGGGACCCACGCGATCTGGGTCCACGGCCAGGACGATGCGGGGAACTGGGGCCCGTTCTCGTCCGTGCCCTTCACGGTCCTCGAGCCCGGCGTGCCGACGAGCTCCCTCGCCGCCTCGTGGCTCGGGTGGACGTCCGTCTCGGAGGTGGACATCGCCTTCACCGCGTCCGCGGAGGCCGGCCTCCGCTCCGTGTCGCTCTGGACCGCTTTCTCTTCGGACAACGCGTCGTTCGGCCCGTGGGAGGTCGCCCTCACCGTACCCGTGTCCGGGAGCTCGTACGCGGGCACCGTGCGGATGTCCCTCTCCGACGGCCCGGGCTGGTACCAGGTCCGGTCCGTCGCGACGGACGCGCTCGATCGCTCGGAGTCCCTCGACGCGAAGCCGTCCTCCTGGGTGGGCTACGATGGGAGCGCCCCCAGGGGGACCCTGTCGAGCGTCACCTACTGGTCCCTCACCCCGTCGGCGTCCCTCGCCCTGTCCGCCGCGGATGACGTCTCGATCGTGCGCGTCGCGCTCTACCTCTCGACGTCGGCGGACAACGCGTCGTTCGCCTCCTGGGTCCTCGCCGGGGAGTGGGCGCCGGGCGGTCCCGAGTGGACGCACGGCTGGACGGCGTCACCGGGGGAGGGATACCACCGCGCGGCCCTCGTCGTCCAGGACGCGGCGGGCCTGACGTTCAACGCGGCGCGTACGGCAACCCTCGGGTTCGGAGTCGACCTCGCGCCTCCGGAGAGCGGGTGGACCTCGCCCCTCCCCGCCTACGCGGCCGTATCGTGGCTCGCGGCCTACACGGTCCGGGACTCCCTGGGCGTCGCGAACGCATCCCTCTTCGTGTCCCGCTCCCCAGACCGGGTCTCGTGGACGGAGCCCGTGACGGAGGACCAAGCGACGATCGTCGCGACGAGCCACGACGGGACTTTCACGGTCGTCACGGGGATGCTCGAGGGCTGGCTCCGCGTCGCGGTGGTCGCGATCGACGTCGCGGGACGGGCGTCGGAGGCGACGGCGTCGAACGTGGGGGAGGTGGCCGTGGACCTCGTCGCGCCGGAGGTCGTACTCCTGAACGTCACCCCGGGGGCCTGGCTCCGTCCGTCCCATCGGGTGCAGGTGTCCTCTTCGGAGCCGGGGGTCGCCGAGTACCGATTCGAAGCCCTTACCTCGTGGGCCCCCGTGCCCGCGGACGGCCAGATCTTCCTCGCGGCGCTTCCGGACGGGATTCACGTCCTCTCCGTGCAGGTGCGAGATTCGGCCGGGAACCTCGGCACGGCGTCCGCGACGGTCCAGGTGGACGGGCAGGCGCCCGTCCTCTCGCTCTGTCCGGAGCCGTTCACGTACGCCGACGGCAGGCTCGTCCTCTGCTGGTCCGCGTCCGATGGCACCTCCGGGATCGCGTCCCTTGTGCTCGTCCTCGACGGCACGACGATCCCCTTGTCCTCTGACGCGACGGCCTGGTCGGGGACCGTCGGGCCGGGGGCCCACCGGATCGAGGTGAGGGCCACGGACCGCGCCGGGAACGTCGGGACGGTCTCCGGCGATCTGGACCTGAAGGTGACTCCGCCGGACGGAGATGCCGGGGTCGCCCCGTCCCTCATCGTCGCGGGGCCCCTCCTGATCGGCCTCGTCCTGCTGGGGGCCTCGATCGCGTGGTACTGGCGGTCCTCCCGTCGCCCATGATCCGCCCGGCGCGGGGCCTCACCAGTAGATCTTGTACGCGACGAACCCCTCCGCGTACCGGAGGCCGCCCTGGGCCCCGCGGGTCCGCGCGAGGCTCCGGAAGCTCTCCTCGTCGAAGTAGGCCCGTCGCTCGAACTGGGTCCGGTATTCCCGGAGCGCGGCGATCTTGCGGTCGAGGGTCCCCGTGATGTCCACGAACACGTTCGGGGTGAAGGTGTGGCTCCCGTAGCGCAGGATCTCGTACTGCACGATGGTCTCGTTTCGTCGGAACGTGCGGATCGTCGCCTGGGCCACCGCGCTGTGGTCCTGGTGGGGGTCCTCCAGGAAGGGCGTGAGGACGATCGTGGGCCGGATCCCCTCCTGGAGCCGGGCCATCTCCTCCATGATCTCGTCCCGGTGCTCCGGGAAGCGGCGGTTCGGGAAGTCGAGGACCCGCGCCTTCGTCCCCAGGACGCCGGACGCGCGGAGGGCCTCGTCCCGCCGCTCCCCCTCGCGCCCCGGCGGGGCCTCGTCCGTGCACGCGCTGAAGGTGATCTCGTGGACTTCCGCCCCCTTCGATTGCGCAAGGGCGAGGGTCCCCGCGCATCCGAGCTCGATGTCGTCCGGGTGCGCGCCCACGGCGAGGACGATGCGGTGCCGGCCGAGGTCCATCGGGCGGGCGTATCGATGCGACGGTAATAACGGTGCGCGTCGCCGTCCCGGCAAACGTTTAGCCCGGACGACGCGTTATCTTTCGTCCCATGTCCGCAGACCCGGACGGCGGTAGACCCGGCCCCCCCGGAAAGGTCCGGCGGTGGCTCGTCCTCGTCCTCCTCGTCGCCTACGCGACGTTCCTGTTCGCCGCGATCGGGCTCGCCCCGGTCCGCAACCTGGAACGGGCGGGTGGCGGCGCCTCCACGGGCTGGGACAAGGTCCTCCATTTCGTCGCGTTCTCCGGCCTCGGGCTCCTCTCCGCCCTCGCCGCGACGGCGTTCCTGGGTGCGCGTCGCAGGGGCCCGGCCCTGGCCGTCCTCGGGGCCGCGGCCTATGCCTGCGTGCACGAGGGATCCCAGGCATGGCTCCCGGGCTTCGCGTTCAGCCTGACGGACCTCGTCGCGGACCTCGTCGGCGTCGTTGTGGGGGTCGCCGTCGGCATCCTGGCCGCGGGGGCACCTCGTCGCGGACCCACGGTCACAGGACCCGGCGCAGGACCACGATGATCGCGACCGCGTACCCGAGGAAGAGGAAGTCCCCCACGTTCGTGTGGACGGCCTCCACGAGGTCCGGCGGGTACTGCATGAAGAGCACGGTAAGGAGCACGACGCGAAGCCCGTTGAGGAGGAGGGCTCCCGCGGCGGCCCCGACGGCGATCCCGATCTTCATGGGGGTGCGGAGGCGGGTCTGCCAGACGAAGTACGCGATCAGGAGCGCGTAGATCGTCGCAACGTCGAGCCCGCCGCAGCGCACGCCGACCTCTACGGTGAGGCTTGGCGTGCCGACGATTCGGAAGGAGTCCGCGTCCGCCACGACCGGATACCCGAGTCCCGCGAGGAGGGCCGCGCTCAGGGCGACCGTGAAGGCGACGAAGTGCCGGCCGAGGATCGCGTAGAACGTCGGGTCCTCGTTGCTGATGAAGACGGTGACGCCCCCGAGGATCACCAGGAGGGAGAGGGGCGCCGCCATCACTCTCGCGGTCCGCATCCCGTAGAGCCCGACGTACAGGAGCAGGATGAGGGCGATCGCGTCCCCGAAGCCCGGCTCGGGGCTCGCGCGCAGCCCGGCCCCCTTCGCGATCCCCGCGTTCCACAGAGCGATGGCCGCGACGCCGGCCACTGCGACGGCGAGGTCGGCCCGGGAAGATTGGCTCGCAAGCTGCCGGAGCTTCTCGCCCTCGAGGACGACGAATCCCAGGAGGGAGATCACGCCGACCTCGATCACGTACACCTGAAGTCGGATCGGGGAGTCGAGGGCGATCTTGAGCAGGAGGATCCCCGCGACGATCGCGAGGGTCGCGCCCAGGAAGACCCGGGCCGGCCGGGACCCGGTCCAGGGGACGGGGGCGCGGAGGGCCGCGAGGAGGTCGCGCAGGAGCGCGGACGTCCTTCCCGCAGGGCGATCACTGGGCGCCGCTCGCCGGTTTTCCTCCATGTGCAGGCGGAGTCAGCCCCTCGCGAGAGTTAACGTTTCCGTTCCCCGGCGTCCGTCGTTCTCAAGGAGGATAGTGAGTCAAAATCCGTTCCACATCCCTTATTACAGAAGCCCCCTGATTGTCTGGAGAGGGGTTCCTCGTATGAGTGGGGTTGGGATAGGTTCTTCGCGTCGGGCGCTCGCGCTGATGGGTGGGTTCGTGGCCGCCGCCACCGTCGCGCCCGCTGTCGTGATCCCGCTGGGGTTCGTCGTCGTCGCGTCCTCCGCCGTCGGGATCTCGCCGGGCCGGATCGCGCGCAGCAGGGGCTGGACCCGCCAGCCCCACTGGAAGATCATGCGGCGCGCGATGCTCGCCCTCCTCGCGACCCTCCTCGTCACGATGGCTGTCGTCGTGCCCGCGATGGCGTCCTCTCCGAGGATTGCCCCGGATGCCGGCGCCGGGATCGCGCGCCTGCGCGTGTACCCGTACGGCTTCTCGGGCGACCCCGCGGTGGACCCGATCTACGTCGGGGCGGATCCGGACCCCTGGATCGAGGACAGCTGGATCCTCAACGTGACGGGCGACCTGGCGACCTTCGGGCTGAACGTGACGAACCGCCACAGCTTCCAGGCGTACGACATCCGGTTGCGGATCGCGGTGAACGACGTCTCCCTTCTCAACTCCGTCTCCCTCACGATTACCCAGGGTGACGCCCCGAACCCGCAGGTCCTTCCGCCCGCGTCGTTCCCGTTCGGGACGCCGACCCTCGCGAACGGGGCGGCGTGGCCGTCCCACGGGATCTACGCGACGTGGTACGCGAACTACAGCCTCGGCGGGCTCGGCCCCCTGGGCAGCGCGAACGACACGGTCGTCATCTCCGTCACGGTCGACGGCGGGTTCACGGACGGCCTCCTCGTCCACTTCGACGCGGACGGCTGGACGGTCCTGGAGAACCAGGGTCGGTCCCCGATCATGAGCGACGACCCGAACGACACGAACATCCGGAACCCGAACTCCGCGGACACGACCGTGAGGATCCCCTCCGTGTCGTCCGTCGCCCTCTCCGCGGCCCTGGCCGGGCTCGTGGTCATGCTCGGGATCCGCCGGAAGAAGAAGTCCCCCTAGGCCGCGGGACGGGGCCGGAAAGGTATCCTTATTAGGCCAGAGCGCATGCCTTTCCACCCTTCGGGGGAGGGACGTGCCGAGATGCTCAAAGCAGACGATGCGCGCGGGCTGTTCGCCGCGCTCAACGGGACCAATTCGCTCGACGCCGCCCTCCTGATGAAAGGGACCGGGACGGTCCTCGCGGCCTGGACCCGGAACGGGGCGTCCCTGGACGCCCTGAGCGTGATGTCTGCCACGATGGTCGCGTCCATTGCATCCATCGTGGAGACCCTCGGCAGCCCGACGCCGACGTCCGCCGCGATCGAGACGGACGAGCGGCGGATCTTCGCGATCCGCGTGGATTCACAGGCCCTCCTCGTCCTCATCGGCCCGAAGGCCTCGGCCGAGGGGTACCTCCGGCACACGGCCCGCCAGATTCTGTCCCGCCTCACGCCCGCCCCGGCGAACGGACGCGTCCCGCACGACGGGATCCCGGTCGCACCGCAGCGGCGCTAAGGCCTGGTGTCTTCCCGGAGGTCATGGGCCGTCTGCGACCGGATGAGATGGGCTCACCGGCCGCATAACACAGGATTTAAGTAGCGATTCGCTCATGAATGCCCGGGGGAGAGCTCGATTCTGGCCGCCCTTGCTACGCCGGAGGCTGGGCTGCCCCTGCAGCTCCTCACGACGGCTTGGCTCCTCGCCCTAGGCGCTGCCTACCATGGGGCCGTCGGCCTGGACCACCCGACGCGGCAGCGGATCTACGCGCATCTCCTCCTGCTCCCGGGGGACCACTTCCGGGCCATCGTCCGCGCCCTCCGGCTCGGCCTCGGCACGACCCGCCACCACCTCGACGTGCTCGCCCGGCAAGGCCTCGTGCGGGTGCGCCGGCAGAACGGGCACGTCCGGTACTATCCCGGCGGGACGGACGTGGAGCCTCAGCGGAACCAGCTGTACGCGAAGCACTGGGACCTGCGTGACCTCCGGATGCGGGTCCTGTTCGCGGTCCAGCGCCTCGAGGACGCGCGTCCCGTCACGGTCGGCCGCTCCTTGGGGATCAGCCGCCAGCTCGCGGCGTACCATCTGGCGAGGCTCGCGGAGGCGGGGTATGTCCGGAAGGCGGGCGGCCGGTACCGTCCCGCCGCGGGTCGAAGCGCCGAGCTGAGAGCGCCTCGCTTCTTGGGGTGAGCGATCTCCCCTGGCGAGCGCCCGGAACCCGACGGGCGAGGTCGCCCTGCATTAGCCGGTGGCGAAGGCGGCGTACCATGTCCTCGGCCCTGAGCCCGCCCGTCTCCTCGAGGAGGCGGAACTTGTCCTGTCCCAGGCCGGGAAGTCGATGGGCTGGCGGTTCGCCCCCGGGTCCCGCGAGCGGCAAGCCCCGGAGGTGTGGTGCCGCCGGGGCGGTCGTTCCCGTGGTTTCCCACGTCCCGCCGCCGACGGGGACGGTGCCGCGTCGGCGCGCCGGGCGACGCGGCGGAGGGACGGTGAGGAGGGCCCCGGAGGAACGAGACGAGATCCCGCACGGCCGGCGGATTCGGGGCGTGGTGATTGTAAGGTCGGAGGACGGGGAGAGGGCCGTGAGGGGATCGGGGCGGAGGTGCACGCAAGGAGGGTGGGGCGTCCGAGTCGCGGCCCTCGCCGCAACCTATAAGAGGAGAAACCTATATTCATTCTTCGTAAGTGCTCATGACTGCGAAGGTTACGAAGAACAAATACAGGAAGGGGCTGTCCACCGTGGAGAGCCGTGTGCTCTCGGACCTCGCGTTCCGGGGGAAGACCTTCATCACCCCCGTGGACCTGAGGGCCTACGATCTCGACGCGGGCCGATTCCTGCACCGGCTGGAGACGAAGGGCTGGGTCGCGTGGGTCAAGCGCAACCTGTACATGATCGCCCCGCTCGATGCCGGGCCCGATGGCGCGCGTGCGTACACCGTCCACAGCCTCGTGTTGGCCTCCCATCTCGTGTCCCCCTCCTACATCGGATTCTGGAGCGCGCTCAACTACCACGGGATGACGGATGCCACGCCCCCGGCCGTCTTCGTCGCGACGACGGCCTCGCGGGCCCGGCGCACCGTGTTCGACGTCCCGGTCGTCTTCGTCACCCTCCGCCCCTGGAAGATGTTCGGGACCACGCGCGCGCGAATCGGGGGCGAGGACGTCCCCCTCTCCGACCCGGAGAAGACGGCCGTGGACTGCCTCGACCACCCGGAGCACGCGGGGGGCATCCCTCTCGTCGCGGCGGCCCTGCGGGAGGCGTGGGACTCCCTGGACTTTCCGAAGGTCCTACGATACGCCCGCCGGATCGGGAACTCGACGGTCCTCAAGCGGCTGGGATACCTCCTGGAGGCCTCCGGCCGCAAGGAGGAGGCTGCGCGCGTGCGGAGAGGGCCGTTGCGGGAGGGATACTCGAAGCTGGACCCCAAGCTCCCCGCGACGGGGCCGATCAGCGAGCGCTGGAAGCTCCGCGTCAACGTGACGCCCGAGATGCAGGAGGGATGACACGCTTCGTCCCGCGGAGCTCCGGGCCCTCGCCCGCGTCCGAGGGTTCCCCGTGGACGTCCTCGAGAAGGACTACGTCCTCGGATGGCTGCTCGTCGGGATCGTCCGGTCCCGCGCCGCGCCGGGACTCGCCTTCAAGGGCGGGACGGCCCTCTCGAAGCTCTATTTTCCCGGCGCGTGGCGCCTGTCGGAGGATTTGGACTTCACCCTCCTCGCGCCCGCCGGCGCGCGGGGCTTCGCCGCCGCGCTGACGGGCGAGCTCGCGTCCCTCGTGGGGGAGGCGGCTCCCGGCCTGCAGGTCGCCCTGCGAGGCCCGCCCCATCTCGCCGGGGGCGACTACCTCCAGGCCCGCGTCCGGTTCGACGGCCCCATCGGAGCGGGGACGATCAAGATCGAGGCTTCCCGGGAGGACCCGGTCGGGCCGCTGCGGTCGAGGAGCCTTCGCCGGTCCGACTTCGACTACCCCCGCCAGCGGGTGCGCGTCTACTCCATCGAGAACATGGTGTCCGAGAAGCTTCGGGCGATGGCGGAGCGCCGCCGGGTGCGCGACTACTACGACGTCTGGAAGTTGACGAGGGTCCATCGGATCGATTGGACCGAGGTGCGTCGCCTGTTCCCGGAGAAATGCCGGTTCAAGGGGCTGCGGGTGGTCTCGATGGAGACGCTGTTCCCAGGGGACCTCGAGGCGACGCTGGGACCCTTCCTCCGTCCGGGGCTGACGCGCCTCACCCGGGAACCCCTGCCGCCCCTCGGGGCGTGGCTCCGGGAGTTGCGGGGCCTGGTCTCCAAGGAAATGGCCTCCCTGTTCCGCGGGGGCGGAGACTGAGCTCGCGGACGCGAGCGCCTGGCTTCGCGGGGGCCGGGCATCCTGTTCGTGTGCTCGCCGATTGCGTGGGCGACGGTCGCGACCGTGACGTTCCCCGTCTTCCGCTGATGCCGTACGACCGCGACAAGGCGAGCGAGTGCGTGACGCGCCTGGTCGGG